>JAABUO010002112.1_pt1 | contig 24644 bp, 19 predicted proteins | sample 5559291 | NCBI WGS metagenome assembly JAABUO01 (sample SAMN10711878, study PRJNA513372) | rock metagenome | isolation source: Antarctica rocks | place: Antarctica: Victoria Land, Finger Mt sud
GTGACAAAGGCCTGGGCGTCGCCCTGCCAGGCGTCCTCGGACAGGCTGAGCTGCAGGGTGTCGGTCGCAGGCGCCGCGGGCGGGGCGCCAGGCACCACCACCGGGGGCGGCGGTGCGGTGGCTCCGGTCACGGCGAAGCTAACCGTGCCGGCGCTATAGAGCGGGGCCGCACCCTCTACCTGGGCTGCGTTGAACGTGGCGCTGTCGAGGAAGAGGTTCCGGTCCAGGCCTGGGCCGTCATAGGAGTCGTTGAGGAAGGTGACGCCGACCGTGTGGGGGCCGGGGCCGAAGCTGCCCTTGAAGGTGAATGCCTCGGGCGTACCCTGGCCATGCAAGGTGGTGACGCTTTGGGCTGCTCCCAGCTGCGCGCCATCGACCGAGACGGTGAACTGCGCATCACCTTGGTAGGCATCCTCCGACAGGTTGAGGACCAAGGTGTCAGACCCGGCGCCTACCGGTAGGGGAGGGGCTCCGCTGCCTGAGCTATTGCCCGAGCCGTTCCCGAAATACTGCCCCCATGCTGCGGCCTCCTGTGGCTTGCCAGCCCCCGGCGAAAAGTTCCAATTGCCGTCAGAGAGCTGGACATCCCAGATGTTGACATAGGCAATCGGCACGCCCTGCGACTGTGCCTTCGCTAGTTCAGAAGCGAGCCATTTCGGGAAATCGGGATCGTCCACCGGCCCAGTCGTCTGCCCATCACCCCCGGCGCCGCTCTCGGAGATCGCCAGCGCCTTGCCATGCGCTTTCGCGAGGGCAATCGCATCCTCCATTCCGAAGCCGCTCCCCGGCGTCCCAGTTGGGTTCCACTGACTCGCGTTCGAATAGGACCAGAAATGCTCTCGGTTGATCGGGGCCGCCGCCCACTGCTGAATAGTTGCATCGACCGTGCCGTCGTTCTTTGCCCAATCGTAGAGGTCCAACGGGTAGAGCGGGCTGTAGGCGTCCACGGAGACCACGTCGACATAGGCGTCACCGGGATACGAGTTCTGCACCGACTGATTGGTCCAGTTGATATCAGTCGGGTTCCAGACGATTTTCGCCGTGGCGCCGAGTGCCGTGGCCTCACCGTGCATCAGGGTCGAAAGGTGCTGGAAGGCCTTCACCCAATCGGATTGCGTGCTGGGGTCGGCGCCCATGTACCAGGGCATGAACCCACCATCCATCTCGTAACCGAGGCGCAGGTCAATCGTCTGGAAGCCAGCCTTCACCCAGGAGTCAACTACTCCCTTGTAATCTCCATCATAGCTTCCGTTGATGATACCCTTAAAGAAGTCATCATTGGTCGATCCTGCAGCATTACCGGCCCAATGACTGTTGTCAGACATTGGAACGCCAATGAGCGGCGTGATCGAAGTTTGAACCACTGGAGCCTGGGTCCATGACCAAGCGGTCCAGCTCGCATCCGCTGCCCAACTGCTTGGGTCATGTGAAAAATCGACGAACGCGTTCATGGTAACTGGTTTGGCGCCGCCCATCGTGGATACGAAGCTATTGAATCGCTGCTCAAAATCAGCTTCTGCTGAGGCGTCGTTGCCGTTCGGATTGCCGAAATACCCGCCAAGGACGTATTTGGATGCCATAGGAATGATGCTCACTTTTACGTGATATAAAGCCTCTTTTTCGTCTGGCAACGTACATTGCGCAATTGAAAAGTTATGGATTCAACATTTTACCGATAAAGCAAATTTTTACCTACAAACATTAACAAACGATTCTGTGTTGGTGAATCGAAGGTTTTACTTACAAAATATGCGCTATGTTCTTGATGTTTTTCGGTTTCATCGCTGCGCTGTGATCGTGACGGGCACGGTGTCTCTAGCGTCGGCACTGCCCCGGCGCTCATTGTGAATAACATCTAGTCGTTGGGTATCGCAGGACCGGCAAACGCCCTGATTGCGTCACATACGACCGCGGCGCTTGCGTATCTTTTGGCCGGGAACTGACTGCCGCACGACCCGCAGCCTCTCACCCTTGCCTTGAACAAAAGGCCGGGTCGATCAATCCGTAGCTGTTGCCTTGCTGATGGTGGCAGGCAAGACGGTCACATCCGGACGAGACGTGCGATGAAGGATATCGAGCTCATCCCAAGGTGATTGCCTAAGGAGCAAGCCTGGCCGGAGGTCGATGGAGTTTTGCACTCCGCTATCAACCGGATCCTCTATGTGCGGCTTTTGTTGCCCAGAAAGTCGGGAAAGGAGCACAGCCAGCGTAAGGCCACTCACGAGGTATACGGCAAGCGCATCTACCCATCCATCAAAAACTAACAAAACGGTTGCAAAAAATGTGCCAAAAACACTGATCATAAGAAGAGCCATCGACCAGTGTTGCCAAGGAACACTCTCTTTATTGACGCTGTGCTTAAGCCAATCTAGCTGCCGCATTTTCATTCCGCCCTGGTGAAGTCATAACACCAGGAACAGTGAGGCGTAAAGCTGAAGCCGACCGGCCTCATGCCAGCTGCCCTTTTGCAGACCGTATCAGAGTCACTCTGGGCGCGCGGCCGCCTCACCAACCCCGCACGCGCATCAATCAGCCCAAAGGACTGCCAATATAAGCTGTCACGCGCATCACGCGCTGACCTCGTCCTGATGTACGAAGGCCACGGTGCCAATAAGCAGGACAGCGAAAAGAATAGGTGAGAACTGATGATAACCACCAGTAAGCAGTAACAGCACCATAAGAGGCACAAGCAGCATGGCTTGCCGCTTTGTGCGAGTTCCTAGCATGAGAAGACTGAGATAGAACATCAATCCAAATGCGCCATATTCCATCAGGACCTTAATCGGCGTATTCAGATGATAGACATACGGGATGATTATTTGCTCTGAGGCTCCGGGACCGATGCCTGTGACGATCGACCAGGGAGCTGCATCAAGCAGGGATTGCAGGGCCATGAAAGGCGTCACAAAACGCTCGTGCCCGCTCGTGCCAGGCAGGGTGAACTCGCTAAGCCGACCCGACATCATATCGGCGACATCAGGTAGGACGAGACTCAATGCGGTGAAAGCAAGCGCGCAGCCTGCTGCAAGCAGAATAGCGCCCAGCAGGCCACGACGGCCCGAACTGATTGCAAGCACGACGATGTATGATCCGAGCACCATCCATCCGGTGCCGGAAACTGAAGCAAGCAAAGCGGCGAAGAACAGCGCAAGATGGGTGGCACGGCGAAAATAGAGCGCCTCGACGATCACGCCGATGGCCATGAACTGTGAAAATACCGACGGCTCTACCAAAAAGAAGCCGTTTGATCGGTTGAGCCCATGGTCGATTGGAATTGTAACCGCATATTGCTCCTCGATCAGGAAATTGTCGGGAACAATGCCGCTGAAGGCAAAGAGACTGGCATTTGCGAACTGCAGGATAAACTGCGCAAGACCCGCGACGGCGACGACCGCCAGGCAGAATGACACGATACGGAAGAACGCGACCTCACTGACTGAGTGCCGGAATCGCAGGACGGCGAAGGCGGTAATCGCCAGCCAGTAGGCCAACGAGGTGAGGCTCATCCGTGGCGCGATCGCGAGCGGCAGGTTGATCTGGGTCCCAACGGAGAACAGAGCCACGGCGCAAAGGCCGAAATACAGGGCCATCCGACGACGCTCGATGATCAGCGTGCCACTCACGAGCCCCCATGCGGCGAGACCCAGCACCAGCGGGGTCGCGAGGCTGATCTTGAGCTCACCGCCGGCCGGGACCGCGAAACGCTGCAGAACGAGGCAGCAGAACAGCGTGCCCCAGGTAAAAGCGTTGACGCTGAGCCACCCGCGCCAGGCCGTATGGCGCAACGGCATGACCGGTATCGCACGGGCTACGCGGGGAGCGGGATACCCGATGCTTTTGCTACTCTGAACCATGCGTGGGTATGTGCCCTCGAAAAACGCCAGACGTGACCGGTGTGAACGTGAAGGAGGGATATCGCCACCCCCATCGCCCAATTGTGATCCGTTGCAGTAGGAGTTTGGGCACCAGCGCTCGTTCAAAGCTAGGCGCGCAAATGCAGATGTTTTATTCAACTTTCAATTTTTGAAATGGCCGGCGCTCGCCGGTGAAAGATCAAGGTGGCGAGACAGGAACTTGCTGCGGGTTTACCGCCTTACAAAACGCATGAACATTTCAACCGAAATGTGCATGGTGCCCGCGGGCTATTCGCCTTCGCGCTGTTTGTATTCCATGTCGTCAACTCAGGGCTGAGCACCTTCCCGCTGCTCATGACGCCGACCGGCGACTTCATCATGCGCACCTCGGAATACGGAGTGGAGCTGTTTTTCTGCATCAGCGGCTACGTGATCGCGGGCACATTGCGACGCGCCCGGAGCCCGGCGGCCTTCCTCGAGGATCGCGCGATCCGCATCTACCCCGTGCTCTGCGCCTCGATCCTCGCAATCGTCGGTCTTGGCCTGGCGACGGGAGTCCATGGTTTCGCAGATATGCGGCTATCTCAGTTGGCATGGACTGTGCCTCTCAATATGCTGGCACTGCCGGGCATCCTGCCGCTCGACAACATCCATCCTGCCGCCTGGTCGCTCAGCTATGAGATGACATTCTATCTCTTTTGTGCCGCCTGCTGGGCTATGCGTCGACGTCTTGGATCAGCAGCCTATTGGATCGCCGCGCCGGTCGCGATCATCCTGATCGTCTACTATCCCCGCGGCGCCTTCCTGCTCGCGGGCGTGCTGGTGGCCGAAGGCTGGCCGCGCAACAGGGTGTTCGTTCAGCTGACCCGGTATCCGCTCCCGCTCATTCTGCTGTTCCTGCTTTGCTGGCGCATGATCCAGGAGTTGAGCCTGCCCAGCCACATCATCGCTACGACCATGCTGGACTGGTCCGCTGACTCCAGGCTCCCGCTTGCGGTGCTGGGCTTTGTGTCGGCAACGCTCGGCTTCGCCGGGATCGTGGGCGGCTATGGTGCGTTCGGATACGCGTTGCGCTCACGCCCGCTTCATTACCTCGGAACGATCAGCTACAGCCTTTATCTTTGGCATCCAATCGTGATGTCAGGCGTAAAGACGACGCTGCTGTACGTGGGCATTCCGCAGGCGGCCGGTATCTGGGCACAACTGGTATTTTTTGCCGTCGCGTTGCCTCCGGCCCTTGTGGTGTCCGACGCAAGCCAGCGCATTCTGGAACGGCGCTTGGCCATCTGGCTGCGGCGTCGGCTGCACCATCCGCCGCCCATGCAGCCACCCGCCATCGAGCCGACCCCGCAACACGACATGGAGCGTGCATGACCGCCCGAGTTCCCTCCCTTACGCGCCGTGCACTCGCCCACGCTGCAGCCGCCTCGGTCGTCGCCGTGTCTGCACCGGCGAAAGCGGCCGACACTATCCGCATCGGCACCTATGGGGGTGCGGGGTGCACGGGCGTGCCCGAGGTCGCTGCCTACGAGAAGTGGCTTGGCCGCCCGCTCGACGTCGTGCTCGACTTTCTCGAGAAAGAGACGTGGAAGGGGATGGTGGACGAGGCCGGGTGGATGAGCGGCTGCTGGCGCGAGGCCGGGCGCAAGAACCTCATTGTCTCTGTTCCAATGCTGGTGAGCGAAGGGCAGCCAACCCTGGCCCAGGGCGCGCGGGGCGCCTATGACCAGCATTTCGCGGCACTTGGCCGCAAGCTGGTCGAGAACTCCTACGGAAACAGCGTGATCCGGATCGGCTGGGAGTTCAATGGCGGCTGGTATGCCTGGACCGCACGCGGCAACGCGCCCGATTTCAAGGCATATTGGAAGCGGATCGCCTTGGCGATGCGCGGCGTGCCGGGCGCGCAATTCCGCTTCGACTGGAGCGCGACCACGGTCGACGGCCCCACGGTGGATGCATACCCCGGCGATGATGTCGTCGATATCGTCGGGCTGGACATCTACAATCAAGCCTGGCCCCTCATCGAGGACCCGGCGCGGCGCTGGAAGTTCCTGCTGAACCATGAGGCAGGCCTCATATGGCATCGCGATTTCGCGCGAGCCCATGGCAAGCCGCGCTCCTTTCCGGAGTGGGGAACCGGCACACGGCCCGATGGGCATGGCGGCGGCGACGATCCACTGTATATACGCAACATGCTGGCCTGGATGCACGAGGGCGGACCCGTCGACTACGCCTGCTACTGGAATTATCGCGCATCGGACTACGACGCGAAGGTCACCGACGGCCACCTGCCCGAAGCTGCCAAGGCCCTGCACGCGGGGTTGCAACGTACTGCCTGAACTTGGCCCCTATTCTCTATAGACCTCGCAGTAGGCCTATCAGATCAGCGAGGCATAGAGTTCGGCGGTCTGGCGCGCGATCTCCGGCCAAGTCGGGACCGACGCGGTGAGCGTGCGCACCTTGGCGGCACAGGCCGCGGCGAAATTACGCTCTCCTACGAAGCGCGCCATGGCGGCGGACAGTGCCGTAACGTCCTCTGGCGGGACGAGAAGGCCATGCTCGCCGTCCTGCACGGCCTCGATGAAGCCGCCGAGACGTGTGGCGAGTATCGGACGCCCGAAGGCGATCGCGAGGCTGAGCACGCCGCTGGCCTCGATCTCGCGATAGGGAAACGTGGCGACCACGCCAGGCATGAAGATGTCGCTCACCTCCTCGTCGCGCACGAAATGCGGCTCTATGACGACGCGATCCGTCACCCCGAGCCGCTGGGCCAAGTGGTGGAGCGGCTCGATGTCCGTGTAGGGCTTGCCCACGATCCGCAGCCGTGCCTGTGCGCGCAATGCCGGGTCCATGCGCGCAAATGCCTCGATCAGCAGATCCGCCCCTTTATAGGGTTTGATTTTGCCAAAGAGCAGGAACGTGATCTCCCCCTGCATGGGATCGGCGGCGCTGGCCACCGGCGCGTGCCCGAGCAGCCCATGCGGCATCATCGCCACCCGGTCCATGCCCTCGCCATAGGCAAGCAGGCGGGCGCGGCCTTGCTCCGTATGCACGATGAGGCGGTCGAAATCACGGAATGCCGCTTGGGCACCGATCCGCTGCAGGTCGCCCGTCGGATTGTTGTTGAAGGGGTTGGTGTCGTGGACAGTCAGCACGAGCGGGGCGATCCGGCGCAAACGCCTGAGAAATCGCCGGTCGACAACGGGGAGCGGCAGCCATTGAAAATGGATGATGTCCGGCGCCTCCCGACGAATCCGTCGCACGAGCGCCTCCATCGACCAGGCATGGTCCAGGCCTTTGAGGCCCAGCCGAAGCGCGCGGGGCAGACGTGCGAAAACCGGCGCGCCCGCGACACGGTAGAAGCTTGCCTGCAGGGGCACGCCCTCCGTCGCATTGTCGTCCGGACCGGGATTGCGGCCGTGCAGCACGACGGTGTGCCCCTCCGTCTGCAGACCTGCCGCGAGCGCCGCATCGTAGGGCAAGGTAAAGAGCGAAGGATCGATCAGGGCCACCCGCATCGCGCGGGTCATTGGGTTTGCATTTCGCTCATGGGATAGCCGAGTTCCCGGGCGAGATGCGGCAGGATTTTAGCATCGTGCTGGTGGTCGAACTTGCGTGAGAACAGCGCTGGGCTGTTAATCAGCCGGGGCAGATCGTCTTGGGTCATCACCTTAGGGCCGGGGAAGACGATCTCCCGCCCGAAATGCGGTGCCACCTTGTCGCGCCACGGACCATTGCGGACGAGGGTCTGCATGATGAGCTCATCGGAGAGCAGAAGGCCGCTGAGGTACCGCTGGATAGGCTTCGTGATCGGGGCGCGTCGCTGCCATTCACAGAAGGCACGTGGCAGGATCGACCATTGCGAGCCTTTGTAGGCGAGCTCGAAATTAACTGGGGGTGGGCGCGGTCCTCTGAATTTCAAAGCGCGATGCGGCAACTCCATCATCGGATGCCAGCGCAGATGCCAGTCGTCGTCCGGCAATGTCGAAAAATGCCGGAGTTCCACGAAAACTTGATCGGGGTCGGCCGCGAGCGTCGCCTTGATGCGCTCACGTGACTTGATGGGATAGCATTGCCCACTCAGGTTGATGAAATGTGACCAATCTGAAGAAGCATCCAGCGCCATCGAGATCGCATCCAGCTGAACGCGCGCGAGGCTCCAACCTCCCCAATTCGTGAAGCGGGGGCGCATCAGTACTACATTGGGGAATTCTGCTGCGAGTGCTTTCGCCATCTGCCAGATTCCTCGGCGTTCGGGCTTAAGACCGAGCATGGACTTGCGGTCGACGTGGAGGATGATCGTGTCACGCTGTGCTCCCTCTGGACGTGCGAGCGCCTCGATAAGCCAACGCAGTTGCTGTGGCCTATGATGGGCCATTATGAAGTAAGCCATTCCTGGGTGCATGGCGGCTAGATGGCGTCGGCGGAACCCGATCGTAAGTCACAACCTCTTTAAACTATTTTGTACGACCCGTACTGCTACCCATATTGACGCGTTGCATGGCCTACAACCTCAGCTGGCCTGTTGAAAAGGATGTTTCTATGTCGGAGTTGGCGCTTCTTGACGAGCGGTTCGAGAAGGCACAGCCGCCGTCAGAGGACACGGCTGTCTCGCCGATGCAGCTTCTTGGGGTGCTCCGCCGCCATTGGCTTCTCATCCTGTTTTGCGGCTTTCTGTTCGGGGCGGCAGGGTATGCTTACACCGTTGCGGCGGTCCCTAAGCAGTATACGACCTCGGGGATTCTCTCGATCGATATGGAACGCTTCGCTATCCCGGCCTTGCAAGGGGCCCTCAGTGGCGACGCGAGCCCGGATCCAATGCCGCTCGTCCGCAGCGAGGTCCAGATTCTGATGTCGCGGTCCCTCATCCAGGAGGTCGCGGACGAACTGAACCTCGTCGCCGATCCGGAATTCAACAGCACGCTGCGTCCGCTGCCCTTCCAGGAAAAGCTGAAACGCACGATCGCAGGCGCCCTGCCACCATCCATAGCTCAGCCGCTATTCGACACGGGCCTGCTGCCCGATGTCACAAAGCCCGAGCAGCCGGTGCCGGAGGCCGTGCTGCAGGACGGCGTCATCGGCAGCGTGCTGCACAACCTCAGCATCATCAACGACAACCGCAGCATGATCGTCCTTGTCCAGTTCACGGCGAAGGACCCGAAAATGGCCGCTGCCGTCGTGAACAGCGTGATCAGGCACTACATGGCGGACAAGTCGCAGGGCCGCATATCCGCGAACACCGATGCCAACTCCGAATTGTCGCGGCGGGTGACAGAGGCGCGGAGCGAGATCGACGCGCTCGAGCATAAGATCGCCGACACGCGCGAGAAGTACAATCTTGTGCAGACGCGGGCCGGCAGCGTCGGCCAGCAGCAGCTGGAAGACCTTTCCAGTGCCCTGACCCGTGCAAGCGCGGACCGCGCGCAGGCAGTTGCAAATTATCAGCGTGCCGCGGCACTCGCGCGAACCGGGGTCGTGTCGAGCGACAACGCCGCTGTGCTTGGGTCCGGCACGATCAGCACCCTGCGGGAGCGGGAGGCTGCCGCGGACCGGCATGTGGCGCAGCTTGCAACAACGTTGGGCGCAGGCCATCCGCAGCTCCGGGCGGCGCAGGCGGAGCTTGCTTCCGTGCAGAGTGCGCTCGCAGCCGAGACGCAGCGGGTCATGGCCTCGCTCGGCACCCAAGTGGACTCGGCGAAGGCCCGCGAGGCCGATCTGAAACGGCAGCTCGATAGTGCACAGAAGAGCGCGGGAGGCCTTGCCTCAGTGCAGTCCGAGCTCCAGCAGCTTGAGCGGGATGCTGAGTCGCGCCGCAATGTCCTGCAGACGTTGCTGCAAGGCGAGGCGCAGACGGCCTCCAGGAAAATCGGTCCCGAGCAGAGCGGCGTGCGCGTAATTAGCATGGCCGTGCCGCCCGCATTTCCCGCCAGCCCTAGGCCGAAGATTGCCGGGCTTTTGGGAATGATGAGCGGCTTTGCCTTTGGCGGACTGCTCTCGCTGGCCCGGGGGCGCCGCGACAATGGCTTCACCAAGCCCGATGAGATCAAGGAGGCAACTGGGCTTGCCCCTCTGGCCATCCTGCCGCGTCCGTCGAACGGAGCTTCGCTGGCGGCCCGTGTAGCATTGGATCCGGGCGGCCCGGAGGCGGAGGCGCTTCGGTCCCTTCGCACGCGCCTGCGCTTTTCTGGACGCGGTTCGGTGCCGCGCAGTGTTCTGTTCGTCTCGAGTGTGGCCGCCGAGGGAGCGGCGGACGTCACCGCAGCGTTTGCGCGCGTCGCCGCGATTGATGGTATTCGCGTCCTGCTGCTCGAAGGCGATCTACAGGAGCCCTCGCTGGCGCGGATCCTCAATGTTCCCCAGAGCAATGGCTTGGTGGAGACGCTGCAGGGACGCGAACACTGGCAGGAGCAGGTCCAGCAGGACTCCCAAACGTCCCTCGATCATCTGCTCGTAGCCGGGCCGCAGCAGGCTGCGAACCAGCTTCTAGACTCGATGCAGCTGCAGAACCTGATCGCCGAGGCGAGGGACGAGTACAACCTCGTCGTGATGGATAGTCAGCCGATCGGCAGCGCGACCCAGACCATGGTGCTCGCGAATATCGTCGACACGGTTGTCCTCGTGGTTGGCGCCAAGCGGGCGAAACGAGTGGCGGTCCGCGACGCCATCCGGATGCTTACCGCAGCGTCCCGCAACCCGGTGGTGATGACGCTCAACATGGCGGCATAGGGTCAGCCGCGCGCACGTGCCGAGGCGGGCGGTGTCCAGACCTGGAACCGCTCGCCGCGGAGCGACTGCACGACGCCCAGCCCGGTCGCGACGAACGCCGCAACGATGTCGACGATCTTGCCGGGCGGTCCTGCGGGACGGAGCCTGGCGGCGATCAGCAACACCAGCCCTGCAAAAATGCCCGTCAACAGCAGCAGCCATGCGCCCATTGCCGCCAGCCCAGCTGCCAAGCAGAGCCCGGCTGCCAACAGCAGATACACGGTGAACCAGCGTAACAGCTTATGCGATACGTATTTGTAGCGATCGAGCAGGGACAGCTTGGTCAGCTGAGATCGCAGCAGCCGATGCACGTTGAACGCCTGACAGGCGATCCGAACCTTGCGCCGGAACTCGTCACCCGCCTTGGTCGTGGCCTCCTCGAAAGCGAGCGCGTCGTTTGCGCGCACGATCCGGTGGCCGCCGCACAGGATGGAGAGCGACACGTACATGTCATCGATGATGTCGGGCGGCGGAGGATGGTGCAGCGCGCGCCGGATCGCGAAGATCGATCCGTCCGCGCCCATCGTCGATCCGCTGCGTGTCTCAAGCGCCTTGATGGTCTCCTCAAGACGCCAGTAGACTGAGCCCGTCACCGCTGTCGCGCTGTTATCGGCCAACGTGTAGACGAGATGGCCGCAGACGCAGCCGACCTCCGGATCGGCAAAGCGTGAGAGCAGGCATGGAATGGCATCGGGTGCGAACATGACATTCGCGTCGGAGAACACCACGAAGTCGGCACTGGCAGCCTGAACGAGGGTGTTCATGCCGTAGGTTTTCCCATGCCGAGCCGGCGAGACGATCACCGTCATCTCGGTTTCGTACTCGCGCAGGATATCGGCCGTGCGGTCCGATGCGGCATCGACGTAAACGAGCAGTTCGAGGCCCGGCGTTGCCTTGCGCATGCTCAGCATGTTCTCGGCCTTGGCGCGGATCACCTTCTCCTCGTTATAGGCGCAAACGCAGAGGGCCACCCGCGCGTCTGCAACTGCCGGTTTCGCTGCGACCGGCCGGGGCCGGAGACGTGCGAGCGCGGCGAGACTCAGCGGATAGGTGGTGAACGGATGCACGCCGACTGCTGCAAAGACGCCTGCGCAAGCCAGCAGTTCTGGACCTATCAAGGCGCAGTCTCCTTCGAAATATCAGAGTCCGGCGAAATATCAGAGTCCGGCTGGAGAAAATCAGGCCGGAGAGAGAACCATGCCACGCCATGGCACTCCGGCTCCGTCCGGCACGGGCCGCCGTGCGGCGGCCGCCATCAGCACCGTCTCATACTCGGCGCCAATGCGGGAGGGGGCAAAGTTTGCGGCGGCTTCGCGGCATGCGACGAACACGAGCCCGCGGTCCCATCGTGCAGTGGCCAGTTCGGACAGGCTCGTGAACAGCGCTTCCATGTCGGTGCCTGCCGTGAGGAAGCCGTTGCGGCCGTGCTCGATCACCTCCGGAAGACCTCCCAATGGGGTCGTGAGGCTCGGCACGCCATAGGCCAACGCTTCATGAAACACGCGGGGGAACGGGTCCTCCCAGACGGAAGGTATGACCAGCAGATCGATGGCCGGGAAAAACTCTGTCGGCGAGACGTGGCCGAGGAAGGCGATATCGGCTGCGCCCTTGGCACGCGTGTGCAACTCCTGGGTGTATTCAGGCTTCCCACTTCCGGCGATGCGAAGCGAAGCCAAAGCTGGCGGCAGCCGGTTTACGGCATCAAGCAGGTTTTCGAGACCTTTCGAGTGATCGAGCCGCCCCATGAACCCGAGGCGGAGAGGCCCATTGAAAACCGATGGTTCGGCCTTTGGCAGTGTGTCCGTCGCATTGTTGCCGCGAATGATCCGTACGGTCTGCTGGCCTGTTGCGGCCCCGGGAAAAGCACCGACGCCGGTGAGACGGTCGAACACGCGATGACTGACGCAGGTGACGACGCCGAGGTCTCCTGACATTGCGCGACGCGGTTTGCTGAACGCTTGGCATTCCACGCAGAGCGACGCGCAGTTGCCACGGCCGGGTCGCCACATCGCGCTCCGTGGGCATGCGGTATAATAATCATGCAACGTCTGGACCACCGGGATTTGTAACCCTCGCGCTGCCGACCACGCGGAGGCTGAGAACCCCTGTAGATTATGGAAGTTCACGACATTGGGGGCGAGACGGCGTAACACCTGCGTGAGACGCCGCTCCATTACAGGGTTATAGGTTTCGATTGCCTGGAAAAGCGCGCGCCACAGCGAAGATTTATTTGCGCCATGCGGCCAAAAGATGTTCGCAAGTGGGAGGTAGTGCACCGGAATGCCGTCTATCTCGCCGGTTTCTGCCTGCTTTCCCGGCGTGAGTGTCACCACGTTGCAATCGTGCCCGCGGTTCATCATCTGTGCGGCTAGCAGGCGAAGGGTCGTCTCAGCGCCGGCCGCACCGTAAGGTGGGTAAAGCGTATTTACAAACGTCAGGCGCACAAAGTACCTCCGCAGAAAATCACGCAGTCGTGTTGATTAAAGCCCACGCGATGTTTCGATAGTCTACGTTGCATTGCAGCATATAGGTAATTTGGTCCCATAAATGAGTTTCGTCACGCGTATGCTCCGTCGTTCGCCGCGTTCTGAACCCGATGTCCTGCCGTCGCCGTCTCGGCACAAAGTGGCGCCACGGCTCAGCATGCCGCCGCGTGCGAATGCGCCACGCGATGGCGGCCCGTTGCCAGCGGGCATGGGTGCGCAGCCCCCGTCACAGCAGCACGCACTTCGTGAGGTGTTTACGCCGACGCGTCCGCAACGCAGCTCGCGCCGCGTTAGCGGACGGCAGACGGAGCTGCTCCGGATCTTTCGTGCGATAGCCCTCGATCGGGCGCATGTCGTGCTTTACGGCGAACGCGGCCGTGGCAAGACGTCGCTCGTCAACCTAGTCGCCTCTGCCGCGCGCAGCTCCGGATATATGGTCGGCCGATACACGTGCTCGTTCGACAGCCGCTTCGAGGATATCGTGCGCGGACTGGCTCGGGATCTGCCGAAATCCATGCTTGCGGCGCCGGTCGTCCAGGATGCCGAACTCGAAGGATGCGAGGCAGCCCTGCCGCGAGGCCGCCTCCAGCCCCGCGATATCGCAGCGCTGCCCGGCCGTCTCGCCGGTCGTCACGTGGTCCTGATCGCTGACGAGTTCGACCGTGTGGAGGATGCTGCGACACGGACCTGGTTCGCCGACGCAATCAAACAGGCATCCGATCGGGGCGCTGCGATAAGTTTCATCATCGTCGGCGTGTCTGATAGCTTGGAAGAATTGGTCGGACGCCATCCCTCCATTCAGCGCAATATCCTGGGGCTGGCCTTGCCGCTGCTTTCGGACATGGAGATTGACGAGATCCTGGTGCAGGGCGGGCGAGACTCCGGGATCGAGTTCCTGCCCGAAGTGCGGAGCGCCGTGATCGATGTCGCCCGCGGCGTGCCCTATGTAGCCCAGCTTCTTGGCCTGCATGCGGGGACCGAGGCGGTTGCACGGGATTCGCTGCAGGTCGAGGCGCAGGACCTGTTCTCCGCCTTTCGCCGCGCCGTGGACGAGGCCGATCCCCGCGCTGTCGCCATCTACCAGGGGATCACGCGGGGCGGGCGCGACCACGCGACGCTCGATAGCCTCCGGGTGATTGCCAGTGGTGAACAGGACCGCTTTGCACGCTTCATCGTTTCCGAGCACGCCGGCGGATGCTATGTGGGCGAACGGCGGCTGGAGGCGGAAGCTTGGACCCTGCTGGTCGAGACCGGCACGGTGCGGGCCTGCCGAAGCGTTGGCCCGGACACGTTCGCCTTTTCCGAGCCGATGCTCCAGCACTACATCCTGATGCGGGAGGCGCTCGACTTTGGGGCGCTGCCCTGAGCGCCGGCTGTATGCCTGCTACAACGCGAGGTGAAGCCCGAGCAGGAAGACGTTGCGGTTGTAACTGCCCGATGTGAACGCGTTTACCTGCGGCGTGGTCAGCGTATTTCCCACTTGGGGAACGGCAAATACCGCGTTGTTCGAGCCGGTCTGCTGAGTGGCATCGTAGTCGGCCGAAAGGCGCACGCGACGGTTGACCAGCCAGTTTACGCCAGCGCCAAGCGTGTAGCTCGTGCTCGTACCGTTGCCCTGGAGATACTCCGCAGCCTGAAAGTTCGCGCGGCCCTGCAAAAGAATATTCCGCCGGTACTCATGGTCCAGGACGACGCCGACGGTCGTATAGGTGTAGCCGGCGACGCCTTCAGATTGCGGGTCCTCGATTTCCCGTCGCACCGAGCCCGTGACCGTGGTCAGCCCTGTCGGAGTATAGATCACGCTAGCCTCTACGACCGGGGCCGTGCGGGTGCCAAACTGGGATGAGGCGAACTCGCGAACCTCCACACCACCCAGCACGCGATAGCGCCATAAGCCCGTCGCTTGATAGTCGAGTCCGGCCAGGAGCAGGGCGCTTTTTGAGTTGTTGCTCGGCTGCCCCCGTTGCGGCCGCAAATAATGTGAGTTGATCCCCTGCACCACGACTAGGATGCTGCGCTGGTCACTGAGCTCATAGCGTGTCGTAACGCCGCCAGAGAGTACAGTTCGGTCACGAAACTGCTGGTTGGCCGGTTGCCCAAGAATGACCGCACTGCCGAACTGGTATAGCCGGACATCGACGTTCGGGACGAAGGAGAACCGGCCCATTTCGAAGGTGTAATCCGTACGAATATCGTCGACATCGTAGGTCACCGGCGAGGTTGACGCGACGGCCCCGATATCCGTACCAAGCTCATGCTGCCGGAAATGCGAGTAGCCGACGTTCAGATTATGACGGCCAATCGTGTAGCCGCCGCCGATCGAGGCGTTGTAGTTCGTATAACTCAGTGCCGGATTGCTGAAATACGAGTAGTTGTCCAGGCTGGCTGACAGTCCGAGCCGGTCGCGAGACCAGTCCGAGTTTGCAATTATTGAAGGCGATGTCCTGATGAAGCCGTCGCCGACGCCGTGGCTCACCCCAGTGATGTTCGAGTCATAGCCAACGCTCTCGTCTAGGCGCGCGTTTACGACATAGCTCCCGAGTCGTACTCCCGGCTCCTCGTATAAGGGCCGAAGCCGAGACAGGACCGTGACTCCCTGTTGGCTGTCGAAACCTGCCAATGCCGGCGGGAAATAGCTTTCAACATATTGGGCATGAGCACTCGATGAGAAGCTCAGCGCCAGTAGGCCGACCCCGACGCACGGCAGGCATCGCCGTGCTCCTGACCGTCCCATAATTCCTCCACCGCCGTCGATTTCTCTCTGCAAGGACACGAGCATGCTGGTGTCGGTCAAGGGGAAAGGAGCCACAAGGGCCGATTACGGGGAACTTACCTTACTTATGACCGTTTGATGCGGCTAGGGTACAACATTCGTGTCCCGTAGCGATTGGATTGCAGCTGATGGGCTCGACGGCGGAACCGAACGAGCAATAACATGGGTGTGATGCAATTTAGGGTCGGGAGAAGTTCATGCGGGTAACGGACATAAGATCAGGGCCGATATCGAGGCGTATCGCCGTGACGGGCCTTATAGTGGCGCCATTTGCCGGCCTTGTCGGCTGCAGCGGCCCGGGCGCGAATCTTCCGCGCGTTCCGGATGTGAACGCCAGCGTCTATACGCTCGGACCAGGCGATCAGATTCGCATTATCACCTTCGGTGAACAGCAATTGACGGGCGAGTTCCGCGTCGATGCGGCGGGCGAGATCGCGCTGCCCCTCGTGGGTGACGTGCACGCTGGCGGCCTGACGCCCAAGCAGCTCGAAGGTTCGGTGGCCCAGGCCCTTACCCGGTCCAAGCTATACAGGAATCCGAGTGTCTCGGTCGAGGTGATCAACTACCGACCCATATTCATTCTCGGTGAGGTAGTGCGTCCGGGACAGTATCCATATCAGCCTGCCATGACGGTCGTCACGGCGGTGGCGATTGGTGGCGGATTTACCTATCGCGCGGTAGTAAATCGGTTTTCGATCGTCCGCACCAGCGACAGGAAGACGACCGAGGGGGCCGCTAGTCGGGAAACTTTTGTTCAACCGGGAGATGTTATCACCGTTTTTGAACGCGTATTCTAGCGCGCTAACGAGGCCGTTACCGTATTTTCAACGGCTAATCTCCTGCCATGCCTTATTTGCGCCATCGACTTCCCTATTCTGAGGGGAGGGCGCCGCTAGGCCCTGGATACCGTCAAGTGGACGTGATCGGCATTCCTTGTGCAATGCGGCATAGCCTGCGTTAACAGGGGCAAACCGGCCGTTCCTCTCGAATGGCTCACGATCTCTGTAGCTGACGCAATTGATGGGCAAGGGCTAAACCGATGCATGTTAATCCTTTGATGCAGGGAGCGTCGCAGGAGTCCCGGTCCCGCGACGCGCTCTTCAAGCCCGCGACAATGCGTTGGGCGGCGCTGTTTGCCGCAGATGTCTTCGGGCTGCTTTTGGCTGCCGGCCTGGCATTTATGGTCCATATGGCGGTCGAGTTGCCGCCATTGAATCGAGCGGTGCAGCAAATTGCAAATCAAGGCTTCAATTGGCATGGCTGGGGCACGATCCTCGTCGTGACACTGCTCGTGACCTACTTCGGCGCCTGTGGCCATTACACCTCGCGCGTGCCGATATGGACGGAGCTGCGCGGCCTCGTAATGGGCGTGGTGATAGGCTTTCTCTGCGACAGCTACATCCGGGTCGTCGTCTATGACATGACGATCGGGTTCGAAAGCGTGATCCGCTGGATCGTGCTCGTCCCCTGTTTGCTCGTCATGCGCAAGCTGGCGCGAACGGTCCTTGACGATTTCGGCGTGTGGCGCCTGCGCACTCTTATCATCGGTGATGACATGGCGGTGGTGACGGCGCGAGCAGCTTTCCAGTCGGAGCCGAGACTTGGCTACGAGATCGTCGCCTCGGTGAGCTCCCAAAACGCCGTCGCCCATATTCCCGGTCACGGAGCTCGGCTGCTTGAGCAGCATGGAGCGGAATTTGCGGTCATTGCATTTAGGGGCGATAATTCCGGCGAAGCGACGCGCGTTGCCGAGGATTTCTCCCGTGAACGCGTTCCATTCGCGCTCGTGCCCGCCGTCGATGGGCTACCAGTCAGCGCATTCAGCAGCCACTACTTTTTTACCCATGACGTGATGCTGCTGGTCTATGGCAACAACCTTGCGCGCCCGATCAGCCGGCTGATTAAAACCTTATTTGATCAGTGCGTTGCACTGCTGCTGCTGCTGATCCTCTCACCGCTTTTCCTCGCCATCGCATTCCTGGTCCGTGCTGACGGCGGGCCGGTGCTGTTCGGGCATAAGCGGGTTGGCGAGAATGGACGCCATTTCCGCTGCCTTAAGTTCCGGTCGATGGCCACGAATGCCGATGCCGTGCTGCATCAGGTGATCGAGGCCGATCCGCAGGCCCGACAGCAGTGGGAAGCAACCCACAAGCTGCATAATGATCCCCGTATCACCTCGATCGGGCGAGTCCTGCGCAAGACGAGCCTCGACGAATTACCGCAACTGCTCAACGTGGTCCGCGGTGAAATGAGCCTGGTCGGTCCCCGTCCGATCATCGATGCCGAGGTTCCCCGCTACGGTCGCGACATCTCCTATTATTTCGAGACCAAGCCCGGCATCACCGGCTTGTGGCAGGTCAGCGGCCGAAGCAATACGACATACGAATACCGCGTGCGTCTCGATGTCTGGTATGTGCGCAACTGGTCGCTTTGGCATGACATCGCCATTCTCATGAAAACGCTACCTGCGGTGCTGAAAAAGGACGGTGCGGTTTAGGGCAGCAACGGATAGACTATGCGGCTGGATCTTACGAAATAGCCGCCGCGCATCATCTTCCGCAAGATGGTTGGAGCCTGCTGGGCCGCTTCCTGGGCGATGTAACGAAGACTCCAGCGCGATTGGGTGAGCAGCCTTACGGCTTGTCCGAACCGCTTTTGTTTGATCGCGTCCGTAAAGGCCCGATAATAGTAGCCGCGATCGATTTTTGCTTTGTGCCGGCGCAGTGCGTCGCAGAATGCGGCGTCCTGCATAACCCGGGGATCCCTGAGGAATGCCGCTTCAAGCTGCGCAATTCGCAAGAGGTCAGCAGAGCTTTGAATTTCAGTGAGCGATCCCGACCGTAGGACATAATGGTATAGGGCCTCGGGCGTGAGCCACCAGCGTGCGCCGGCACGAAGGCAAGCAATATAGAGCATGAAGTCTTCGCCAAACCGGTTCCGTTCGTCGTGACGCAATCCGTGGCGCAGTAGAAAATCGCGTCGGATCATCGGCTGCATGAAGCCATAGCTGAGACGAGGGTTTTGGGGGTCACCGATATTTCGGAGGACAAACTCCGCTGCTGTAAGGTGTCGAGGATACGGCAGCAAATTCGGCGGGATCAATGGATATGACGTTCCACTGACAGGCCGTACTAGAAGGTTATCTGAAACCACATCGGCGGCATTCGCCTCAGCAAGCTCCAGAAGCCGGGCGAGTCGTTGCGGAGCATACGTGTCATCCGAATCAAGCAGCGCGATCCAGCGCCCGCGCGCTGCATCGAACCCGGCATTACGCGCCGCAGCCGGTCCGCCATTGTGGGGCATGTGCAACAGCCTGACCCGCGCATCGTGGCGGGCGTATCGCCCGGCGATCTCTGCAGTGTCGTCGGTCGAGCAATCGTCGATGACGATGAGCTCAAGTCGGCGCTCTGTCTGCCCGAGTGCCGACTCGATCGCCGCGCCAATGAAGGCTCTCGAGTTATAGGCGGGCATTACAATGGAGACGAGGCATTCCTGCTCGACGTCGCTCATGATCCTCTCTGTCGTCTTTCGTGTGCAATGGCGCGGGAAATCGCCCAAAGAGCTTTGCCGCCGTTAGGGCTGAGGTGTGCCGGGCTGCGAAACACCTACGGCAACGCCAAAGCAGGATCATGCGGACTGATCGCCTGCGTAAACCGGGACCATCGCAATGCGAGCCCGATCGAACGGCTATATCGGCCTATGGCATCGCATAGCGGACTGCCCGCCGCCACCGTAGGCTCAGCGGGCTTGACCACGAAAGGCGCCTGATTTCCTAATGGCTGCATTCGACTGCATTTATGAGAGAAGGACGCGTAAAATCCAATAGTGCGTAAAATCCAGTAGTGCATGGTCGATATCAGCCCGTGCGTGAGGAGCGAAAGGCCCTGTTCGTCTCGCATCACACCGGCGTTTGTACCGCACGCGGCATGATCCTCGCCTTTAGAGCACGCTCGCCACTGGCGACTATCTAGGGATTATGTCTAAAATATGGAGAAAGCGTATGGAAGCTGGTTAGTGGTGCGCCGCTTAACCCAGCATTCGGCTATATATAGGGCAGGTATCGTTTCACTGCGCTGATGATGCTGGAGACGGTGAAAGGAAGTGGCTGGCAACCAGCGTAACCTGCCGCTATTGCTGTTCGGGCTCGCCTCCAGGACTGTTATAGGCGTCCAACGCCGTCTGACAGGTCTTCGAGAGGTTAACGTAGAACTGCGCAAGACAGGCTGCAGCGATCGGCGCCGCTGGGTCGCTTCCAGTGCAATGGGCCCGGTAATCTGCCCGGCATGACGATTTCATTGCAGTCGCGGCTGCGGAATTGGTTTCGTTCGTCTGAGCTTGCGCGATCGTTGAACTGCCTACGACATAGGCAAAGAAGGCAGCTTTCAGGATCTTTGACATTGAGATCATCACCGCTCGTTCAATTGATGGATCAAACGCGTAACTTCCGGCCGGGTTCAAACCCGCGGGCGCGTCGATTTTCGGCGATGAAAAACTCTTTTGAGGTGATCATGGCCGCCAGCTGCTCCTCGGAAAGACTGAAGCCCGAGGGATCATCGGCAATCATCGATGTGGTTTGGGATCGATGCTTCAGAACCGCAGCCCGCTTCATGGTGACGTAGGGACCAATATTGATCGAGAAGCCTTTCAAGCGCAGATTCGGCATGATGGTGTTCCGCGGCAACATCCAGGCCCAAACGGGATAGGAGAAAAGAGACGCCTGGGTCTCATATGCCGCTATGTGCGCATACTTGTGGGTGGCGACGTGGTCGGAATGGGTGTCGTAGTTCCAGCTCGTGAAGATCGTCTCGGCTGCAATGTCGCGCGCCAGCGACGCGAGCCTTTGCCCGACGGCGCGGGCGCCCTTGCCGGACTGTGGCGCTTGACCATCGGGCACATCCAGAAAGCTGACGCGCTCGGCAGGCACTCCCAGAGCCGCGGCCGCTTCGAGCGTCTCGCAGCGGCGTAAGTCACGCAGCATATTTCGCGAATGCGTGCTCGATCGAGGGTGGGATCCCGTACCGTCGGTCACGATAACGATATGGACCGGCTCGCCAAGTGCAGTTGCCTGCGCAATCAACCCACCACAACCTAAGCTTTCGTCATCGGGATGCGGTGCAACTATAAGTATTGGAAGACCTTTCATCACTTTAGCGAGATTGACCTCTGGCAAGCGCCTGATTCGTTCAATTAATGTGGATGCCAGGCTCGGGCCATAGAGAACGCACTCATAGTAACGACGTAATCGTCTCATGTCCTCTTCCTTATCGACCTGCGAGGCTTTGCACCCGACTTGACCGGACTTGCGCGTAACAGCTATGACCGTGCCTCAATTCTGCTTCTTTACAGAGCTTCTCGCGATACTTTGAGAGCAAGGCTGGGGCGAGAGACGGTATGTCCAATCTGGCAGATGCGAGGTGCAACGCCTGGCGTCCCAGACTGCGTGGTGCTGCGTTAGAGGGCTGGCTGAATTTTTGGAGGTTTGGGATGCATCGAGTCGGTAGTCTGGTATTGGCGATCTGCCTCGTGCCTATCTGTGCCTTTGCGCAATTCAGGCACGCGGATACAGCTCGCGCCGCCGATCTCTGCCAGCTGGCGATCACTGGGATCATGCCGACGACACGCCTCCCTGCAAATCTGCTCAGCGCCATCGGCCGGGTCGAGAGCGGCCGCCTGGACGTGCGCGACGGCAACCTGAAGGCATGGCCCTGGAGCATAAATGCGGAGGGCCGGGGATATGTGTTCAACACGAAAGCCGAGGCGATAACAGCCGTCCTCGCACTCCAGGCCCGCAACGTCACGTCTGTGGACGTGGGATGCATGCAGGTGAACCTCATGTATCACCCCTCGGCATTTGCGTCGTTGGACGAAGCGTTCGATCCGGTAGTGAATGTACGCTATGCAGCAAGGTTCCTCAGCCAATTGTTTGCCGAAACGGGGGACTGGAATGCCGCCGCTGCTTTCTACCATTCTAAGACGCCGGATCTCGCGCTCACATACCAGCGAAAGGTGCTCGCGCAATTACCAGGCGCCGCCCGCGTTCAGGTAGCCTCTACCGAGCAACTCTCGTTAGGGAGTGCCTGGTCGGCAACGCTTGGTGCGCCTCAGGCCTCAGCGATGGGCCAGGCATTCAGCGCATTGCCCGGCACATTCAAAGTGCAGGTCGCAAGCCGGTTGACGCAACAAGCGCGCTCCCGCCCGATAATGCTCGCTAGCCGCCGCTGATCAGCGGAGCGGAATCCAAAGCTCGACCGTGTGCGGCAGGGGTGTCGGCCGGTATGCAGGCATGTTCCGCACGGTCCATATCACGTCGGGAGCATGTAGCATCTGCGCGAGCGTCTCAGCTATGAGTTCGTCCTCCTGGGCGAAGTACCGCACCTCAAACGTCTTTGGGGCATCAGCGACGGGGCGTGTCCGGGTAGCCGCCACAGCCGAGCGGAGCGTCATGGCGAACTGACGCGCCAACCCTTCGCCACTCGCCGAACCCGCGAGGAAATGCAGCGTTACACGCGCACGCGAAAGTGGTGAGAGGTCCGTGGTTTGAGGCGGCTCGGGGCTGGCGACCGAAGCACCGTAGTTCCATTGGAGATACTCATTGAAAAGGCGTGAGCGTTCGCTTTCACTCTGCCGCTTGGAACTCCACTCTGTCTGAGCAAGGAAACGATCAAACTCTTCGCGGAGCCGTACTAGCTGCTCGCCGGTCGGCGAAGCTCGCGGCTCAGCCGGCCGAGCCGTCGTTGCGGAATTGGGATCACGAGTGCTGGGCCTTGGCGCTGATGGCAAAGAGGGAAGCTGCGGCGCGGCGGCTTGCGGGGGAAGAGTAGGTGCTGGAACCGGCTGTGTGCCCGGCGGTTGTGATGGAGGTTGAGCTGCCGACGATTGAGGCGGCACTGCGGGCGGAGGCTCGGCCGCAGGCGGGCGAACCGGGGGCCTGTCGGGTTGTGCAGGCACGGCCCGCTGTAAAGAAGGTGGCGCCGTCAGGGATGGATCGGCCCGCGTTGGATCGGACGGAATGGCAAGGTCTCGGCCTTTGCCGACCGTGTCGATTGCGTCCCGCTGGCCTAATGGGAGAGTCACTCCGACTATGACGACCATGAGTGCGAGCGGCAACAGCAGGACGTTTTTTTGGCGATCCGGAGTAGAGACGGCGCTCAGCCTACTCCGCACATCGCTTCTGCGATCCGGCGGAGAGAGACGCGGGGCTGCTTCGGCGGATGGGCCTGTAATCCGGATCACTGTTTCAAGCCGGTCACGAATTCCCGCCAGCTCGTCCTTATCGATCAGCTGCTCGAACCTTGGATGACCAACAAAAAGGATTTGCAGCCTCGGCGTTCGTGCGCCGAATACCGTCGAGATGATCTGCAAAAAGGCGAGAGTACGCGATGGCAGGAGTTCGGCCTGCTCAATGAGCAGAACAACCTGGCCTTCCCTGTTGCTATGTTTCGTAAGTACGCGAACGATCAACTCGTCGTCATCTATCGGCAACCCGCCTTGCTCACCAGCGCCGAGTTCCGCAACAATGCGTGGCAATGTAAGAGGCGAGTCGCGTGAGCCACGCATCCGCACAATGCGGATGGGCTGGTCGAGCAACAGGTTGATGCACTCGTCGACAGCAGCCAGTATGGCAGCCTCATCCGTGCCGAGCAGCGCCACTATCGGCTCCTCGTGCATTATGGCGTCGGCAAGCCGCTCTACAGGCCGGCTCGGATGCTCGTTCCCAATACTGTCATAGGGCTTTTCGTGCACTGGCGAGCCGGTCATCCTCTTTGACTCATTCGCTTATCTCAAAACGTCATTATAGGCCCAAACGCCCCAAAGCGACGGGCCAAAGTGACGGGATAGCCGCCTAACGATCATCATCTCTCATGCCCTGCCACTCCACGAAACCACGGAACAGCTTTTCCTTCTCCTCCGGATGCATCTTGCTTGACACGATAACGCTAGGCGGGGCGGGGTGCGTTGCGTGGACAGTGCGCCGCTCATGGACGCGACCCGGCCGCTGTGGCGTCACTTGGTTGGAAAACAAGACGGGATTAGGTCCAGGCTGAAGCGAATGGCGCGCGCAGGCAGAGATTGCAAACAATATGGAAAGCGGAAGCGCACTGAGCAGGGTTTTAGAGCCAAAGCGCATTGAGAGACCCACCAAATTGTAGCCGCTGAATTCCACACAACGTACACAGAATCGTTTGGATGTGCGAAGAATGGCAGCGGCAGCAGCCTCCGTGCGGTCCTGGGCGTGACGCGGTTGAAGAGCCTTGATGATCCGAAGCGGCCCGCCGTCATGGGGCAACGCTACCTTGTCACACACGAGAAGCCCCGATTGAGCATTTCAGCCGGGCACGCCTCATGAATGATCCATCTGGGTTGAAAAACTTGCTTCGCGCGCGCCCGGCATCCGCTTCCAACAGGACTGCCGTCAAGTGACGAGGGTCCACAAAGGCACCGGCTCGCTTATCCGTGACCATGTTTCTGTCAATGCTCTGCTCGTGTTGCTCAGGGCAGTCGCTTGAGAGCTACTCAAGCTGATTGCCTGAGCAAGGCTTCGAGGTAGTTGGTGTCCCAAGCGGCTGATTTTCGTCGCACCTTCAGGCTGTGCTTATCCTTCGGTCCGCGCAGGAGGGGTAGGTTGAGGATACGTGTAAAAAGTGGTCACAGTGCGCCAGGCGAAGCTGGCGGTTTCCAGCCGGTGAAAGTCCGGCGAGGGTAAGGCGGTAGCGCGCCGCCCTGTAGCGAGTGTTGCGTGGTCGTCGGTGACGGCGGTCGCGAAGC
>JAABUO010002115.1_pt1 | contig 24638 bp, 38 predicted proteins | sample 5559291 | NCBI WGS metagenome assembly JAABUO01 (sample SAMN10711878, study PRJNA513372) | rock metagenome | isolation source: Antarctica rocks | place: Antarctica: Victoria Land, Finger Mt sud
ATTCAGCCTTCTGCAGCATGAGCAGTCGCTGTTGTGTGAAAGCACCACCCAGCTAGGCTTGAGGCTACTCTAAGCATACGAAGCTGTCATACAGCAGGCATGACCACCATCAGCAGTTTTGGCCAGATAAGGTTTCCTGGCTGTCCATGTGTTGGTCTGAGGCTCCTGAGGTTCAGAAATGAGTAATTGTTGAAGTCTTGTCACCACTGACTGCACAGGTAGGACCATCAATCCAGAACAGATATGTCTTTGATCAAACATACGCACGCCCTGTATTTGTACAGTGCTTGCAGTTGCCATTTCCAAGCATACACCTGTTGCACTTTGGCTGCATATTTATTTCGCACAGGAATTAGTCTATAATGTACATGAACCTGATTCTACCATCTTGTGTGTAGCAGTTCTCAGAACAAAAGCAGTACCACATGTAGCCAGATCTGTAGTTGAGAGCAGCCTTAAGCCTTTTTTTCAACCAGTTGGAAGCCTTGACTTTTAAGCACAAAGACTTTCATGTTGTTACACTGCTAACATGCAGCCTGGCAGAACAGGGTCAATAGCTTGTTCAGAGATTCTTTGACAAAGTTTCTCGCGCAAGGACAAGGCTAGAGGCAGCCAAAGCCCCAACAGCCCCAGCAACTGCTGCTGCCCTGGGTCCACGAGAAGATCTGAACAGGGACCCTGTACCAAACCCTGCACGACAGCTCATGTCAGCAGAACAGGTGCAGCATCTTCACCACATAACAAGATATCATAGACGTGTTGCCCATCACCACAAGAGTGGTTATTGCTGCAGCAGCATGGCACCACACAGTGCTGAGCAACATACAGTTTAGGACATGCTGACCTGCAGCTACTGTGGCTGCTGCGTCCGGGACTGAGCCATCATTCAAGTATCCCAGCCCGCTTTCCATGCCTGCAAATAGCAGGCCCAAAACACCAAGTGCGTTGCCAGCTGTTCTGCCTCTGGTGCCAGTCATGTTGAGCAATCTGTTGACCTTGAGCCTTGCTGTATCTGGCCCGATCTCTGGCCTGACCTTTGTAGCTGCAATAAGACCTTGACTCCCACCTAATAAAGCGCCTGCAATCCCAAAGGGTTGGTGACAAGCAGGTCCTTTTTAAATGCCTGAAGCTGGTGGTGCATTGTTGCCTGGTGCATTGTTGCCTGGATGCATGCATTGCAGTCTTCAAGCACCTGAAAGATATCCTGTGCCAGTATAATATGTCAGATTTTCACCCCATCCCCTTCTGTGCACCGTAGCTTCCTCGCTGAACAAGAACTCCGGTTGCTGTGGCAGCTTATAGACACCGCGCGCCGCTCTGTTGTCGATGGCCGCACTCAAGCCCTCATATGGGTTGTAAAAAGTTGGTGTGTCTTCTGTTGAGAATGCAGCCGGCACAGACGAGGACGCAGACGTATCTCTCAACTCCTCCCCAAGATGTCGGGACGTTGACGGCTGATCTTGCAAAACTTCCTGCGGTGCAGGTGAAGAGCTGTGTTGAGCAGAGTCAGTATCCTGTCGAGATCTGAACCTGTCAAAGATTGCCATCTTGGGTACAGGCGTGCAACGCTGACAGCTGCTCATGCAGCATGCAGAAAGGCAATGCGTACTGCACGGAGCAGCTCGGACAACGTGCTGCAAGTCGGAAGACGTCAATCGAGAAACTCGAACTGTTCCGAATTTTGGTCAACGTCGTCGACTCTGCCTTTCGGCTCGGCTAACAAGCAATTGTACAGCAGTTTGCAACAGCGTTTGCTGATCCTGCGATCGTGCTGTAGTTCGGCGGACCAGCAGCACACAGATCTATGTCAAAACCTCGATCTGGCTGTGCCGGGAGTCGTCCCGACCCAAGCAAGCCATAAAGGCGGAGACTGCCATTCAACCGCTCGCGCACACACCCTTTTTGGCTCACCGGCAGTCAAACTGTCGCAAGTGCTCACACTGTGCGGGTCTGCGTACCGATGTGGCACTAATCCAAAGTCTGTCAGCTTGGCGTCGATGCGGGTTTATACAGAACGCTGCAAAGTGCGTAGCAGACCAAGACAATGAGGCGAACGCCACCCAAGGGACCTCTGCGCATTCAGTGTCTGCCAAGATCCCCTCGACTCAGGCTAGCAACTGGTTTGGGATTTTTGATTCTGTGCGTGCTCACATGGTTGATACTGAACAAAGAAAATCCCGCCCCAGAACAGCCTCGTAGTGCAGAAGGTGAAATCCAGGATGTGCACACCTATTGCTTATCATTGTCTGGTCAGCTCGCCAGACAGACAGTAGCTGCGCAGGTGCAGGGGTTGCGAGAGAACCTGGCTTTTGGAATGCTGCCAAGTATGGAGCTTCAGCCAGCCTGCAGCCTCTTTTGCTGGAAGATCAGAGGCTCAATGCAGCAGTGACCCTTGGAGTGCAAGGTGGGAGGCAGGAGAGCTTGTTGATTTGCAAGCCCAGTCATCAACTCTTGCTTTATGTTCCCAGGGCGTGATTGCCACTGCAGGACACGAGGTTCCTTTGTCAGTGGCTCTTGATCGCACCACTCCTGTACTACCAGTAGAGATCCTCGGCAATCAAACTCAACATCATTCTGGTGGCAACTTGCTGATTCTTATTGCTGTCACCAGCACATGCTGTACAATGCAGGTTTGTTGGCAATACCAGTATGCTGTTGGAGTGCTGCTGCACAAAGGTGTTCCACATTTGCACTGGCGACCATGCAGACAACCTTGTCCATTCATGCAGGCTCAGCACCGGCGTAATGCAATCAGGCAGTCATGGGTCTTGACAATGGCCAAATCCCCAAGTCCCGTCGATCTCAAGTTTGTCCTTGCCCAGCCAAATGATTCCAAGATTGCTGATGCTCACAGTCTTCTACAGGTACAGTCAATTACCTACGTGGCCTCATTCTGTTGCTTTGGCTGAGCACATGGTGATTGTCACCCTAAGTATTACCTGCAAGCCTGTGTTTATAGGCCGAAATGCGCCATCAGGATATCCTATTTGTGCGAAATGAGGAGCTGTACAATAACCTCCCCAAGAAGACAATCAACATCATGCGCTATGCCTCCCTGGCTTCTCCAAGGTGACACCACACAAGTAGGCACCAAGATGCCACGTGCTTGCTTGTCAATCTGCTTTCTTGCTTGCTGGCTTTGCTTATCTGCCTGTGCTGTCCGTGTCTCATGTATTCATGTTGGCTTCAACAAATCACAGTGGCAGCATCAGGTGTGGCTGCAGTCATGTGTAGACACAATGCACTCCACAAAACTCGAATGAATGCAGGTACTCTCACGTCCTGAAGACAGATGATGACTGCTATGTGCGCGTGGCAAAGCTGGTACATTTGGTCCAGAAGTTGGAACGGGACGGGCAAGCCATGTTGTATATTGGCCGCCAGGTGATTGATGTCGACTGTGAAGTATGTCTTAAAATTGCTTTTGAAGCCTTTGCCGGCCAATAGAGGATGGATTGATCCTGGGCACATTGCTGAGAGGTGTCAACATGCATCACCTGTTGTTCATCGCCAAAGGCAAAATGATACATATGTGCCACTAAATTTGAGCCTGATAAGATTGAACTGACTTTCACAATGAAGATGTGCCATCCAGTTGCTCCTGCTGTGTGCGACATAAGGTGTGAGCCTTCAGTGTGTGAGGATATGCACGTGGTCTGCTGAGTTGTAAGGTCAGCTGCCTGCAATCACTGCTGCAGGAGAACCCACATGGGTTCTTCCCAATCCGAGACCCAGCGTCAAAATGGTATATACCATACATGGACATGCCTGATGACGTGGTGCCCTGGAAAGCTGTGTAAGTATTTCAGTACCCTTTAACCTGCCCTTCTGTCCTGTTTCACCCTCTGGAAGCCTCTTGACCTTCATGAAACTAGCTGGGGCTCTGCAAGATGACCTACAGACTGGCAAGCCAATTGCGACCCACTTCGCAGCTGCTGTGATTTGTGCTCGTGGTAGTCTTTCTATTGCACTTGCTGCCATTATTCATAACAAGCGTAACATACTGTAGTTGCGCTGCAGTTCTGTGCAACCTCTGTCTGTACCTCTGTCTGTGTCGATGCTGTAGGTACCTTGCTGGTTGGGGTTACCTGCTGTCTCAGGATGCAGTGCAGCTGGTAGTCAGCAGAGTGGAGCTGTATGAACAGCAGCCTGACAAGGCTCCTGGCTGGTTTGCTGGCTTGCACTGGGAGGATGTGCTTGTGGGCTTGCTCCTGCATGAATACGCTCAGCCCCAGAACAGACCAGATGGTGATCTGTACTTGCCTGTCCTGCACATGTTTGCTTGTGTCAAACCTGATGGATCATAGCATCACTATCAGGAAATAGCCATTTTAAAGACGTCACAATACAACCCAAACAAGGTTCAGAAAATCTTGCTTAGATGCCTGGTCCTCATGCGCAAGAAACAAATCACACTGCCCGGGTCATCTTGTTCCTAGCTGGATCACAGGCATTTGCAGTTGTTGATAGGTGCCAAAATGCCACACCTGCAGGTCTTCAGACTGACATGTTCACCTTGCACATGCAGAGTTTCGGGCAGCATGGGACAGCTGCAATGCTGGTGCTGTGGTGAAGCACATGGATGTTGAGGCCTTGGAGGTGTTCCCTATGCTATACACTCAGGAAAATGGTGGAGCCTGGGATGTACAGACAGTCAAGTGCCAGGTTGGTGGGTATAGCCCAGGTGACTACTGGAGCTGGAAGCATTGGCGTGATACTTTGGAAGACGTTTTGCGAGTTTAGCACGGCCAGATTGCTATGATCCAGCCTTGTAGGTATTCAGGAGCCCTGCAGGGCTCGATTACTGGATTCAACTCAGACCATCAGCTAGAGTACAATACGGCATTGCTGACTTCTGACATTGACTTCTGCCTGTTCTGAGAGTGTAGCAGCTAAGTATGTTGTATACTCATGCATGCACTCAAGCATTTGCTTGTGAGTAGGCTTGTGTATACAGAACATCAGCTCTACTGTAGGATCAACCTCGGTTTTCTCCTCACAGTCATTTGCACAGCTCATTAAATCACTGGGTCTCAAGTACATCGCATGTTTATTTTTATTGCCCGCATGCACTGGTGCTTAATTGTTTTAGAATTCGTGATATCGATGGTATGGGCTGCGGTTTGTGCATGAAGCTTTCGATACGTGTAATTTAACAATGACACCGATGCACAAGATGCCAAAACAAGCCACTCAGCAGGGGAAAATCAGCTAAAGTCCTTTGCCATTGCGCGTCCCAGTTCACTTTACTTCAGCACAAGCCAGTCGTGTCAACATAAAATAGCAAAATTGGTGAAATACGGCTGAGCCAGAATATGCAGGAACAACTGCAGAGATGATCATGTGATGGGACACACAAGAGGTCATACCCAAATACATGCGAAACGGACCATCAAGCAATGCTGCAGACCGCTTAGATACTTTTCTTTTAGTACAGTGCAGCTATTTCAGGACTGAAATACACTTCCACTTCAGCAAGAGTAGCAGTCTTCTCTGAACCACCAAACAGTGAAGTCTGTTTCAGATACTTTGGCAACAGCTCGTATGCTAGACCCAACCTACATTTGGCATTATGCAAATCACCTGCCCCCAAGGTGGGACTCTCTGGCCCACTGATGCCTCCCATCACTGGAGCCTGCATCACATATTGCTTGATATAAAGCTGCACATGATTGTCAGAGCTTGAATTTGGTATGCACAATATGCCTAGTTAGCTGTAAGCTGCACAAAGCACAAAAAGATTGGCTTGCACCAGCATGTCAGACCAAATACCATCAATAAAGACATGCGCAATCATGCTTGTGTGGCACAATGCACTGGCTTGCATCAGCTTTTGGAACAATATGGCAAAGAGGCTGGGCAAGCCGGTGTGAATGATGGCTGACCTGCGGAGGGCCAATGACAAGGGCATCTGCACCCCATTGGGGCCCACCCCTCCCATAGTCAAACAAGGCTGCCTCAGTGCCCCCAACCTGTGTTGTGCAGTGATGTGCTCAGTCACAATGCTTCCAGCAGAAACAGAGGTCAGTGAAAATGCACAGCTAGCGTGCTCGTGATCATGGGCAGGTATTTGACATTGCATGTCAAAGGTGCAGCTAGCAGACAGCAATTTGCTGGCATCCTGAGAGCATTCCACTGAAGCTGTGAACACAGGTTGAGGCCACAGTGTGGTACATGGCCTCAGGACAATCGGACTTGCTACAAAAGCCGATGGGACACTTGTGTGGTCATCAACGTGAACACATGTCTTGCCTTGCGTAAAATCACTGGATCCTCCTCTGATTGTGGCCAGCAAAACAGAAATGCTTTGGATGATGGTGAGTAATCATCAGAGCTTTTGAATCCCTCTGAGTTAAATCCGCCAAAGCGGGCACCTGTGCTTGTGACGGCGTATATCACGCATGGGCCTTTCATGTTACAGCGCTCATGGAACTGCAGTGCACTCCAGCCATGTTCTGTGGCTCTATATGCAAGTGCCAAGTCTCGACCTGCATAGCAGCTGTTGTACAAATCTGATGTTTTTGTACATGCCCTTGCTCAAGCTATGCACACATACAGTGAGTGCACTTTGTTCACTACAATGCAAACACAAGATTGCTTATCACTGAGGCTTAGTGCTTGTCATTGACCTTGCTGGCTTCTTGTGATCATGGTAATGCCCACAGCAGAGGGTCGTACCTCTCAGGTGGGTTGTGTCCAGGATGCTGGAGGGGAATGGCAAATCAGTCTTGTCTACAACATCAGGGGCTTCTGTTTGCTGGGATTCTACTTGCTTGCCACCGCTGAACCATTTGAAAAGGCTGCACTTTGCTTCCCTAATCTGGCCATGATCGTCTTGCAACTGCACAGACGCTGCTGTTTGGATTCCAATCAAGCCTGCTTTGGCAGAGCAGTTGATCAGTTGATCAGGCAAGCTGAGCAAGCACTGAGCCTGTTCACCAGGTAGTTGGCTTTAGACAAGGACAGCTTTCAAGACAGCGGTGGGCAGTGTTTGATGGTGTTTGAGAAGCTTGAAAGGCAGCTCTTCCTTACCTTGCAGTTGTGCTTGTACAAGTGGAGCCTTCTTAGCGTTCCGTTGAAGGCACGACTGTTCTTTGGCCTGCCACTGGCAAAAGTGAAGCCTGCAACATCGTCAACAGTGCATCCGGCGCGAAAGTCGCTCAGGACACGCAGCAGACACGTAGCTTACCCGGGTTTGCGCGAGCGCGGCACACAGTAGATCCGGCCATGTCAGGGTGTGACATCAGGGCCGTGGGTCAACGATCCGGCAATGCATGCAAGTGGGCGCGTGCAACATGACGGGTGCTCGCACGAAGGCGGTCAGCGGCCGCACATGTAATTGAATGTCTATGCAAATCGCGACGCAAATGCGAAGGTTGGCAGTGCCAACTTGGCACTACATCAGGTGTCAGATCTGGCGCGATAAGTCTGCCTGCAGCATGAAGATCAAACGGCTTAACCGGGACTGGTGATCAAAGTAGGTCAAAGAACAAATGTGTTGACCTGGCATTGCGAGTGTACAATGCCTGTGACACCTGTTGGCCGGCTCGGCAGGACTGTGCTTCGTGACATGTAGCCAAGCTGCATTGTGGCGTTGCATTGACTTATGGAGACTCAGGCTCTGGCTGGGCAAAGTCAGGCGTCCACTCAGCGACCTAGGATTCCCTATACGCCTCTGTCGCCTGCTACCACTACATGCCCATCAGCCTGGAACTCCAGGCGTGCGCCAGCGCATCCAAATCTGGCACGGTGTTCCCGAAAACAGTCATGTAAACGAAAGTCACACACCTCTTACCTCGTGCTGTGCGCAGCAGCGCCTGCCGAAGCCCCACCACAGACATTTGGGGATGGAGCAGTTGCAAAGGTGTCACAGCACAACTCGCACAGCAAGTCGGTCTTCACCCCCTGCAGCCTTTGTCGGGACCTTGATCACGTTAAGACTGTTGTGCAGGTGCCAACAGACCGGATACGCAACTTCTCTATCATAGCACACATAGATCATGGCAAGTCCACATTAGCAGATCAACTGCTTATCAAGACAGGAGCCGTTGCTGATAGGGACATGCAGGTAACCTTTGTTGGCATGCCACTGCAAACAGTCTGCTTCTCCTTGGTTGCATGAACACATATCATCTCTTATTCATAACTGATCCTTCTATGGTGTGTCCCATTGCTTAGGCTCAATTCCTTGACGGCATGGACCTAGAGCGTGAGCGAGGCATCACCATCAAGCTCAATCAGGCCAGAATGAAGTATACTGCTAGTGATGGTGAGCTGTATGCTCTGAACCTCATAGACACACCAGGACATGTAGACTTCAGCTATGAGGTCAGCAGGTCACTGGCGGCCTGTGAGGGCTGCCTGCTGGTCGTTGATGCATCTCAAGGAGTTGAGGCCCAGACGCTGGCTAATGTCTACTTGGCCCTTGAAAATGATCTGGAGATCATTGTTGTGCTGAACAAGATAGATTTGCCAGGTATGCCTTGCCTTATGCAGCATTTACAAGCCACATAGCAAATCAAGACTGCAGCAAAACAGTACACCTGCAAGACAGCATGGGCATGAAGATGCCATGTTGTACAATCATCAGCGGTGCAGTACGTTCTGTGATTTTGCTCTCAGGTGCTGGGTGGCTGCACATCTGATGAACACACTCATCATGTGCCGTCATGCAGCATCGTCAACTCTGCTGTGTGTTGCATTTCCTTGCATTGACTAGAAGCTAGCTACTCATGCAGTAAATCGTGCATTCTTACAATGTGGATGACATTCACAGGTGCTGATGTTGAAAGGGTAAAGCGAGAGATTGAAGAGGTGATTGGGATAGACTGTAGCCATGCCATTTGCGCTTCTGCTAAGCAGGTACAGCACAAACACAAACTTTTGTGTCTGTCACTCCAGCTGCTCATGTTTCAGCACATGGTTCATTCCTTGACAGCTGGTGTCAGCAGTCCAGATGGACGACAGCTCGTTGGCAAGCTTGCTTTTGGACAGGATTGTATGCTACAATTGCGCCTGTGCAGCAGTGTTGTTTTGTAGGTCTAAACATGTTGCTTTGTTGCTTGCAAGGTGCTTTGTCTCAGCTCAACAACACAGCTCAAACACAAGTGTTGTTTTGTATTGTTGACCAGAACTGTGACATTGTGCAGCAACAAGCAGCATACGGTGCATTGAACTTGATAGTTGGTGGTGTCTCTCTGTGTGGTGGTCATGCAGCCACACTGAAGGATGAAAAGGATCCTGAACAGTTTGTGCTGCATCTTGCAGGGGATAGGCATTGAAGAGACTCTGGAAGAGATAGTGCGCAGGATACCTGCTCCACATGACACAGCAGACAAGCCTTTGCGAGCCCTCATATTTGACAGTCACTATGACAGTTATAAGGTACAAACATCATGGTGCTCCCAGACAGCCGTCACAATTGCTCAACATGCTGAACTTTGTCATGACTTGTGATCACAACCTAAAAGGAACAAAGTATTCGTCTTGAGTAGCACCTGTCTTGTGGAGCTGTGCCTGGCAAAATTGACATGCTGTGGCCCTAGGTCACATCCAACCAAGATGCAGTCAGTGAAACATGGTGCAAGTACCTTCCATGTGATTTGAGACAGGTTCCATGTGAATGAACTGTGATCACAGCAAATCCACGAGTAAGCATTTAGTGCTTAGTGTATGTTAATAGCCGAGTTGTTTGTTGACTCCCCTGATGAGGCCTGAAGACAGGAAATGTAAATTGATTGATCAAATCCATGAGTATGTGATGCAGGGTGTTGTCGTGGCGTTCAGAGTGGTGGATGGGTGCCTACGCAGAGGTGATGTCATCCGGCTCATGAACACCAAGAAAGAGTATCAAGTGGACGAAGTGGGAGTACGCACGCCTGCACCTGTGCCGGTCGGTGCCCAATTCTCCTGCGCCCTCTCAACATGCTCAACTCTTTCTGACTGCTCTTGCGTTGCAATGTTGCGCTTCCTTACACACTTTGGTGGCTTGTGCTTTGAAGCTAGTGCAGCCCAGATCCCTGCGCCTTGATGTGTTCATGCTACTCGCCCCACTGCTCATAACTGAAGTCTTGTCTTGCCGGCAAGGTCTGATGCTGAATATAATAGCAGGCAGACCCTGCCTGCAGGGATAGATAGTTTTGGCAATCTGTAGTAGCTGCAAACCTTAGCATGTCATGCAACACTGCTGACAGGAGCAAATCCCTTTATCCCTTGTATGCCGACCCCCCCCTTCGTTTTGGTCTCAGCTGTACAAACCATTAGCTGTCGTCCAATGTCAAAGATGTGATAGCACACATTTGTCTTTGGACATCCTGATGGTTGGCCTGTACAATGTAAAGCCGACTTGGCAGCAAAGCATTGTCTGGGATTGCAGGTGGATGAGCTGATAGCAGGGGAGGTGGGCTACCTGGCAGCCTCCATCAAAGCTGTTGCAGATGCTCGTGTCGGAGACACCATCACTCTCAAAAAGCAACAAGCAGCTGAGGCTCTGGCAGGTGATGCTGCGCCATACAACTCATATCACCCATTGCATGGTTTCAGAAAATGTTGTTGGCAAAACAACCGATACGTAAAGCTACCACTGCAGTTACAAAGGTCACTGCTCCAGTATATACAATGTATATACACTGTAAAGCTGTGCAATCAACAAGTTCTCCAGTGATTTGCACTGATATCTTAGCTCAGTGCTTGCTTGTTTTCTTACATGAAGAAGACCATTCTGGTTGCAGGGTACGTGCAAGTCATGCCTGCAGTATATTGTGGGCTGTTCCCCACAGATGCAGAGCAGTTTGAGCCACTGAGAGAAGCTCTGGGCCGCCTTCAGCTCAATGACGCTGCCTTGCAGTTTGAACCAGAGGTCAGCAGCGTGCATGCAGGACTTTGCAACTTTTTCAAGCACATGCAGCATGCACAAAGCTGTACACAGAACAGTGGGACCACCTCCTGCACAGTCGACCTGTACATCTGCCAAATGCTGCTTTAGCTGTCTAGTCAAACGTCTCACCAAGCTCAGTTTGGGAACTGATCAGAAGACTCCACCTGCTGCAAATGAATGTGTGTTATTCACGTTGTGGTAGTGGTTACAAAGCAGATGTCTCTTGGCATTTACAAGTGTACGGTCAAGCGCGCAATGTCTTACATGGACATTCTGATGTAATTTGCAATCTCTTGTCTCATGAACTGCCATGATAGCCAAGCTGGTGACTTCTGGTTGTGTAGGTGTCCAGTGCAATGGGATTTGGCTTCCGTTGTGGCTTCCTAGGTCTGTTGCACATGGAGATTGTACAGGAACGGTTAGAGCGTGAGTATGACCTGGATCTGATCATCACTGCGCCCACTGTGGTGTACAGATGTATGCTGACAGACGGAGAGGAGGTCACGGTGGACAACCCCTGCAACCTGCCTGATGCTGCCAAACGGGAGTACATCAGCGAGCCCTATGTTAGGTGACATCACACTGCCAAGTCTCTGTGAAAGCCAGCAATATAAACTTGACATGTCACAGCAGATAAAAGCAGTGAACTTTGTTTGACAATGCTGCAGATCAGCTGATCCATATGAGATGAAAGCTACTATGTGCTGAGCTGTATGACGTACGCTTGCATTGTTCATTGCAGCAGAAGCACAACACTCTGTGTAGGAACGCTGGCAACTGGGCGAGAGTGTTTGCGAGTGCAGGATGGAGATCATCACTCCCAAGGATTCTGTGGGCACCCTAATGGAGCTGTGCCAGGCGCGGCGAGGAGACTTCATTGACATGCAGTTCCTGACAGAGACCCGTACCACCCTCATCTATGAGCTCCCTCTTGCCCTGGTAAGCTCCCTTCAGTCCTCCCTCCCTCCTGACCCCCCAGTCCCTTTGCACATGCTCTATTGAGCTGTACTGCCAGTTTGTACTTGATCAGACCGCGCCTGCAGGAGTGTCTGTCTGTTTGTTTGTCTGTGCATCTGCAAAGATGTCTTTTTTGGATTCTGGCGGATGCGTGATACTGCTGGAGCCAGGCCAGCTTTATGCAGCAGCCCTCGCATGCTGGCACGCTGCCTACATGTGTTGTGCACAAACTATGCACCTGTCACGCTCGAGGCTCAAGTCCTGAAAGCTTTTGCTGCAACAGCAAGCATATTTCAAGCTGTGCCATAGGTGGTGACAGACTTCTTTGATGAGCTGAAGAGCCGCAGCCGAGGATACGCCAGCATGGAGTACAAGCTCATCGGCTACCGAGAGAGCGACCTTGTACGCTTGGACATCAAAATCAATGCAGAGGTCAGACCCTGCACTGCTCCTTCATGCCCACCATCAGATGTGTTGCAGCTTGTGTTTGCCATTGAACAAGTGTCATTGCAGCTCCTGTCAAGGTAGCCTGATTAGGCAACTTTTCACAGCTGCCCTGTTGACTCTCCACCCTATTGACCACAAAGCTGGCTGGTGGGTTACGAGCCAAACCATATCTGTACCAACTTGCATGCCTGCTGTTATGATCAGTGTACCTGATGCAGTGTGGTCACACTTGACGGTCGACCCCAAAATACCAAAACCCCTGCGTTGTCATAGACCAGCAGCCAAGTGAATGACTTTGAGGCATTTGCCCTGGACTACCCTAGAGCAGCAGCTGGGTGCTGTGCAATGCAGGCAGTGGACCCATTAGCTACGATAGTGCACAGAGAGGCAGCCTACAAGGTGGGCAAAGCCCTGGCAGCTCGCTTGAAGGAGCTTATCCCCCGCCAGCAGTTCAAGGTGCCCATCCAAGCTGCCATTGGAGCCAGAATTGTGGCATCGGAAGCTATTCCAGGTACCGCCTGCACTCCACCTTATCCAAACATTGCAACAGTTTGCACTGAAGATGCACATGTGGCATTGCCTTGCTGATTGGCTTGCTGACTGGCCTGCTGACTAGCTCACTGATTAGCTTGCTGGAGAACTTACAAGACTTAACTGGCTTCTTGTGAGCATGCTGCAAGCCACTGTCAACTGGCAGGCATTTGCACCAGGCATCTTGTACACTTAAACATGGTTGATTGTCCACGCAGCAATGCGCAAGGATGTGCTTGCCAAATGCTATGGAGGTGACATCAGCCGCAAAAAGAAGCTGCTGAAGAAGCAGGCTGCTGGTAAAAAGCGCATGAAGGTAAAGCCTTTGCTTATGTCCTCTGTCCCGCATTCCATGGGCACAATTGTTCCGCATTACAGAGTTCACTTTGAGCTAGACTGGCCCCTGATGCATCACACATGTCCATGTGTCTGTGCCGTGCTAGACATGCTGCATGCCTTGCAGCATCCAATGCTGTCACTTGAGAGGCATTTGACGTCAGTGTTATGCTGGTCAGCAAATGTGTGGCAGAGGCCACATATTGCATGTGTCAATGCACATTTCCACCAGAACTCTGAGAACTTGGACTTTTGGTGCAGATGTTTGGGAAAGTAGAGGTGCCCAAAGAGGCTTTTGTATCTGCAATTGCCATCAATACAGATGCCTGACCAGGCTGTGAACAGATGCGCCAAATTAGCTGAAGCTACAGCTATTCCTTAGTTGATAACAATATTGACCCCACAGCAGCTCAGCATAGAAAGACCAGCTTTGTTGTGTACCTACCAGCATGAGCAAGAAATGAAGGTCAAAGCCCGTTTCTGCAAATGCCAAGGCTGTTGCATCGAATGAGCTCACATGCAATTATTGCACCTTATGTACTCATGCATATGTATATTGTACGAGGGGTCCTCTGTTCCCGCGGGAATACCACGGTATTGGTATACCGTAGCAACACAATGTGTGGCCTGCGTTGACATGCATTTCTTTTATTTAGCCATGATCAGCTGGCTGCATGAAGTGTGCCATGATCGCTTGCAATTTCTTGTATGGCAATAGGTTTTATTGTGGACTGTGCACACACGTGCAACTGTGACCAAGCGCAACAGTCATTACAACTTACAGAGAAGCTCTAAGGGTATGATGAGCACTGTGAAGCAATTATAATAAGGGTAACAGCCTTGTATAAATGGCACGTGGGCAAAAGGTATAGCCTAAGTTTTATACAGCTTGTACATGCACAAAACATGAGGTCTGACCATGAGCATAGCAGATTCGGACACCACCACAAAATCCTGTGCACGTATGCATCATGTACGTGCACACATGAAAGCTTGATCAGACCAGAAGACAAGTCACTGTTTGTCTTGAAAAGCAGGATACCCCAAGACCCCTTATGTACAAGGCTGCACATTTCAGCAAGGTACAAAATTGCACAAGCTCAAAGCTGACAATCCAAACAGCTGCATTGCTGATTGCTCTGTACCAGGACGACATGTTTCCAGCAATATGACCTTCGTTATGCTGCTTGCGCAAATGGGATGTCTCTGCATTGCCAATAGAAGGCATCCCAGCGCAGGCATGCAAATCCTGAGTAGCAGCTGTATCCGGCCCACTCAGCATCAGCACACAGGCTCTCAGCACAGTTGCCCAGGCCACCACACTGATGATAGTCTGCAACAATCCCGCCGACTGTCTGTGTTGTGTTGGCCTCTGTTCTTTGGCAAGTCCAGCTCCACTGCTGAGACCTCTTGCAGTAATAGCCTGATGTGCAGCATGCGTTGTCCCACTCTGCATCTTTGCACTGGCTGCTGTTGGCGGCTTGATTGGCACAGACCCCCCCTCGGCCCCCACATTGCTGCAGGGCTGCCACAGACAGGGTGCAATTGGCTGGGGTACTGACTAAGCCTGTGTCACCGTCTGGGGTGCTGGTAGCAGTCACTGCAGATGAGCTGGAATTGACTAAAGGTGAGCTGACTGTACCAGGTACCGATGCCTCCCCATTTATTTGTGAAGTCACTGCAACTGTGGGTGCGGTGGCGTGAACAGCAGGTGATGACACATTGGCAACAACAGTGCTGGCCTGTTGTGTGCCTGCAGGGACGGCTGCTGGCGAAGGGACGACTTCTGCACCGGGAGGGATGGGGGGTGCAGGCACGCTAGCATTCACACTGTAGTTGGTGGTTGCTGATGCATAGGGCGCAGCAGGGCTAGATGCATTAGAGCTTGCTGGTGATGGACTGGCAGGAGTGGATGTGGTGATGGGCGATGCAGGCTCAGAAGTGGGTGTGGTGATAGGTGATGCAGACTCTGCAGTGGGGGTGGGGACGGGCGACACAGACTCAGCGGTAGGGGTCGGGATGGGAGATACAGATTCAGAAGTAGGCGTTGGTGTCGCACTGGGTTCTGCAGTAGGTGCTGTTGTGGCTGCTGCAGTAGGTGCTGTTGTGGCTGCTGCAGTAGGTGCTGTCGTGGCTGCTGCAGTGGGTTCCGCAGTAGGTGCTGTTGTGGCTGCTGCAGTGGGTTCTGCAGTGGGTGCTGTTGTGGCTGCTGCAGTGGGTTCCGCAGTGGGTGTTGGAGATGTGACAGCTTCTGGAGTAGCTGCTGCTGATGATGCTGGACTGGTTGTTGCTGAGGCGCCTGCATGCACAACATCTGCTGAACAGACAAGCACACATGCCAGGTGCAACATGTCGACCAGTAATGTGTACTATGTGCTACACTCTCAGCAGGTGGCTGACACACAGATGGGTGACATGCAAGAGCAAGTGGCAGTACTCAGGATGCAAGTGCTATGCAATCTGTAAGGTAGGCAAATACTGTGTAAACCAGCAGATGACGCACAAATGTAGGCAGTAACATGTAATATGACGTGCAGTACCTCCAACAACATCATAAGAAGAGCTGAGGGGAAACTGCGCTGCTCCCACAACAGCACCAGAAGGAGAAGCCACATTGACGACATCAGTGACTGTGTCACCCAGCACAGATGTGACCTGCACCGATGCAGGGAAGGTGTAGGAGCTGCTGTCAGCCAGCCAGTAGTTGTCTACTGTCTTGGTCATGGCTTGGTAGACACCATCCACCTCAATGCTTACAGCAGCTGCTGGCACCCTGCATGTACAAGATGCTGACGCATTTGCAAAGGGGATTTGTTGACAAATGTTGGAAGAGCATATCAAGCGCTGTCATACAACAGCATAGTCACTGAGTAGGACATGACAACTAATGGGACATCATGGCCAAGTGCAATAAAGAGAGCAAAGAGGCTGGCAAAAGCTCTCAGCTTGGCATAGACAGTCGACGCTGACACAGTGCCACCAGACACAGCATTCTCAAGAGGACGAGTGTATTATAATAAGCCAGAACAGCACTGGAGGAAAGGAAAGATAAGAGAAGAAGATGCTATTAGGCAATACAGTATAAGAAGCTTGAGGTAATCCTGAGTTGGGCCCAAGTTTCCCTTGGTCTTTCAGCCAGTTGGGCAATAAGTCAGGGAAGATGGGAGGGGGAACCTAAACAAAGGAGGCCTTACCTGGTATTGGTGATGGCCATCTTGACATACTCAGCATTGCTGCCTTGGAAGGAGTACTCAAAGTACGAATCGCCAACATTGCACTGCACGGGGTACCAGTCAATAGTCCAGCGTCCATCACCATCCTGAGCCAGGTCTAAAGAGCCTGACAGGCACTCTGGACACTCATCTGTTGCAATGGCATATTGAACAGCAGTAGAGATAGGATTGGCTCCAGACCCTGATGCATCATAACAACAGGGTCTTTATTTGGCACCCGTGATCACAAACTGCACAATTGCGTTCCGTGTGTAACAGGGAATAAGCATGGGCATGCAATATGATGGGACTTGTTTGCAAAAGATCACCTGGGCCTGTTCCCCAAAAGGCTATGCACATGCCACAGGGCGCAGAAGTGCCATACTGAGGCTCATTGACAGCTACACCGGTGTATACACCAGTTGTCCATGCCAATGTGAAGGAGTTTGAAAACTGGAAACTGCAATGTCCAGCACCTGACTGGTCGCCATAATAAGTGCCCTGCAGCAAACGAAGTCAGGGTCCGCAGAGACCGTGCGAATTATCAGGTGCATCCAGATGGAATCTCACATCGCCTGTGTACTGACTGCCAAAGGTCGGTGTCTGAGCTGTGGTCAACACACTGCCGAGAAGCAACAGAACAGCCCGGAAAACCTGCATTTTGTGTACCTCGGGCGGCCTTTTCGTGCCTGAAACTGCACACCATACTGATGAAACTCAGCTTTGATGTTTCAATTGCGGGCTTGCGAGTGACGCCCAGGTCAGCCGCTCGCGCACATGTAGCTTGAACGTGTATGTCAGTGGGCTACCGCAGGGAAAGCAGAACTGAACTTGCCTGCCAGCACGTCTTGGCAGATAGTTCTCGAGGGTTTGAGCACGCGTAGCACGCCTGTGCTCTGTCTGAGGACTGTTAGGTTCTCAGGGTGCGTTCGTGCCCTACCAGTGTTCAGGTGTACGATGCAATACTATTGACAAAGTACCAAATGCCACAGCTTCAGGACTTGCGTGTACGTTTACAGTGCAGAGCCAGAAGTTCTGCTGATTGATATGCGCAAAGCATGAGCTTATCGCGGACACGACGGTTGACCTGGTGCTCGTTTTGAAACATTCCTCTGACTCCTAAAATCTGAGGTCGGCCCAGGGTCACCCCGGGGAGGTGGGGGAGACAGAATGGGAAAGCTTTCGACGGGCGTTGTCGTTTTGGCCTGCCTGTCACTTTGACCCAAGTCAGAAGTTGTCAGCACTCAGACCGAACATATTCAATCAATCAATCTTGCAAGATACCGCCTTTGACATGCGTACCAGATTGGTATCGCATTGAGTGCACTAATCCTATTGCCCAGCATACACCCCATGTTCTTTGCAAAGAAAATTGGCCAAAGAACAGGATCACAGCCTACCCCTGCTGCAGGTTGCTGCATCCAGTGTACCTAGTAAAACTGTATCATTCACAGTGGATCATTGTTTTAAGCGCTTGTATGCACTGTTCATCAAAGCTCCGGGCTGCTGCCTCAGGAGGCTCCCGTTATGATCGCTGAAAAGCGTAAACTTTTCTTTTTTTCTTTCACTGTTCATCAGCACAGAGCTCTCCTCGAGATTAGGAGCGTCAGCCATCTGCCATCTGCCTTGCACTGTTTGGCAATGTGGCAGTGCAGATGACCACACTGTCTATCTTGCCTATCATGCAAGTCTTTCAAGCAACGGAGTGCATATGAAGTTGATCATGAGATGGGAGGGCAAGCTACACAGTGGCTTGGCTATTTGTGCTCAACAGCTTACACAGCTGACGTGTGAAAGTGTGATACAGTTACATACCTGATCATGTGCAAATCCTCTGTACTTGCAACTGCATCCACACACCGTGTGCATGGCAGCTTCATGCATGGCTGTATGTATTGTACCAATGAGATCTACAAATTGCTTTTGCATCTAGAGTTGCCAACAATCAGTGCAATCGGTTCAGGCATTGTGTCAGATTCATGTCTAAACCACTGCAGCGTCTGCAAACCCAGTGACATCGCCTGCTCAACGATCGACTACCTAATACCTCCAAGCATCCTTGCATTTCTTTCTTTTGAATCATTCAACGGAGACTGGTTCGTTTGTGTCTGCAGTTGCAGGCCAACAACGATTTCCTGCAAACGCAGCAATCGAACAAATTACACAAAGGGACTCACTGTCGTGCAGGCGAAAGTCGGTTGCAGCTGGTAGAATGCGTACATTTTTTTGGCTCTGCCTGCACAGGGGTCAGGGCTGGGTCTTCCATGCCATGCGATGCACCTCCAGCTTTGGTTTCTGGGGTTTCATTGGTTGTCCTTTCTGAAGGTTTCACTGCTGCGTTGAAACCAGACCCTCCCTCATAGTCCGCAGACTTGGCTGACTGGATCGGGGCAAGGACGGCGTCTTCCATCCAAATGTATATGTGCGGTGACCTTGACAATGTTCCCGGTGGTTATGTAGCTGTGTAGTTGTAAAGCTATAAAGTGTCGCTGCACTTTGCGAGGTGCTGCTAATTCGAAACCCTGCAAGAGACCCTTGGAATTTGGACCCTCAATGTAACGCTAATGTAACGCTTGTGCTGCGCTTTTGAGCTGCGCTTTTCAGCTGCGCTCTCTTCGAGCGTGTCGACGCAGTGACTGTGCAAACGCCGACTTGCGCGACTACCTGGATATAATCTAGATCGGTTGACGAAAGCTTGAGGCTGCCATTCAGGTATGGAGACGCTCACAGGCAGTCAGCTCTGCACGAGCAAGCGCAGTTGCAAGTTGCCACGTCGAGGCATGTTTCCCAGCTGGGCCGTCCTGCTGACCTCTGAAATTGCTGCAGGAAAACACTCAACTTATCAACTGTTAGACGTTTTTCATGAGGCTTTCAAGGTCTCTCGTCAGTACGCTACAGGAAGTACCACAGATTCTTCTCGCTTTAACCCCAAGAGATCTTCGTACCCTGCAAGCGAGCTGCACGCAGCTCCGGACCTTGGTGCATGCTTTCGCGACAAGACTGGAGACGAAGGAAGTCCTAGACGGGCGTGATCCGTAGGATCCGTTGGCGGATGTGAAGCTGTTAGTCAAAGGTGGATGGTCCCATCTCCAAACACTCAGACTTGTCAAAGCTGGGCTGAATGAGCGATCGCTAGCTGTGCTTTCGCGTGGTGACTGGGCTCTGTTGCAATGTTTTGGACCTGTCATGCAATAATCTTGATGAAGCAGAACTCAGGCAGTTCAGCCAAGGAAGGTGGTCAGCCCTCAGCAACTTGGATCTCAGCCATGGCATGTGTTGTCAGTTGTGATCTGCCAACCTTGGAGGCAATCAATCTCTCGTGGAACTCCATTGGGGCATGTATACCAATGTTGACTCTGTGCCGGTGGCCACAGCTGGAAAGCCTTAACCTGAGCAGAAATCAGGTAGATGGAGCTGGTATGCAACAGCTGGTAGATGGTTACTGGCCCCTTCTGATTAGTTTGGATCTCAGTAGTAATAGCATTCCTACATCAGCAGTTGGAGCTTTGAGGGTTGCTAATTGGCCACTACTGGAAAAACTAGATCTTCAGGGATGTTGCCACAGGGGTGCTGATTGCATGCCTGGAGATGATGAGTCACAGGCAAGGCTGCAAGCATTTGAGGATCTTTCACAATGCAGGTGGCGCAATCTGCGTTACTTAAACTTGGCTCGATGCAATCTCAACCGTGCCTGCATGCAGAGGTTGTGTCAAGGACAGTGGCCGAATTTGTGTCATCTAGACCTGACTGCTAATTGTCTTGCAGAAAATTCCGTTGAACACCTTGTTGACAGCCAGTGGCTGCAGTTGCAACATTTGAAATTGACAATATGTCAAGTGGACACAGTTGGTATCTCCCATTTAGTTAGGGCGCAATGGCCTTTGTTGACTAGCTTAGGCCTGAGTGGCAATGCCATAAAAGCTGAAGCGCTTTATATTCTGATTCAAGGCAGGTGGCCCCTACTGACAGATATTGATTTGTCTAATAATAACCTAGGATCAGGACCAATTTTGACACTTGCCAATGGGCACCATCTTCCTCTTCAGCAAGGCAGGAATGTCATCACTCCTCCTGCCTGGCTGTTAACAAGCTGGCCTAGATTAAATTTGATGAATTTGAGCTATTGTGCCCATGGCATTGATCTCGTTGATTTTGATTTTTGATGTGGAGTGTTGCAGTCATCTTGAAATGCCACAGATCCTTCAACTCTACAGTAAGATCATCTTTTGACACAGTGTTCACATCCGCACCTTTAGTTTAGTTCAGGACTTTGCCTGCTTGACGGTGCACTGTCCTTGTCGCATTTACCTTGGCAGAAGCTGCAGCATGTTATGTGTTCCTTGATGAGCACTGATGTGCATGAAAACTGGTTGCTATGTCAGCAAGCGGCTCGGTAGGAAGACAGCAACAGTTGCTATGTTGGACCGTGACAGTTGTACTCCAAATTAAAGGTCCACTGTGCTGTCCACTTGCAGCATCGTTGCATTATGTTGAAGGCATTTCTCACTGTTTTGAACTACAAATGTTTTGTAATCGTTGAAACATTTGGGCACATGTGCCTGTACAGTCAACTACGGTAGACAGTCTTTCAATCCTTCATCAAAGTACACACAATGTCATGTCATGTCATGTCATGTAGTGAGGCGGTGCTGCTAGGTTGTGACCACCTTAGGACACATTGCAATGCCCTGCAGAAGAGCCAGAGACTTAGGATGTCACCACCAGGGAGGTAGGACTCTAGAGCCAGCAGACCTATGCACGGTCAGGTACATGTACAGTCTAGCTGACCGTGCAGCTTGCAGACACTTCTGATGAGTCTCCATGCAGATGCACAAATCAGGCCCTGTTTTGGGTGAAATTGGCAACTCTCTTACTGTCAGCAGTAAGTAGCAACCTTAACTCTGCAGAAATGGACACAGTGCGCATGCTGGTGCTTGACCTGAGCAAGCATGTTGTACAGAACAAATGTGACAGCTTGATTATATTGCTGCTTGCGGAGGTGCACTGATGGGGCACGCACACAATGGACTGCCCACTAGCACAAGGTACACTGGCAAGTGTAACATCCAGCCCCAGGCAAATGCCAGCACCTCTCCTGCATACTCTGGGGCTCAAACCCTAGGACGGCTGAGCTGCAATGGCAAGCATCTGGATCATCAGCAAGTGATCATCCCGTAGTCCGTTACCAGGCAATGAGTCGTCTAGTGGCGGTGTTTGGGTTTATCTTTAGGGTTAAAACCCCTTTCTGAGAGGCTTTTTACACTTGACATAAGGATCCCACTGTACGAAGTAATGTTGGCAACCAGACAAACAGGAAGCAGTGACTGCTGCCATCAGTCCGTACCTGTGTGTGCCACACAAACAAGCCATCATTTGACTGTCTGAAAGCGGTTACATTGCAGAATCATGACCAGCCTACCATCAAACGCTCCACCTGTGACACAACAGTACACTGCAACATTGGACTAAACAGTTCAGCTGTTCAACAGCAACAATTCAGGCATCTGTGTGCAACACACATGGCCTTGCGTGCAAGTCCATTGTGTCAGTAGCTGTAGCTCACTGCTGTTTGGGCTTACACATATTGACACATAGCAATGATGTGAACTTCTTGACCACAAACCAGGCTGGCTTGCAGTGGTCAAACACTTGAGCAAGGTGAGTTGTCTGAGTGTCAGGACTGACAAAGTTGCCCGACTTGACACATCCGTGTTGTACAAGTTACTATGCAAGCAATGTGTCAGGCGGCACCAGCCGGGCCAGCAGGCTGCATGACAAGTTCAGGATCACCATATACTGGTCTCTGGTACCTCTGCACAACACCAATGGATCAGAGATGCTGCGCCAAACAGACCACTGCAACAAAGTGTGTGTGGAAAATCTTCAATCTGAATGATAAATTGGCCTCAATGCTGGGATTACCACAAGTTTGACATGCATGTTCAAGCAGGCACCCAAATCGGAAGCCAAAACATGTTGGATGCATTAGTCCATCAATATGCAAGGTGACCTATCTGACTGCCTGCAGGACAGAATGGACCTACGGTGACACCACTTATCAGGGATTGATTACCTCATGGCAACTTGGCATCACGCACGGGAGCCAAGCCAACGACCAGCAGCATAGGCAGAAGCCTAAGACCGCAATCCGCCCTGATGCTGACAAGCTATCAGTTTCACAGCATCCAGCCTGTAAGATGCACACAAGAACAATCAGCACTGAACTGCATTGGCATAAGGCGTACAGTGTTTGAACTGCACTGTGTGGACGCGCACTCTAGATCAAATTCTGACATTGACTGTAACAGCTTGCCTTGGGCTCATACACCTCATAACCAATAATAACTTGGCCAGGCTGAGGAATCTCTTTCTCGTCTGTTGCGTTGACAAATGAAACGGTTAAAACACTGGTACGGGGTATCAAGTATCCGGTTTAGTTCGTATCCAGTTGGCGATGTACAGCATGTCACACAGCGCACAACGCTGGGGCTTGCTGCCTTGTACCCGAGCCATCTCGATCAATCTCACAGCTTTCAAAGGGATTCCTACGACTGGCTTTAAGTTCAAGCTTGGGCCTACGGTGGCGGGTACGGGGATGTTGCCGGGGCCTGCTGGCAGCCAGTGCCACCTCCCATTGTCGCCGTTTCCAGTGATTGGCACGATTGAATTGACTCAATCGACCTCAGAGGTGCTGTCAAGGATGTTCGACGACAAGGGCCCTATTTTACGCACAAGGATCGGATGAGGCTGTGCTGTTTGCATTGCTACTTCCATCAGCGTCCAAGAGTTGACTAATGTGTCCAATGTGCTTGGGTAGTTCCAATGTGAAGCAAAGCTTAGTAAGGCGGACCGTGTCACGACATTCTTTGTGCAGTCATGCCTGCCTGCCTGAGCCTGAAGCTTTGGCAGGTGGCAATGGTGGTTTGCACTTGCTGCAAAGCCTGACCTGAACTTTGACACAAAATTGACAAGATGCAGGGCAGTGGGCATGCACATACATATGAATCATCCAACATGCATGACCACCAACAGAGCAAGGCTTTGCCATGAAAACTTTTTAACTTGAAAGTGTAATGCCCACATGGCCTTATGATGACATACGTGCACACCACGCAGACAGGGCAGCTGTTTAACAGCATTGCTTGGTGGAGTTCAGCATGAACTGCTATCAACATGCCTGCTTGGACCCACTTGCGTAGCTTAGCTGCTAATTGCTTAATTCGTTGAAAGAGTATATGACTAAATGCAACAACAAAATTCAGTTACTTACTTGCCCTTGTACAAGGCCAAAATCCATTCATACTAGAGATCATACATCAGAGGTGTCATGCATTTCATAACTATCGCTACTGTATATGTCCACTCACATCTGTGGCCGAGTCTGCACAACAGTGATTTCGCCGTCCTCTTCTATGGCTCCTTCAACATCTTGAGCAGAGCCCAGTGCTTCCTCAATGGCAAAGCCTGCCTTGCAGACTCGTGACATCAGGTCTAGGCAGAATGCTGAGTCTGTCATCAACCTGCACAAGATCCTCGTGTATGTCAGGGCCTATATGTGGGCAAAACGAGGCTCGGCAGATTTGGCGTGTTAGGACATGATAGCAAGACCTCGACCCTTTCAGTGCCCTTGCAGCAGCTAGTGCTGTGTGGCCATACCTCTTATTCCTCAAATTCCTGCTGTTACAAGCTACAGTACCTGATCAATGGACCTACTTGCTATTGCAATTTTGACAAGTATTTGGATGCTGTAAGAAGCATTCATATCTAACACCCCCTTCCCCCACCCAATCTTTCACACACATGCATTTCCATTGTAACGCTGCTGGGGTGTAGACCCTCAGTAGATTCTGCACACCTGTCACCGTTGTAGTCAACCTTCTTGAGGTCTGTGGGGTCCATGGTGATGGAGTCATACAGGCCAGCCCCTGCATACCCCTCCAGGTCCTCCCCATTGCTGTCACTGCGGAAGATCAGGGACTCCGGCACAAACATGCCATCGCTCTTGGATGGGAACATGATGATCTGCAACATACATGCATGCAAGTCAACCCACATGCCACATGATCAGCTGTGACGGTTGCGCGTTTTGCACTTCAGTGAACTTGTACATGTGCCCACTAGTGATCTGCGCAGCTACATTGGACATGCACATCTAAATGACATTTGGTCTTGTTCCACTACAGCTTGCAGTGCATACTTGAGCTGCACAACTGAACTAGCATTAGATATGGTTCAAGCACTGTCAATCCTTTAGGCAGCCTGGCAGCAGTTGACAATGG
>JAABUO010002117.1_pt1 | contig 24614 bp, 24 predicted proteins | sample 5559291 | NCBI WGS metagenome assembly JAABUO01 (sample SAMN10711878, study PRJNA513372) | rock metagenome | isolation source: Antarctica rocks | place: Antarctica: Victoria Land, Finger Mt sud
CAAAAAGGGCTCACTGCTTGGACTCGTTGGTTGCTGGGGTCCGCAGTACTGGGCCGCCGGGACAGCCTGAACCCCAAGATGTTGTGGGGACTGGAGACTTGGCGGCCTGCAGGCAGACATGGCAAAGCACAGCTTCAGTACACTCAGGAGGTTTTTGAACAATTTTCAAAGGCATGTGTGCTTTGCCTGCTGCAGCAAACACACAATGTGTGACAGCCTTGTTGCATGAGCAAAAGGGTCTGGTAGCCAGAAATTAGCAATCTTTCACCCATGTGCCCATTTGCACGCTTTTCTGGCCGCTTAGCTCAGCTGGTTAGAGCGTGGTGCTAATAACGCCAAGGTCGGCGGTTCGATCCCGCCAGTGGCCACTCATTTCGTTTTATGTTTCGACGTTTTGAGAAACGTGCACCTGCGTCAATACTGAGCAACACATACAGCATAATTTACAAATGCAGTGCTCGAGCAAAACGTTGGCATGCACGAAATGATTGGAGGCAAGTGTGCTCATGAGGACTCAACCGGTGACAACACATGATTTTGTGCAGAACATGCATTGCAGGATCAGGTGGTCACCTTCGGAAGCCAACTTCATGACCAGATCATGACGCTCTGATGCATCCCCAGCATTCTCAAAGTCGGTGATGTCACCCAGGTCCATGGTCAGACCCCTGCACGCAGTCCTGCCATTTGTTAGAAACCCTAAACAAACATCGTTGCTGGCTCCACCAGTGCAGGCTCGTGATTGCCTGTGACCTGTGTTGTTGCCCCAGCATTAAATCGCATCGGATTTGGGTCGGTAGGGTTTCCAAAACCCTAGGCGTTTTCAAATTTTTTGATTTTGTTAGGAAGTTGGAATATCTTCAGTTCCATAGTTGGATAAGATGTAGGGTTTAGGGTGTTTTAAAGTTTGCATGGTTAGGGTGTGAGATCTGATGCTGTTTAAAGCTGGGGGTGTTCTTGTGCGGCACAAATGTAGACATGCTGCTGCGTCTGAAACAGCTGCAGAGTCTCCCACAAAGTGTTCAGATGGCAAGCATGCGTTTTCACTGTCTCATCACCCTTTCTCCATACCATGAATGCCTACGTAAGGTGAGCTGCTCAAGAGAGTCATGGTCGCCCTGGTGCTGAGGGTGACTGCAATGCCAAAACAGATGATCCAGAAATACATTCATGTACATTCTGACGGGCACCTTTATGCTTGACGATGGTCCAGACATGACTTCAAGCAACTTCTGGCAAGCACCTTTGGGTTTGGAGATGGCCCCGAAGGGTACTCAGGCAAGATGTGACAAGTACCTTTGTGTCGGCAACATGCAACTGCGTCGTGAAACCTGAGGTCTGGCTCTCAACCCTAAAAGACTAGATACTCACCCTGGCGAGAACAGCAGTTGCTGCAGGGTCTCAAAGCCCCGCTTCCAGGTGCTATAATGGGCAGCGTCAAAGAAGCGCAGCCTCAAGTCCGGTTCCAAGGCCATCTTGAGAGTCAGCTGCAGGTCATCATCCTGAGCTTCAATGTCCTGCAGTCACAAAGCATCATTTGGGGTGACCAGACACAAGGAAGCCAGCCTGCAACTGCATGGTGGACCATCTAGTTGAGATGACAGCATTTCATGTGCAGCTGCAGGCCATCATCCTGAGCCTCAATGTCCAATGTCCTGCAGTCACAATGCATCATGCAAGTAATCAGGGTCTGCAGTTGCACTGTGGACAATCTGGTTGAACACGCAGCAATTGATTACACACAGCAATGTCTTGTCACAGGTTGAGACGTTGAAACATTGTTGAGAGCATCTGGCAGATGCAGGCATTGACAATAATTATAATTATAATAATTAAAGCGCTTTCCAGCTCACGATGAGCTAGGTACGTGCAGGACAAGTCTAAGGCATTGGGCGTGACAATGCAACCAGGTCTGGCCTGATGTTCAGGTACTGTGACTGTTTGCATATCGTAATTATGTTTGCATATCATCATTGTGATATGCAAACCTGTAGCATAACCTTACACTGCAAGAAGGTGTGGCCTGCTCTGAAAAACAAAACCTTCTCACATCACAACACGGAGATCAAGCTGCGCAGCATGCAGTTAGGAGAGATGGAGACGCACCTCAACATAGTACATGACAACGTACTTGTTCCAAGACCAGCGCAGAGTGCTGCCATCATGGCTCAACTGGAAGAAGCGTCTCTTCTTTGGGGCTTTTGAGGAGGGCTTGCCCTGCATGCCAGCACACACATGTGATGTGATGTGGGCTCATTCGAGGAGTAGGAGCAACGAAGCAGACATGCAAGCAACGTGCCTCAAAACATATGAGCAAATGCATTGGGTGTGCGCACATAACCAAGGCTGACTAGCAAGAAACTTGTGAAGAGATGCAAGGACTGCACATTCTGCATGGGAGGAAGAAGGGTTCTGCAGTTGCAGCATCCCTCTTTGACATGGCAAGCCCAGTCTGAGCAGCCATGAGCTCCACTAAGTCAGGAGCAAAAAGAGCAGACCCACAGCGCATCCACAAGCCTCTCACGAGAGGAGCAACTTTCATGTAAGGTGGAGGAGCAGGTGAGAGCCCTCTGCTATGACGTAATGCATTTGTGAGTAGTGAATCAGCAGGAAGCAAAAGGGGCAGACTTACAATCCAGGCGCCCCTCATCAGCGGCGTAAGCTCAATGTGAGGTGTAGGGGCGGGCGTGAGGCCATTTGCTGTGGCATTCTTGCCCATCATCAGCTGCCGCTGCAGCGCCACGTACTCAAAGCGCTTCTGCAGGACGTGCATGAATGCCCAGACGGCTGTGCGCACCACCATGACCAATATTGCAGAAAAGATGAGGGTCTCTTTTGCGTTGGCTGCCGTGTTTCCATATGCATATCCTGCAGGGACGTATCCATGTTGGCTGCACTTGGCATGAAGCAAACGCTTTCAAATTGCACAAGCTCTGTGAGTGCCCCAACAGGTCATTGGAGGCCAGCAGAGGAGATCATCACCAAGTTTTCCGTTGACACATCTGCAAAGGCGTCTGCTCTGTGTGGCAGGCCGCAGTAGGAATAGCAAATAGCACAGCAACATTGCTGCTGACGGCAGCGCACTGCTTGGTGGCAGGCGCAACATGGAGCAAACCCAAAAGATGAGTTTGTTCTGATTGAACAAACCCAAAAGATGAGTTTGTTCTGATTGGCACATGTCAAAGTGTGGCACAGCTGGGGGCATTGCACACACAGCTTGAATTTGAAAGCTCAAATTTGCGCCTGGTGTAGGCTCGCCGGCAGCAGCCATTCAGCAGCAGTCCCAGTATGCATATGCCAGCTTGGCCACCACAAATAGCTTTGGAGTGGCGATGCAGAAGCCAGAGCAAAGCCACAACATTGGACTGCAGGATGCACAAATGTGGCAGGAGGATCACAATGCATAGTGTGCAGGCAGTTGACGTGCATACAGGCATGCCACAGAGGTGCACAGACAGACCACCCGAGTGTATAGGCAAAGCCAAGGCATACTTGGCACAATAAAGGCAATCGGCACAGGGTACATGTGTGACAGGACAACAAATCAAGTCCCAAGCTGTCTAGATATGCATGTGCCACTGTGCATGTACAGGCAAGAGGAAGGGACCGCCGTACCTAACACAATGTCCACAATGGGCAGGATATACATGATGGGCAGCAAGACTGTGAGCACCCAAGCTAGCACTCTGTCTTCATGCTTCACTGCCCGATAAGCCAACCAAGACCAGACAGCCATGACGATGAGCCCAACTGAGTTGACAATGATCAAGGGCTTGTTGTTGGGCTGGCCAGGGCCGGTCTGGACGCCCACATCCAGCCCCACCATGCAGAGAATGATCAGGAACTGCAGCACACACTGAGTGAGTCACTGCACTTGGAGCTGCTTGTATGCAATGTTGACCACCAGCCCAACAAAATTGACAGCGCCCAAGGGCTCATCGTTGCTCATCTGGACAATCACATGTGACTTAAAAAATAGGCAAGAGAATCCAGAAATGCAGTCTCAGATTGCCTTTCTACATGAACATACAACATTCACTTTGCTTAGCCATGAAGCAACTGCAGTGCAATGGATGACCAACATTGTAGCCGACATTTAAGCTTCATTCATGCTCTTAATGTGCAGGGCTGATGTCTTCAGTGTAGGCATTACAATGAACACCCCCTCTGCTTGAGATGCCCTCTGCATGCTCCAGCATCCATGCACTTTGTTGTGTTTTCTTTCATAAGCACAGTGTAGAATGGCTTTGAGAATGTACCTGTACATCAAGCTTCAGCAGTGTCATGAAACAATTCACCAGTACAAAGGAGGTGCGTTGCTCGTCAGCGTTCTTGATACGCATGTCAGCTGCCAGCTTGCTGTATGTACGCCAGCCAAACTGGCCCCAAGTAATGTAGCCAAACAGCAGCACCAAAATTTGCAGGACCAGCGCTAAGGTTACGATGGAAATATCAGCTGCATTGTGTCCTCTTTCAGCCTGTGAACAGAACACATGCGATGGATGGACTGCTTGTATGCAATGCAGTTGCTATGAGCATTAAGGTGTGTGCTAATCATGCCTTGGCTACAAAGCTGAATGATGAGAGCGCAAACACAATGCAGGACATATGTGACACTCTGCAGCATGCTCACCATTTTGAGATATGACGACAGCTTGGCCATGCAGGCAATACAGACAGCAAACACACATTCAAATATGGGGTGTAGTATGTCAGATGCCTAGAGCCTACCACAAAGACTATGATCCGTGCGCACACAGCAAGGCCTAACACTGCTGATGCTATTAGCTCGAAAGCATTTTCACAGACAATGGCGTCCCAAGCAAACCACAAGAAGAAGATGGACGTGAGAAGCATGACAAGGCTTATATGCAGAAGCTCCCCATTAGTGCCCTGCAGGCAAAGTCAGCCCCTGAAGTCAAACAAGATTGTGCACATGCAGCAACAAGTTCTGACAGGCCACTAGAATTGCATACAGAGGTGTGAGACAACATACCGCAGCCATTTGCTGAATAGAAAATGCAATAACCAGCAAAGCATCTATGCAACTTGCTGTAAGGAAGGCCTTGGACAGCAGTGGCAATGACTCCCAAAACTCTCCGCTGGTGATAACCTTGCGCAATGAGGTCAGTCGTCTGAGCTCGTTCTTAGGCCCAGAGCGAGCCTTGACATCAGGAGTTATGTCATGACCAACTTCGAGGTCGTGAAAGGTTTCAGACGGGCCGGCTCTGACCAGTTGGATACCACGAGACATTTCAGCCGCAGGTTCGGGCTTCACCCTCGCCAGACTGCTAGTCTGTCAACTACTCAGAGGCTGCGCAAGCCAAGAAGTTTCCCTTACTTCCAAAGGTCGTTCAGGAGATCACTCAGTGCTTCCATGTCACTGCAGGGAGTTGCGCTGCTACAACTTGCCTCTGCGGAATTTTCTGATGAATTTTCTGATGAACCGCAACGCCTCGCAAGGCCCGTTTGCGAGTTCTCTGCGTGGGCCTCAACTGCTATCAGCTCAGATTGTTTCGTACCGCTCCGTGAGTAATCTCTGAGTCACGTGCGGCAGACCTGGCTACATATTGCCTTCTTTTCATTGTGAGGAGCAGACTACACATATATAAGTGCCTTGCTGACTACTGACTCTGATCCATGTCACAGGAAAGATAAAGATTAGTTAGTCATAATCCAATTACGTGATCTGTCACGTGGTCTGCAGGTGCTGTGGAAGCTTCTGTAATATCTGCAAAAATATTTTAATGCATGTTAGTCATATGTTCAAAACCCTATCAAAATCCAGAATCCGCGGCATGCAGGGAGGGTTGGGGGATGTGAAACTCAAAGATTTTACTCAAGACTCTGTTAACCAGAACTCAGACTCAGCTTAATATGTACAGCCTTAACTACTGTTTCTCTATATTCTAAATTCTAGATAACAAATGATCAAAGAAACAGAGAAGCCTTAAAGCCAAAGATAGTCATTTTACAGAAAATATAAGGTTAGGACCGCATGCTTTTGATCGTGCTCCGCCAACACATTAGGTGGCAGTACGGCCTATAATAATATTTGCCCTGACTTTCAAAGCAAGGAATACGGATAACAGGGTCCTCGCTACAGACATTTTGATAAAAGTTCTGTTTTTAGCAAGCAAGCAATCTTTCACAGAGCAGTTTGCTGAGCTTCGGCTTTCAAGACGCTGGAGATAGCCGACCAGGACCAGCGCGTTCGGCTATCTCCAGGTGTGAGCATTATGGACTTGACCTCAGACAGTGCAGAGAGCTCTCGAGTGAGGCAGCCACCTCAAGGGCTGATGAAGCAGCAGGTGTCAAGGAGATTGGCACTGACGAGGGAGAGACATACGGCTCAGTGTCTGAGGGCATGACAAGTGAAGGTGCCAGCACCCAGGAAGAAAGTACGAGTGATTTTGTGGACTACCGGTATGCTGAGCTAGCATAGCACTGTTTGCGCATTCTTTAGGTGTCTGTACTTGTCATCCAGCTGAAACGTTATTTTTTCTTCCTTTAACTGTCGACCTGCATCAAAAACATTACAAGTATTATTGGAGGTGTCGACCCCATTTAAAAATACTTTATAAAGTTTTAATCATTATTTTGCGCAAAAGGTCGTTTGCGATATTCCGGAGGGTCGCGACCCTATATAAAATCCGACCAAGCTTAATGTGACTACGGTAGCAGCCCAGGCCTACCGCCGACGTCTAGCGTCGGCTCCACCAAATGCTGTCGGCAGACAACAAGAAAATATAAAGAGACCTGGAACTGAGAGCAGTGACCTGAAAACGATTGTAGAAGCCATCAGTACCTGAGGAGGAACTTGTCATGGACCTATGATATAATACAGCTTGGCAAGACTGCCTTCAGAATATCTGATCAATGCATTTCAAATTTGTTCAGTTGTCCTGGGTTCCTACCATAAAGGTGGTCCCGGCAATTTTTCAGATACACACGCAGAAACACAATGAGAATGCAAAGGCAGCAGTTCAGTTGTTTACACGCAGACCACAAAAGCCAGTGGCAGCCTGATGTCCACACACAGAAGTTGTGCAGCTATTTCAATATACGGGTATGTGAAGCAGACTACTGATCTAAATGAAGTGAAAACGAGTTCCACGCTAAAGCCGGATGATAAACAGTGCACATGTAGCCTTGCCCAACCTCAGAATTCCCACATAGCAACAAAGGTCAACCATGCTTTATGGTCTTCGCTGATTTTCTGCAGGCCCAAGCACTTCTGGTCATCATATGGAGCAGCAGCAGAAATCACAAACTCAACTTTGCGCCCAAAGCGAGCCTCCAATAGTGGATGGCAATGAATGATGTGGCGGCAGCAGTGGTCAAAAGGGGCCCTGTTCACAAATATGTCAAATACTATTGGCCCGCACTCACCCTCAAAGAAGCTCATTAGGCTATCTTTCACAGCATCATCGTGCAAGAGGCAATAAACACACTGCATTTCTGCATCCATAGCATGTCCACTATTGCCACCAAGTGCTACATGCTTCACATCAACAGCTGTGAGTTTATTGCATAGCGGCTTCAGCTTCAGCTTGTCAAGAGCTGCACATGGGGTTTGAACTGAGAGGCAGCCCAGACAAATCCTCTGCTACTGCTTGCCAATCTGCCCTGTGCTGCCTCAATTTCAGCTGCGCCTCTTTCAAAGAGACTGCTTGCTGTGTTAGAAAGTCAGACTCCTGATATAACGGCGCAGCAGTAGGGGTGTAGTTGCTTGAGAAAGCAAAGCTCCAAAGCCTAGAAGCGTCCACATAACAGTGCTCGCAGACATAGGAGCACTGCCCTTTGGTTTGCACAGTCAAATTGTCCTTGGGCTTTCGCCCGTTTGTGCCGCTGATGAAGTAGAATATCTTTGGCGGCTGCAGCGGACGGATATCTGGCGCTCCAGGCAGAAAACAAAACTTGGCGTTGCACCTAACAGAAGCGACTGCAAGCACCCTTGGGATACCGCGATTGCTGACAAGATCGGTCAAAACTGGGTGATTGAGCAGATAGCCTGATATATCCTGAAGCTTGCGAGACTCCGCCTCGGCTGACACACTGTTGTGACCTGAAGACAACTAAACATACTATCGAGGTGCAAGCTGTCTGTACAAACCTCGCAAATCATGCAATGTCCGCCTTTGCCAGTTATACACCATGCCAGAGCACGCTAAACGCTACAATCCCACTTCAGCAATGTCCAACCATAAGTGGAGTGACGGGATCCGTATTCGTAGCGCGTAACGACTCGGTCACCGGTTGCCTGTCAAACATTGTTCGCTTGTATGGCCACCAAGCAGGTTTTCAACAGGCACAGGCACAATGTTCCGTCATTGCTTGATACAAGGACGGAAGGGGAATCGCTCAGGGACACAATGACGGAACTTGCAACTTTTTATAAGCATGCACAGATCCTCGGACCACAAGACCAAGTCGTATGCGACTTTTCGAGCAATAACTTGACGTTTGACCACGCAGTTCACATTAGCAAATGGCTTCGTGAGAACTCTATCAAGTTGTACGCTCTGGATCTTTCACTCAACCGTATTTTCCAAGCGCAGTGGACACCAGTCTTGGAACTTATACGAGGGCTTCTAGAATCTGCAGAGCTGGTAAACCTTGGTGGAAACTATTTGCCGCCTATGCTGCAAGACGATGAGCTCCAAAAGATTCAGGTTGAGCAACGCGTCAGCCTGGCTTTGCCAGTGTACAGTCAAGGTATTGATGCCTGGCAGGCAGGGTGGAATCAGCTTGCAGAGCACTTTGACCAACAGGCTTATGGGCTGATGGATGAGTTCAGGTCAGTACTTGTACCCAGCTTGTAATACTGTCGGACCTGTACAGATGGCCACACTGCAATGCTGTGTGCAGCTCCGGAACTGATGCAGCTTGAACAACAGCAATGATGCTCGGATGACTCCATGCCAACCAACGTGTCATAATCATGTGCTCAAGCAGTGGGACAAGTCTCAAGATATGTGCTTATCCATCCTTTTCTGCTTTGTGATTCAGCATTCAGCACCTATATATATACCGTGTTGCCATGTCAACAAACATGACAAAGAAGGGCTGTGCCTTCTCAACTCAATGTCTCAGCTAGAAACTGCAGATCTTTTGATTAGCTATGAGCAGCAGTGTGTCTGTTAGCTCAATTTCTATTGTTTGAATACAGCTTCCAGTCCTCCACAGCCACAACCAGCTTTGTTGTTGAAAGGTCCTAACAGTGCTTTACTAATTTCGGCTTCAGCAAGGCAACTTCTTCATAAAGAGTAATGCATCTGCACTCTGACTCAACTTAACATATACTTTACTGTGCAACACACCACATATGTTTGCACATGATGTAAACATGCACATGTCTGTTCGGTCCAGATGTCCATTTGCCACGTTAAGCTTTTTAGTGCAGTATGTGCATCAGTTTTTCCAGTGTATGGTGACTGATCTGTTTGTGAATTGTTCGCCCAACATTTCACCCCCACCCGTCTGAGCTTACCTGGGTTCTGATGTTGGGGGTTGCACACGAGCTGTAGGTGACAGAGTTTAGGCAGACTTAGGACACAGAGTAGCAGACCTTGAATACAATGCAAAGACTGCAGAGGCTTCCCTGCAGAGTCAATTAGGTCACCTTCAAGCACAGCAAACATGCATGTGGTGGTTCATACTTTTGCTGGCAATATTTGTAGTGGCATTTTTGACCGATGCTTTACCCTAACATCCTGCCTACAGAAGTGGTCTTAGCCAGGTGCATGCCGTACCAGATACATCGAAGCTTTGTATGTGGAACATGAATATTAAACTCAGGAGCTGCTGTCAGGACATTGCCTTTCTGCTTAGCTACAGGCTTTTTGGTCCATTGGTAGATGACTAGCAATCGTGGCTTTCTCCCCTAAGAGCTTGCAAGTGCTGATAAGATGCCAACATGAGCCTAGATCCAACACTGTGATAGCAGAATCCATGTGCTTTTGGATGCCACAATGGGAATGTGTACACTATGTCTGCACAAGCCCACGATACACTACTAGTAGGCTATTGCATCTCGAAACTTTCAAGCATTCAATACATCTGTACTAAGTAGCTGTACGTTGGCATGTACTTGCATTACTTTCGAAAACATGTGCAGCATGCACAAAGCGTTGTGTTTGGAGTCATTGCAGACAAACAAGACCTTCACATTGAGCTATGACTAAGCATAACAGTGGGTCTGGGCACCAGCTATTCAGTGATGTTCACGGCCGACAGCAGCAGCGCTAGCTTCTGCTTGCACTTGATGATACCCTCCTCCTGAACCTCAAGAATGCTCCTCATCTTGCCAAGCTGCTGTGGGGGCACACACGCCCTGTTTGGCGATGCAGATGATCTGTTCTGAGCCTGCGCATTCTCCTGATCTGCCTGCTTGATGGACTCTGCAGCTCTGGCTTGCATTGCCTGCATAGCAGCAGTTGACTAAGACAAAAGAGGCAGCATGCATTCTAGCTTGCTTCGTGACAGCTACGCACAGCTGCTGTCAGAGTGCTGCTCAGCAGGACAGCTTTTATTATGCACAGACTTGGCTAGCGCCATTGGTTATCATCCAGACTTAGTCAACTTCGGCAATGCTGGTGACAGTGCTACAGCTGGCTGGCAGAGTCAGCAGTGATTGCTGTGGACATCAGGAAGCAGGCGTTCACTTTCAAGACTGATGTGGTGATGAGTGCACACCTTGATCTGCTTCCTCATGCTCTTGGCTTGCTCCTCCATCTCAGGCAGCTCCTTGTCCCTGAACACCTCCTCTGCAGCATTCAGGGCATGCAGCAGCCTCCAGTGCAATTTACCCAGTACCTTCAGACGCTCCTTGATGTTGGTATTCAACTGCATTGTAGCAGACAGTTGTTGACATTGCCGCAAGCACCAGTGCATGCATTACCAGGTGGCACTCGAGCCTGACAACAAACTGAAGAGGATAGCGCAGTTTCATATTGTGCAAAGCTTTGAGGGCACAAGCTTCACAGCAGCAGATGTTGACCTTATGATATGGGCATGATACCCTCAGATCTACTCTGTCCCAGACATCCTGGCATGTGTCCGAAGCAAATTTGCTGATAAGCAAGCCTCCCATCAATGACTGGGCATATGCTGCAAAGAAACCACACACCAAAAGAGACCAACACACAGGCACGGGCCTTGTGTGAAAGAGCAGATGGCAGCGGGCCTTGTGTGAAAGAAGAGATGGCAGCAATCAGACCTTTGTTGCACGCTCCAGCCTCTCCTCAGTCTTTTGCTGGCTGTCTTGCAGGTCCAGCAGCCTTGCTCCCACCTCTTCACACTTCTGCTCTTGCTCTGCTGCAAGCCTTGGCAGCTCTTGAAGTATCTGCATGCCAACTGATCATGGTGAGGGGCAGCCACACTTGGTTTGTAGTAACACCTGTCGTAAGATGATTGAACCCTTCTACATGCACCACAGCGATGCTATCCCACTGCAGTAAGGAGCTGCTGGTTGCAATCTTAACTTATGACTCATGCATCCACTCTGTGATGACGTATACAGAGGTGCACAGCAGATTGCTGCTGCAGGGTCAGCAGCAATGCGCCTTTGTCCAACATATGTAGTGTACACTGTATACGGTGCATCCTGCAGCAATTTTGGTGCAAGCTGCACCGTCTCATGAAGGGTGACAAGCATATGCACCTGCATCACGTGGTGTATCTACAAGTGCATTTGCCCAATGCACATGCTGTGCGCTGGTCTGGACTCACACTTGCGTAAATCTAACATGCAGAAGTATCAGTGACATTGGGCTCCATGTTGGCTAGGCAGGATACAAGCAGCCGGCTATCAATGCAAAGGCTAGAAAAGCTTACATGCATCAAGTCATGGTGTGCCACGTGTGTGAACTCCACATGCGTTTGGCGCAGGTGTCCAATCCATTCTGGCAGCAGCTTCTGACCCTCAGGGTTCCCTGCATCCAAGACCAACAAGACACATGTCAGGCACCTGTCGTAACAACTTATAGCAAGTGCGCTTGATCGTGCAGTATTAGCAAAAAGACAAGCAACCTAAAGACACACTGCATGTCTCTCACCAGTCTCAACAAATTCCAGTTTGGCTATGAACAGACTTTGTCCTGCCACGCTCTGGCAGTATATCCAGCAGTGGGAAAAGACAAAGATAGCTGAAGGGCAGGCCCCAAAACAGCATGCATGTGTTGCATCGGTTTCAGACATTGCTTGTTCGCAATGGCCACCAGCATGCATACAGGCCCCCAAAACACTCGCAGATGGTTACCTGTGCCTGTTGGGGTTTGAGGATCTGCAGGTGGTGCAAGCAGCTTGGGCCCTTGCAGTACGGCACCAAACAGGGCATTGCTGGCCCGGCTGACATCCTCATTATACTGAGCTGAGCTGCTAGGAGGGCTATCCACATCCTGCACATTGCACCCCCTCAACAAAGACTGCAAGCACCTCAAGCGCATACAAAGTCTTCACAGTGCTTGAAATGGTGGTTCACACTGGCTGTCTGGCAAATGCTCTAGCCGTGCCTGCTGGTGAGAGCTGACCACCAATCTGTGTCACGCTACCAGTACTAGGCGTTGTTGAGTCATGGGTTGTCTTCAACCAGTGTTGTTGTGACCGGATTGCTGACTTCCTCACTTTTAGCTAGGACTGCTGTGTGACTGAACTGCTGACTCTGTAGTCTTCAGCCAATGCTACTGTGTGGCTGAACTGCTCACTGTATCATCTTCAGCCAGTGCTGCTGTCTGACAGAATTGCTGACTCTGTAGTCTTCAGCCAGTGCTGCTGTGTGACTGAAATGCTTATCCTGTAGGAATCCTGTAGGGATCCTGTAGGCATCAAAATATTTTGCAGATATTACAGAAGCTTCCACAGCACCTGCAGACCACGTGACAGATCACGTAATTGGATTATGACTAACTAATCTTTACCTTTCCTGTGACATGGATCAGAGTCAGTAGTCAGCAAGGCACTTATATATAATCGTTGTGGGATAAACGCTTTGATAAAGAAGGCTTACATAGACTTCTCACGATTTTTGATAAGTCTGAATAGGGCATGGAGAAATGATATGTAAGATGCTGCTGTGGAGCTGATAGCTGCAGAAACAGACTGCTTTGCAGCATACCAGTCAAGGCAACACGGGTAGGCAACTGTACACCAAACTAATTGTATGCATGATGATTTGAACGGCTGCAGACTAAGCTGAATAGCGGCTGACCATGTCACCATCTTATCCTTCCACGCTTCAGAGCAAGGAAGTATGCAGCGCCAACAGCCGCGCCACCCAGGTGACCAGCATGTGATATGTTACCTCCAATTCCCTACAGCAATGTACGTTGCACTTTCAGATACAGGAGCACGTCTATCAACTACACAGGCACATATGAAGGTTTCCTGGTACTGGAAAGCAAAAAGTGACGAGATTTAGCCAGTTGGGCAGTGGTATTGCATGTGTGAGATGATTTTGTGGACGCAAGGTGCCTATGGGCTTTGCCTGACAGCATCAGGCTGGGTTTGGTATGCTATGTACAGGGTTTAGGCTGATAGATTTGAAGCTCAAGGACAGAGAACTAAGTTTTGCGTAACTCTGCATACGTATCAAATCAGTAACAGCAGCACACAAAGCTACAGCAATATTAGACAATTTGACAGGTACACAATGCGAGGCATGTTTTGGCCATGTAAAACCATACAGGCCAACTAGCAAGCTGGCTGCCTCGGAGCACAGCATTCCACGGCCCTACTGTCACACAAAGAGTCAGCCAACTATCTATCTACAGAGCAGAACTCAAGAGGCTTACCCCCAGCAGGCCAGTCATGCTACCAACAACGTACACCACACCAAAAAGAGCTGCTGGTACTGGCAGGATCATGTATAGGTATACCATACGCTTAGGGTACAACAGGATGTCCAGCAGGACTATTGCATTCAAAGCAGCACTCGCTCCCAAGGCGCCTGGTGAATTGGCCATTCGTACCTCCTTGATCCAAGGAGCAGCCCCTAAGAAAATTTGACAGGACTTTGACAGCATCTGTGGCAATCAGTACCAGCATTTGTGTGCATCACTTGCAGTTAAACAAATTGCAAATATCCAGGCTTAAGCACATGCATGCATTGTGTCATGATACACCATCTTGCTCGCATTTACGTGACACGTTGTACAAGATATTGTGGCATTGTAAGATTTGCTGTCATGCACACTCTGACCATCTGCTTGGCATGTGCACAAAAACAAGCAGCAGCCTGACATGCAGAGATGGGCACACATTGCGTGACTTTTGAGTTGCCTTGTCTTGGCAATCTTTGACATAGACTGCTGTCATGCACTGAGTCACAAAGGCATACCAGTGCTTTGTGCCTTGAAGTAAAAGAAGGCAACATGAGCCAAGCTGCCAACAATTCCTCCTGCTACATATAGAGCCAAAAGCTGCAGGATACAAGTGCTACATGTTGCTTGTTATGCATGATGCAATGCAGCAAGGCTTGTCTGTGCAACAGCATACGCTACCTTTTTGCCTCCAAATATCAGCCCAGTTTCTCTTCCAAAGAAGTAAAAGGTGAACATGTTAGCAAATATGTGGTTCAGGCTGGCGTGACTGAAGGCTGATGTCAGCAACACATATATCCGTCCTTCACGAATGGAGTTGACAGACACCATGGCATGCCTTTTCATCAAACTGGGGTTAGATTGCCACAGGAAGAAGCCTGCACAATTTGCTGCTATAAGGCTGTACAGGACTTTGTCACCATCCCAATAGCTGCCATAGCCCCTGCCGTAGCCTGATGAGTAGTATTGCCGCTGCCACATTGACCTTGGTGAAGCCTGAATTATCAAGGTCCGGTGTTGTTTCTGTGCGCATGCCAGGCCTTTATGCGAACTGGTCACAAAGGGTCGCGAGTGAAGTACAGCTTGCTGTCCCAGAAGTACTTTGGGCGACCAGCTGATGCTGTGCAGAGGGTGTTTTGAGCATTTGTGAAAAGACACTGAAAGGTGTGTGCCGTCACTGCTTGTCCTAATTTGCGCTCTGAACTTATTGATGACACGTGGAAAGCGTTGAGCCCCGTCCAATGCACCTCTGAACAACTGCTGTGGGCCTGACGTACCTGCAAGTTCTGTACCAATCAACCCACTCACGAACCTGAACGAGGTCAAGACCTGATGACATCCTTTGGCAGCTTGCATCTTGTAATTTTATTGAAGCAAGCAGCGCAGGCGCTTCTGCTCTGCCTGCAAGTCCTGCAGAATATGAAACGGCGTGAGCAGTTTGTCACAGTCTGAAAGAGAGTAGTCCTCGGACATATTGCACTCTGTATGCACTGGCTTTCCGAGACTTGTGTACTTCTTCGTTGCGCTGACCTGATAGACAGCAACTACACGACATACCGAAGTGCTGCTGGACACTTCAGTGTGCCGAGACCATATCAGGCTTCAGGTTTGCAGTCAGAAGCTGGCACAGTTGTAGAGTCTCCCATTGCTCCAGAAGAGATACCATTTGGCAGTTCGCGAGATCAGGGAGCAGCAGAAGAGGCCAAGCAGCTTCAGACCAGGGCCATTCTACCTGAGGAAGTTGCTGAGCAGCATAGTGTTCCTGCGCACAAACGCAGAAAGAAAACTTTGCCCGACGCTCAAGCCCAAGGCAGGCAGCTGCAGGCTCAGCAGCGTCATAATGTGTGGCAGCCAACTCTGCTTGCAGCCCGTCGCCTCCTGCAGCAACACCTGCAAGCAGCAGGCAGCAAGCAGTCTTTGTTGCAGCCTGACTTAGTGTCAGGCACAGCTCGGACCACCAGCAATGAAGGACAGCAGCTCAGAAACACAGGAGGAGATGACAGCCTGGACTTGGTATCCCTTTATGAGCTCAAACATGCCCTACGCCCAAATTTTGCCTTTTTGACAGACAGTATGGCAGAAAGCACAGGCGCAGCCTTCGACTTGTTTGACACTCTGATCTGGAATGAAGACAGCACAGAGAGGCTTGGACATGCCTTTGGATCAGCAGTCCTCATACCAGCACAGGCGTCTTTTCTGTTGTCAGACATCAAAAGACTGAAGCCCCTGTTACCAGGTTCGTAATCCTAATCATTTCAGCGTCGTGCACATTGTGCGCAGTGCAGAAGAGCCCCCAGCCTGTCAAATTGGCAAGAGACTCTCTTTGGTCATGACATTATGCAGGTACAGGGCAGCCAGGCTTCCATTGCATTGTTCTAGACCCTCCTTGGGAAAACAAGTCGGCCAAGAGGGGTAGCAAGTACCCCACACTACCTTCTCGCCACCTCAAGGCCATCCCCCTGCCAAAGCTGATGCACCAGGTGACACTCCATCTTCGTCGTTAGCAGGCACCAGGTGGTGATGCTTCCATCTCATGCAGCTTGTCACATACCTTCCGTGTCGTGCATGTGTCAGAAAGCCCTGCTCTCTTCGGTCAGCTCATCTTTTTATTCTCATAGTCAGGTCAACAATCTTCTTCATTCATGCATGAGATCACAGTTCTCCTTCTATCATGCATAAGATCAACCTTCCTTGGCCCATGCATCAGGTTGTTGGTCCTGTACTTCTTTATTGGCATGCTTCCACATATCCTTCTCCTCCACTCATGCATTGATCCGACCCTTCATCTTGACACTCATGGACCATGTCACCTATCTTGTTTGCCAAATTACGTGTGATCTGTGAGTCAAATCATTTGCTGACCAGGAAGGGTGTTTGGTGGCTATATGGGTGACCAATAGAGAGCGGCACCATCGATTCATCCACGAGGAGCTGCTGCCGCACTGGGGACTGCTGCATGTGGCTACCTGGTTCTGGCTCAAGGTCACAAATGCTGGGGAGCTGGTCAGTCCATTGGTAAGATTGATCGCACGTTACACAGCCACAAATTCCTCCCTCCACCCCCCTGCCCGCAACCCTCCCCCCTCCCACCCCCAATCACTGACCCAAGCCACTCCCTCAGCCGGCATTTGCGTGGCAAAGTCACAAAATATCAAGCATGGTTCTTCCATCAAACAGGACACTGCTGCTACAGCGCTGGGAACTGATACCTACGGCCCATTGGCTGAAGACCATGTATGCTGGGAGATTGGCTGCTCCATTGGTATGGTTTCAGAAAGCAGATGATGCACAATCAGCCTGAGTACCCATGAGGGCATGAGGCGTTGCAGGTTTGCAGCTCTAATACTTTGCCACTAAACAATCATGCTGGCTGTGCTGCAGGAGATTGCACACAGGCGTCCGTATGAAGTCTTGATGCTGTTAAAGGCAATTCATCACCCATCTTCAGAGCAGTTATCGCCAAACCATGTGGTCCAGCACCAGCCATTGCACAAGGAATCAGTGTCCAAAAGCATGTCAGATGAAGGTGGCGGAGACATCGCCGCCTTTGCTGATGCAGTGGTGTCGAAATATCAATGTCCAGAACCCAAGCTCAGCAGCTCTTCAGGTGCTCAGTTTTCAGACAGTGCCTCAGATTGCGAGTTGCAAGGACCAGATGTTAGGTTCCAAGGACATCAGTCTGCAGTGAGGGAAAGGGGCAGCAGGGGTTTCGCATCATCGAAGCTGCCAAATGGCCTGGTCATGGTTGCTGTACCAGGGGAACATTCCAGGAAGCCCCAGCTGGCTCACCTGCTCCAGCCCTATCTGCCGCCCAGACCAAAGTGCCTCGAGGTAGTCGAAACGCACACTGCACGGCTGTTGTTCAAAACCTCACGTATGGTCTGCGACACCAATAAACTTGGTTTGCTGTCCCAGATAATCAAGTTGTTTTGATTATTTGATGTAAATATTGATGTTTCTCAAAGGATTTGGTTTTGACCAGATGACTTGAAGTAACGCTTGCTTGTTGCCATCACTGTTGCACGCCTCTGCTGATCAATGCAACCTTTGGTGGTCTGTGTGCATAACATCACTCACAAATTTGCTCTGGGATCTATCTGCTATTGCATGTTTGTGTCAACGCTCAACCTGTTTGAAGTTGAGGCGGCAGTGCTACCATGGACATTAGTAACATTACTAATCTACCTGTAGACACTTCATCCTTGACCTGTTGCAAGCCCTGTCAAGTCACACATATGCACCCTGCTGGCGGCCTTGAACAGCCACCCTGTCAGGCATATTCAGTCATCTTGTATGCCATGTTCCTGTTGAGGAGACCTTGCACTTTTAGGGTCACAAGCTGTCGTGTTGTGCAGATGTTTGCTCGAGAGCTGACACCTGGCTGGACAAGCTGGGGCAATCAGGTCCTGCAATTTCAGCAGATGCACCATTTCCAGCCAGCATAGCACATGACCTATGTATATGTCTTGATGCTTTGCAGAAACCTGCTGAACGCCCTGCCAGAACACATATGTTCACAATCTTATATGTATCACACAGCTTGCCGGAATGCTGACATCAGCAACTCAGGAGTTGACTATGTGCACGCCTTGCATTCGAAAGGACAACTTGCTCTTGTGCATGTATGCAAGCAGACTCAGCCACTGCTGATGCCACTATTTGGGCCGCAGCAACTCCAAGAGAGAAGGTAGAACAGCCTCTTCGAGAACTGACATGAAACGAGGCACGTATGTTGAAGCTGCCAGAATCATAACTGGTTGCTCATAGACGCACATGCAAGATGTATGCATACCTGCACAACACCTATCATGCCTTGATTCATCTACGTTTACACATGCGTTAATGTAAACACGCAGATTTTGTCTGGGGTCCCACCAATGGAATATCCCAGCACTGTTTTCCTTTTGCACTCTGCACTGCAGAATCCCACATTCATGACTAGGTCTTTGAAGGAGTGTTGTGAACATAGGAGCATCCTGGTAGCAGCACACTGTAGACATACCGTTTAGTTTAGCTTGGACCCTTATTGCCAAAATCCTCTTGCCTCCACTGCCTGGTATACCGCAATCATGGTCAGACGGGTGAAGTTTCAGTTGAGTTTGATGATGAGAAGGTTGGTGTGGCCCCCTGAATGGATTGATGAACGCATCAGGGCTTTAATGGATGGATGCATCGAAATGGACCAATGAATGAACTGTGCAAAGCGCAGCCTAGTAAAAAAAGCACACAGCAAGATCATGTATTGACTCGATGCAGTCACGCTGGGAGATACAATACATTCGCTCGTGGTCGTCATGATCTAGAAGGAGACAAACACCACTTATCACGGATCACTCAACTTACACAACCCACCTCGCTGAGCATAAGCTGTTATGGCAGAACCGCACCAGAACCCACCAGTAACATGTGCAATGAAGCGCCGGGCACAGCTTGATCGGCTGAAGAGGACAACCCAGATGACAGGTAGTTCTTGTGAGACAGCCTATGCTGTACAACTGAAGTGGCTCAGACTTGGTGCTTTTCAGAACCAGTGTCATTCAGTGACAGCCTTGCGCGAAGCTCTAGCAACAGGCGTATCAGCTGCATGATCACGAACTTTCGGCAGGCGCCACCACGTTCAAAACAAGAGCGCCAGAGGCTTCACACTGCCAGATCTCACCTTGCAGGTTAGCTAATAGATAATTGGCCACTCAATGCTTGCAACTGATAAAGGCCATTCAAAGCATTGAGTTGATCATGTAGAAACAGTGCTGGCTGACGGCACTCAGGCAACACCACATGAGTTCAGGCAGAAGAACTCACAGATTGGTCATACAAAGGACTGTGTGACAGCAGCAGCAGAATCAACATTAGCAGGAGCAGCAACAGCAGAAGCAGGTGCTCTGACTAATTGGACACAGTCCCTGAGAGCACGTGAAATTCTTCCATCTGGCGTTCAGGTGAGTTGCATTTATGCATCAATGTTATTAAAGTGCTACAGCACCTATCTCTGGGCACTGGGTTGTCTGTACTTTCCTCCTGGATAGGTCAACAGCAGTGATTTTCCCTTGCCTTTTGTTTAATGACCCTGTCCTAATTTGTCAGCCTCCCCAACCTTCAGCATAAACACCATTGCAAAATTTGACCCAACAGGTGTGCTTGCAGACCTCCACCTTGAAGCCATATTTGCATGCTGGAGGTGAAGACATTCTGCAGGCTTGGAGGCGCAGGCGCTACCAGGTGAGCCAGTTATGCATGCACCACTACATACTTGCTAGCATCCACATCAAGATGACACCTGAAATCACATGAGACAAAGCAGACTTGTAAAAATGAACTGCGCACCAACATGAGATCCAGAAGGAGACATCTTCAACTGCAACACTGTCAAACGCTCAGCGGCATGGCAAGTCATGCACTACACCAACTCCACAAGTGATTACTGAAGGCACGGATGCATGCACAGCATCAAACAGCTCTTGCATCAATGCTGACTGCCATTGCTCTGCAGGCAAAGCTCACACTGCCAGAGCAGACCATTCCTGCTGCAGCAGTCCACAGCATCAAGCAGTTGCAAAGCACAGGGAATATAACATTGTCTGGAGGCATGACCAGGCTGCCCAGCTGTCACAAAGGCAGCCAGCTAGAGCGTGAAGAGCAGATCTACACGACAGAACAGTTGCGGCAGCCTTCCGGGCATGGCAGATCTGCTTCAGCAGTTGATGCTGAGCTTGACAGCAGCCCTGTACCACCAGATCGGCCGTTTTGCTGCTCACCTTCTGCTCAACACACATCCACCCAGCTGCAGAATAGCAAAGGCAGTTCAGAACAGGGTGACCATTATATATATGCAGTACCAGCGGCATATCAGGATCAACCTGTGAATTGCATGGTTGTGCCTTCCTTGCAAGCCAGCTCTCAGACTGACACATGGCACCCAGCAATGGGCAGCTGCCAGGGTGACGCCAGCACCATCTCACATGTGTCAGATAGCAAAGTCTCTGACGTTCTGGATTACAGGGACGCTGACAGACTCAACCTGACAGATCAGCATTCATCCATTTTTGGCAGCCCGCAGGCAGTCACCTCAGACTTGCTTCCTCCAACCTCCCCTGACAGCAGTGAGGTGATCAGCTTAGAGTTGGGCTGCCAGACCGCCCAGGGCAGTCACAGACAAACGTGCTCACAGTCAGCAATGCAGGTGCCTGCAGGCATCCATGCGGCAGTCAGCTCAGGATCATGCCTGCAGACAGCTCTGAGCGTTCGTGAGCCATGCACTGCATCAAGCTTAGCATCTGCTGCTTTGCTCTGCCTGCTAGATGCTGAGACCTTCACACAGGGTGGTACCAGGACTGACCTTGGGTTGTCAGCGTCAACAGGACCTGCATGGTCTGAGCCTGTGCCTGTCCAGTCTGAGTTGGCCAATCTATCGCCTACTGTCGTCCTGGAAGAGGGGCCTGGGCCCGTGGACCCTGCCATTCAAGCCTCCATTGGCAGACCCTATGAAGGGGAGGCTACAGCCTCAGGCAAAGCCAGGGTGTCTGCTTATGTGCAGTCTGCCAGCCCACAGCCTGGAGATGGAGATGAGAGACTGAGTGCAGCTATGCATAGTGGCTCTCCAGATGATCTGGCTACGGACAGGTGATCTGCACTACTCAACACCATGCTGTGCTTCTTTGCTTAGTATGCCTCAATCGGCAAAACTTGCACTTCATGAAGCCATCTATCAAGTCTGTGCAAGTTGTGCTGCCCAGTGCCGCAGATCTTCATTTGGCATTGTTGTGACACTGGGCCAAAACACATGCGGAGCACTCTTTGTTAACAGCAATATCCTGTGACAGAAGTCTGCATCAACGTCAGACCAGGAAAGCAAGAACTGTCAGACCACAAGCGGTGCCTCGAATCTTCATCAGTGGCTGTCATGCAGGAGCAGCTTGTCATCATCCCTGGCATCACTCCTTGGGGACACAATCATGTCTGCTCTCTTCACAGATCATGCCACTCACCTGGCAGCAGCCCAGGTGACTGATCCTGCCTGTGCCGCAGACTTATGTGATACAGCAGCAGCATCTGCAGGTTGTTGTGCCAGAGACTCATGTGAGAGTGGTCACGCCACAGCTAGCAATGCATGCAGCACAGATTTCATCCATGATGCCTTGGTGCCAGCTGCCATGTTGAGGGATGTACAGGCCGGCAGTGCTGTATGTTCATCACCACCAGATTCCCCGGCAGTGTCACTGCACAAGACTTCATCTTCAACAGGCCAGGCACTACTCAATGACTCTGCCACAGCTATGCCTCCAGAGGATAATCACAGCAAGTGCAATGTGCCTGTCAAAGTCGGCATCGGTGTTCACATCTCATCAGCAGCTTCTCATTCAGCTTCTCCTGAGTCGACTGCTTCACAGCTTGGAGTCAGCCAGTCAGAGCCTGGTCAGTCAGCTGCCAGCTCAGCTGTTGAAGCCTCATCCCTGAACAGGACTCATCTACCGCCAGATTCGTCAGGGATCATCACCCTATCACCTGCAGATGCACAGGCAGCTGTGGAAAGTGCTGGTCCAAGCAGTCAGGCCAATAGCCTGTCTAGTGCCTGCTCTCTGGAGCAACAACTAGCAATGGACACAGATCCCAATAGCAGCTCAGCAGTCCATACTCTAGCAGAAGCACACAGGCCAACGGCACCAGGCGCGCGGATTAGGAGAACAGATTCCGGTGCCAGCATATCAACTGCTGCATCAGTGTCACAATTGGATGCTGCCAGAGGGTTGTATACAGCTGTAGACTGTCAGGTAAGTGTGTCAGAGACAGGTGTGGATTGTCTGGCAGGGTTCTCATCAGCCAACCCCAGCAGCACCCCTAGGGCATCCCTAGCAGCCACTACCAGCTCAGCCAGGGCATCCCCAGCTGACCAAGGCATTCTGACACAGATGTCACCAGCAGTCCCCAGCAGCTCAGCAGGGGTCTCCACTACTGACCCTAGCAGCCCAGCCACAACAGCCCCAGGGGCCACCAGCATAACTGCAGGGGCATCCCCAGCTGGCCGCAGCAGTCCAGCAGGCACAAGCAGGTCAGTACCAGCTTCCCCAAATGACATTAGCAGCATATCAGTGGAACCTGCAGCAGACAGCGGCAGCTCGGCAGGGGTATCCCCGGCTGCTGCCATCAGCCAAGCATGGGCATCCCCAGCTTCTTCTGTCAGTCCAGCAGAGGCATCCCCAGCTGTCGCTGGCAGCCCAGCTGTGTCCTCGCCAAATGCCAGCAGCCAGTCAGGTGTATACACACCTGAGGGTTGCCCCTTGCAGGATACATCAAACTTGCAGGTTGCTGGCTGTGCAGACCCAGAGCAAACTCAGGTACAGAAAGGAGGGAAGATTCAGCCAGCTCTCACTGCAGAGGCATTGTTTGAGGAGATGAGTCACGTAGCTGATGGCAGCCCATTAGCCCTAGCTGTCGTGAATCATATCCCAGCTACAATGCGGTCATGTGAAGATGCCTCACAACAGAATGCCAGCTCCAATCTGGCTCAGCAAAGAGACAACAGCAATGGCGACAGTGGTGCCAGCCGTCAATTGGGTGCTGAAATGCTTGAGCTAATGGATGCATGTGGTGTGCATGAAAGCCTCAAGGAGTTGCTAGCTGCTGATGCACAATGCTGTGACTACAGTGCAGACGAGCTGCTGTGCTCCATGTGCAGCAACATCAGGACTGTCTCTTGCTTGATTCAGGCATAAGTTGGAGTTACACAAGTGATAACACCTGTGTTTGGTAGAGTGCTTCCAGACACAGGTTAAACTCGGTTTTAAGCTTGTGTAGAGTAACAGCCCTCTGTAGACTTTCATTGTTTGAGGCAAAACAGCAAACCTTTTCGTGTCAAATTAGACCTACGTACTCATGCAAGTCTATGATGACATGGCCGTGCATCTGTCTGCGGTGCATCTAGCAGGCTGCGTCAGCAAGAGTTACGTCGGGTGCTGAGCTAAAGCATCAATGGGTCAGAACTGCTCCAAACTTGCCATTGCGCATCTGACTGTACGTGCCGTGCTGGGCCAACAAACTATATCTGCCACTGTATATCTTTGTTGATCAATATCTATCTACACAGGCCATTGACATGCTGACTGTGATAATATATGACACAAGCCATTCATATGTATAAGTACCGTGCTGACCACTGACGCTGATCCAGAGATTAACAAGTCCAATTACATGATCAGCATAATCCACATTACATGATCTGTGACCTGCAGCTCCTGCGGAAGCCTTTGCAAACCCTTTAGGTTACATGTATTCATGTCTCAAAAACCACTATGTCACATTGAAAGCTTTGCACGATCAGTCAAGGTTTTGTGTATGTTCCTTACAGGTGGAGGCTAGAATTGTAAAACCTTATGAAAGGGGCTGTCCAAATGAGAATCTGGAAGCTCCAGATGCAGCAGCAGTCCCTCCAGCATTGCCATTGTCACCCGGGCGGAATGCTCCTAGGTTGAAGCTACCTGGTGCAGGGCCACCACTGCTACCTGTGGTCTGTTCTGGCCAGGAGAAATTGGGGACCTTGGGTGCCCCAGGCCCATTTGCAGCACCAAGTTGGGTTGCCTGACCATGTGAGAGGTCAGCTGCAGCTGCAGTTGTGCCATCTGCAGCGAATGCCTCTTTGAAAGGCACCCCGGTGGATGCTGCAGCAGAAGCTGCAGCTGAGTCAGCCTTGGTGGGCATCATGAATGGTGCAGCAAAAGGCGCTGCTGGGGCAGAGCCAGTGGAGGGTGCTGCAGCAGGTTCTGCAGCAGGTTCTGCAGCCGAGGTAGAAGCTGTGCTGCT
>JAABUO010002118.1_pt1 | contig 24612 bp, 16 predicted proteins | sample 5559291 | NCBI WGS metagenome assembly JAABUO01 (sample SAMN10711878, study PRJNA513372) | rock metagenome | isolation source: Antarctica rocks | place: Antarctica: Victoria Land, Finger Mt sud
AAGGGCAATAAAGAACAAGACCTGTAACGGGAACGCCCGCGTCTTTCGCCTTGTATTTCTAGCCCTTCCCTAACAGGGGAGGGAGCGAGGAACGAGCGGGAGGGGTTCTTGACTTCCTTCCTTCCACCGGGTACAATTTCGTCATTGCACTCGTAGCTCAGTGGATAGAGCAATCGCCTTCGGAGCGATCGGTCGGGCGTTCAAATCGCTCCGGGTGCATTGTATTTTTAGGACTCTGTTTTCTTGCGACCTGTTTGCCGATACCGGCCCAGGTCGCTTTTGTTTGCCTGTGTAATTGTTGAAAAGTAACTCTTTATGGCTGTTTTACTAAGCTGCGCGGCGCTGACGAAATCTTATGGCTTGCGGCCACTGTTTAAGGACATTTCGCTTGGGGTCAGCGACAACGAAAAAATGGGGCTGATTGGGCCGAATGGGGCGGGCAAGTCCACGCTGCTGCGGATTTTTGTAGGTCTGGAAAAGCCGGACAGCGGCACGGTGTCGGCGCGGCGCGGTCTGCGGACAGAGTATATCGCGCAGGAAGATAGATTCCCAGCGGGCGCGACGGTGGAAAGCGTGCTGACGGAGGCGCTCAGCGGCGAGCATTTGGACGACATTGAACGGGACGTTCGCATGGAAGTCGCGCTTGGCAAAGTCGGGTTTGAGCGGCGTGATCAAGTTGTAGACACGCTTTCAGGCGGCTGGAAAAAGCGGCTGTCTCTGGCCCGCGCTTTAGTGCAGGACGCCGAGCTGCTGTTTATAGACGAGCCGACGAACCATTTGGATTTAGAGGGCGTTTTGTGGCTGGAAGAACTGCTCAAAGAAGCACAGTTCGCGTTTGTCTTGATCAGCCATGACCGGGTGTTTTTGGAGAATGTTACGAACCGAGTGGTCGAGCTGCATCCGGCGTATGCTGAAGGGTATCTCAGCGTCAATGGCACTTACAGCGATTTTTTAGTGCAGCGGGAAGAATACTTAGCGGCGCAGGCGCACCGGGAAGACGCGCTGCAAACCCAGGTCAAGCGGGAGATTGAGTGGCTGCAGCGCGGGGCGCAGGCGCGGTCTACTAAGGCGCAGGGACGCATCCAGCAGGCCGGGCAGATGATTGAGGAACTTGCCGAGCTGAAGTTCCGTAATGCTCAGGGAAAGACGGCGGGCGTTGACTTTACGGCGTCAGGCCGGCAGACGCGGGATTTAATCGTCGCCAAAGATTTGGGGAAAACGCTCGGCGGGCGGACGCTGTTCTCGCACCTAGACTTGACGCTTGCGCCGGGAACACGGCTGGGGCTGATCGGGCCGAACGGCAGCGGCAAGACAACTTTGATTAAGCTGCTGACGGGTGAAGTCAGCCCGGACAGCGGGACGATCAAGCAGGCCGAGGGCCTGCGGGTGGTGCTGTTCGACCAGGCCCGGCAGCAGCTTGACAAGACGCTGTCCCTGCGCGATGCCCTCAGCCCGAACAGCGATACCGTGACGTACCGGGGGAACCCGATGCATGTTTCCGGCTGGGCCAAAAAGTTTTTGTTCAAGACCGAGCAGCTTCATACGCCAATCCGGGTTCTTTCGGGCGGCGAACAGGCCCGAATACTCATCGCCAATCTCATGCTTCAGCCTGCCGATATGCTGATTTTGGATGAGCCGACAAACGACTTAGATATTCCAACGCTGGAAGTCTTAGAAGACAGCTTGCTGTCGTTTCCCGGCGCTCTGGTGCTGGTGACGCATGACCGTTACCTACTGGACCGCGTTTCTACCGACCTGCTGGCGCTGGATGGTCGAGGAGGCACGGCGCATTTTACGGGGCTTGCCCAATGGGAAGCCGCGCAAAAGCCGCCGCCTGCCGTGGTTCCTGCCGCTGTAGTGCGGCCAAAAGCGCCGACACCCGCGCCGAACCGGCTGTCCACATCGGAGCGGCGTGAGCTGGGCCAGATGGAAGCCAAGATCGAGGCCGCTGAAGAAGCCGTCGCCGCTTTAGAGCGTCAGCTTGAAGACCCGGCGGTGGCGTCGAATGCCGTGCTTCTGCAGGAGGTCTGGAACGCCCTGCCGGCGGCCCGTGACCAGGTCTCAGTGCTCTATGCCCGCTGGGAAGAGCTGGAAGCGAAACGGGGATAGAAAGCCATCAAGAAGACCTCACCCGGCAGCAAGCTGCCACCCTCTCCTTTCTCAAGGAGAGGGTCGGAACGCAGTTCCGGGGTGAGGTTCTCTTCCGATTAGAAACGAGCTTGTCTTGTCACTCGATAACCCGACCGATGCACTTGCCGACACTTACCCATCCGGCACCGTCCGCGCCCTGCTGGACACTGACTTTGTGACCCCCGCAACCCGTGCCGTGCTTCAAGCGCGGCTAGAGCCGCCGACGGCGGACACCGGGCCGCGCTTCTTTTCCGACCATGATTTTTACACGCTCACAGCGGCCCTGGACCGGCTGTTTGCGGGGCCGGAGCATCCGTCCGCCCGCGAGCTGGCGCTGGCGATTGACAAACGGCTGGCCGGCGGCAAAGGTGACGGCTGGCGCTATGACGTTCTGCCGCCGGACGCAGACGCGGCGCGTCTGGGACTGCAAGGGCTGGACCAAGCCGCGTTAGCACAGCATGACGCCGAGTTTGCAAGCCTGATGCCGGACCAGCAGGACGCGATTTTGACAGCCGTGCAGGCGGGCCAAGCGCCGGGCGAAATCTGGAAGACGCTGCCGGGCGCAAAATACTTTGAAGATCTGCTGGCCGAATCGGTGGGCTACTACTATTGTCATCCGCTGGCCCAGGAAGAGATCGGCTACGTCGGCATGGCCGACGGGCAGGGCTGGTCAAAAACGCGGATGGATGATTTGGAAGCGTGGGAGCCGAAACCGGACCAGGCCGAGCCGCTGAGGCCGGAGGCGATCGCGCTGACGATGGCGGCGTCCGAACCCGTTACGGCGACGGTGCCTGAGCCGCCGCGTCTCGGAAAAACGTACCCCCTGACCGACACCGTAGACGCTGTTGTGATTGGAACCGGCGCGGGCGGTGCGCCGCTGCTGGCCCGGCTGGCGGCGGCAGGTCTGAGCGTTGTCGCGCTGGACGCCGGGAAGTTCTGGGACCCGGCCCGTGACTTTGCGACCGATGAGCGGGAACAGGAAAAGCTGTTCTGGAACGACGAGCGCCTGAGCGCGGGCGGCAACCCGGTCGCGTTCGGCGCGAACAATTCCGGCATCGGGGTTGGCGGCTCGACACTGCACTATACGGCCTACACGCCTCGTGCTCACGGCGGCGACTTCCGGCTGCATTCGGAATTTGGGGTCGGCGTGGACTGGCCGCTCGGCTACGCAGACTTAGAACCCTACTATAACGAGCTGGAGCAATTCTTAGGCATCTCCGGCCCGTCGCCGTACCCGTGGGACGCCCACGGCCAGCCGTACCCTCTGCCGCCCCTGCCGCTGAACGGGGCCGCGCAGCTCATGGAAGGTGCCTGCAAAACTCTTGGCGTTCGCACGTCGCCCGCGCCGAATGCCGCGCTGTCTGCACCGTACTTCCAGCCGGGGATCGGCTGGCGCAAGGCCTGTACCAATCGCGGTTTCTGCCAGGCAGGGTGCAGTGTTGGGGCGAAGGCCAGCATGGACGTGACGTTTATCCCGATCGCGCTCCAAAACGGAGCCGAAGTGCGCCCCGAGTGCTTCGTGACGCAGATTGAGACCGATAAATCCGGCGCGGTGACGGGCGTGGTTTACACGCAGGACGGGCGGGAGAGGCGGCAGCCCTGCCGGAACGTCTTTTTGTGCGGTGGGGCGATTGAGAGTCCGCGCCTGCTGCTGATGAACGGTCTTGCCGGCAGCAGCGGCCAGGTCGGGCGAAACTTTATGGCCCACACGGCGATCCAGCTTTGGGGCCAGTTTGACGACGACATTCGTCCGTACAAGGGCATTCCCGGCTCTTTGATCTCCGAAGACACGCACCGGCCCAAAGACGCCGACTTCGCGGGCGGCTATTTGCTGCAAAGCATCGGTGTTATGCCCGTGACCTACGCCACCCAGTTTGCCCGTGCTGAAGGGATTTGGGGCGAAAAGCTGCGGCGGCACATGCGCGGCTACAACCATGTCGCGGGCATCAACATCTGCGGCGACTGCCTGCCATACGACCACAATTACTTGGAGCTGTCCGCAGAGACCGACGCTCGCGGCCTGCCGAAGCCCCGCATTCACTTCACGGCAGGCGAGAACGAAAAGCGCATGACGGCGCATGGCGACAAGCTGATGCGGGCGATCTGGGCGGAAGCCGGAGCCAAAGAAGTCTGGGCGCTGGAGCGCTACGCCCACATCATCGGCACCTGCCGCATGGGCGATGACCCAGCCACTTCCGTTGTTGATGCCGACGGCGCGGCGCACGACGTTCCCGGCCTGTACATTCTAGACAACTCGGTCTTCCCCAGTGCTCTGAGCGTCAACCCCGCGCTGACCATCATGGCGCTGAGCTTGCGGACTGCGGACCGGTTCCTGAGCAGAAGCGTTTAGGTCTGTTTTTGCCGTCTGTGCCTTGATTTCAAGAGCGCCTCGTCATCGAGGCGCTCTTTTCTTGTCTTAGCATATGCTAGCCTATTAATAATTAACCATTATTGTAAAAATATGGTAAAGAGTAAATGGTGAAGAATAAGAGGTCAATTGCCACAATAAGAGCAGCAACCATTTGAACGCGTTTATGCCGAACATGTTCCTGTTAGAAAGACGTTCATGAGTAATTTCCCTGGCGCAAGCCGGAACCAAACAAACGAAGACAGCCGCCTGAGGGCGTTGTCCTCCTATAACATCCTGGACACGCTGCCGGAAAAAGACTTTGATGACATTGTGCGCCTCGTTTGCACGATTTGCAGCGTGCCGACAGCGCTGATCAGCTTTGTAGATGCAGACCGGCAGTGGTTCAAGGCGCGAACGGGAATGGCGGTGGATCAAACCCCGCGCGACATGTCGTTCTGCGCTCATGCGCTGGGCCGGCAGACGCTTCTCATAGTCCCCGACACCGCCCTGGACGACCGTTTTGCCGCCAATCCGCTGGTGACTGACGGGCCGCAGGTGCGCTTTTATGCCGGTGCGCCTCTGGTCACGCCGGAAGGGGAGTTGCTGGGGACGCTATGCGTCTTAGACAGCAAGCCGCGCACGCTCACGGACGAGCAGCAGGAAGCGCTGCTGATACTCAGCCGCCAGGTCATGGCCCAGCTTGAACTGCGCCGCCGCATCGCGCAGCAGCAACGGACAATGCAAGAGCGCGGGAAAGTAACCGAGCGCCTGCGTCTGCTGGAAGCCGCCGTGGAAAAGGCCAACGACGTCATTTTAATCACCGAAGCCGATCCGTTTGACAAGCTCGGCCCGGCCATCGTTTATGTCAACCCGGCCTTTACCCGCATGACGGGATACACGCCGGAGGAAGTGCTGGGGAAGACGCCGCGCATTTTGCAGGGACCGGACACCGACCTTGCGGTCAGCGCCGAGATCCGGGCCAATTTGAAAAAGTGGAAGCCGGTGCAGGTCGAGGTGCTGAATTACCGCAAAGACGGCACGAAGTTCTGGTCGGAGCTGAACATTGTTCCGATTGCAAACTCCAAAGGCTGGTACACGCACTGGATTTCAATCCAGCGCGACGTCACTACCCGTCGAGAGCAGCAGCAAAAACAAGAGCAAATCAATCTGGAGCTTGAGCGGCGGGTCCAGGAACGCACTTCGGCACTGGCGGCGGCGAACCTATCCCTGAAAGCGGAGATCGCCGAGCGCAAAGCGCTGGAAGTGCAGCGCGAAACGCTGCTGGCCGAAGCGCTGGAACGCGCTGAGCTTGACTCGCTCACGGGGCTGTGGAACCATCGCGGGTTTCAAAAGCGCCTGGAAGCCGAAGCAGACCGCGCTCAGCGTTCCGGCGAGCGGCTGGTCATGGCGATGATTGACGTGGACAACTTCAAGTTCTTTAACGACGTGTATGGGCATTCTGTCGGCGACGGCGTCCTGCGCCAGGTAGCGTCGGCGCTGCGCTCAAGCTGCCGCTCCTATGACACGCTGGCCCGGTTTGGCGGCGATGAGTTTGCTATTCTGGCGACTGTCCCGGTCACAGAAAATGTTGCTTCTCTTGGGGAGCGCCTGCGCGGTGCGCTGTTGGGCCTCGGTTATACCCCGGACGGCTACGACACCGCCATTCCTGTGGGCGCGTCTCTGGGCATGGCGATTTTCATGGAAGAAGCGGCGACCCGGCTGGAGCTGGTAGACCTCGCGGACCAGCGCCTGCGAACAGACAAAGCCGGAGAAGGCACGAAAGCGGAACTGGTCGAAGGGTTCCGGTCACAGTTCGCCAAATCCCGCTCCGGCTTCCCGATGCTGAGTGCGCTGGTAAACGCCGTAGAGGTGAAAGACCGCTACACCCGCCGCCACTCGGAAGATGTGATGATCCACAGCCTGCAAATCGCGCAGTCGCTGGGGCTGGATGAGGCCGCGCAGCAAACAATCGCCGTCGCCGCCCTGCTGCATGACGTCGGGAAAATCGGCGTCCCGGACGACATACTCCGCAAGCCGGGCCACCTGACAGCCGCCGATTTTGGCGCGATCCAGCAGCACCCGGACATGGGTGCAAACATTGTCGGCGCGGTTCCGGGTTTTGAAGAAGCGCTCGGCGCGATCCGTCATCACCATGAGCGCTGGGATGGCGGCGGGTATCCCAGCGGCCTGCGCGGCGGCGATATTCCCCAAACGGCCCGGCTGATGGCGGTCGCCGATGCCTACTCGGCGATGACGACTGACCGGCCTTATCGCAAGGGGATGCCACCGCAGAAGGCCAGGCAAGTGCTGCAAGAAGGTGCAGGAACCCAGTGGGATCCGGAGTGTGTTTGCGCTTTTCTGACTGTGCCGGCGTTAATCCAGAGCCAGCAGCAGATCTAAATCAAAGTCTGCGCTTTTAATCTCGTCTTTGAGATCATCTATATCGGGCTTGACGCGCGGCAGCTTCCTCAGCGTGTCGTAAAGCTCTTGAGGCGGATTGACCGAAATCACCATCACGATCCGGTTGTTGTCGTCGAGATACAGCTCGTCAAAGCGGTTTGAGTCCGGGTCCCCGTGGAACAGGCCGCCTTTCCCCCCCTGCGGGTCGCCAAACAGCTCAAAGTGGATGTCCAGCTCATCCGAAAAGAAGTTCGGCACATGGTCGTAGGCGATTTTTTGGCCCGCCATGTTCGCCCCAGCGATCTCGCCGTGCCAGAGGGCATTGTTCCAGTGCTCGACGCGCCACTGCTTGCCCAGCACCGGATCCTGAAACCCGGCCACGTCCCCGGCGGCGTAAACGTCCGGGGCGCTGCTTTGCAGAAACTCATTGACCAGTACGCCGTTCTTTTTCTCGTCTACGTCCAGCCCTGACGCCAGCGCGAACTCCAAATTGGGCTTGACGCCGACGGCCACCAGCACGATGTCGCCGCTAATTTCCCGGCCCGACTTGGTCTTGACGCCTGTGGGAGTGATTTCCGTCACTTCATCGCCTAAGATGACCTCGGCCCCCGCCGCTTCCATTTTCTTCTTCAAGAACGTCCCGTATTCCGGGGACGCGAACTTGCTCCACAAGTGGTCTGTCGGCTCGACAATCGTTGCCTGACCGCCTTTGGTCAGGTAATCCGCCGCGACTTCCACGCCGATATAGCCGCCGCCGACTAAGATAATCTTCTGGCCCAGATGCGCGTTCAGCACGTCGCTGTCGTCCCATGTCCGCAGCGTCCGCACATTCGGCCCGTCCGCGCCCGGAATGTCCAGCGTTTTGGGCGACGACCCGGTGGCAACCAGCAGCTTCTCATAGCTGACGGTATCGCCATTATCCAGCGTTACCAATTTTGCCTTCGTGTTCGCACTCGTCGCTTTTGTCCCCGTCAGCAGCGTGACGGCATTTTCTGCGTACCAGTCTTCCGGCTTAATCAGCAAAACTTCTTCCGCGTTCGCTTCCCCGCGCAGGTACTCTTTGGACAGCGGCGGCCTGTGATACGGCAGGTGCTTCTCGGAGGCGACGATAATAATTTCGCCTTTGAGATCATACTGACGAATGGTTTCCGCCGCAGTCGCGGAGGCGAGGCCGCCGCCAATCAGAACATAACGGGCGGAATGCTGTGTCATAAGAAAAAAGCCCTTTCTAAGGAGCGTACAGCCTGAGAGGATAACAGCCACAATTTACCCGCGCGGGGGCATGGTCAATCAGAAGTCAGGCCAAAAGAGGACTATGCCGTGCGGAACCCTGTCCTGAAGGACACGGCTATTGGGCTAAGACGAATTATCTTTCCGAGTGCCGCGCCTTCCAGGTCTGCCAGTGCAGAAGCGGTAGTTTTCGGCGTCTTCGCCCAATAGCCGTGTCCTTCAGGACAGGGTACAATGACATCAGGCAGGCAATTAGAAATGACACAAAACAGCAAAATCTATATTGGTCTTGGCTTCGTGGGAACTTTCGCTTTCACTGCGGGCGCTCTCACGAGTGCTTATTGTCACAACACGACTGCCGCAGTTCTTATAACCGTCTTTGCCAACATCTTCGTTGGGCGAACGATTTACTTATTGCGGCAGGCCAAGAACCGAAGATAACAAGAAGAGAGGGCGCGGCAACCAGCGCCCCTACAAGCTGTTGGGTGACAGCCAGTCCATTCATGGTACAATAGCATCGCTGCTTGCTGCGTGAACGCGCTTGGCATGAATTGTGCATGATTGGTGTTTTATGGCTTCTGTTTCTTTTGCTCCGAAAACAATACTGTATTTAGACCATACCGCTAAAATGGGCGGCGGCGAAATTGCTCTGCTGAATTTAGTGATGGCGCTTAACCCGGCGCTCTACCGTCCGCTGGTGGTGCTGGCGGAAGACGGGCCGCTGGCGGCCAAGCTGCAGGCGGCGGGGATTGATACCACAATCCTGCCGCTGGACTCCACGTTGCGTGAAACACGCAAAGACAGCCTGGGCGTCGGGTCGCTGCTGCGTTTTGCACAGGTCAAGCAGCTTCTGGCGTACAGCCGGGAGCTGGCCCGCTGGGCGCGGGAAAACTCTGTTGATCTCATACACACGAACTCGCTGAAATCCGACATCTACGGCGGTGTCGCCGGACGGCTGGCGCGGATCCCTGTGCTGTGGCATGTCCGAGACAACATCAACAGCGAGTACCTGCCGGGACCGGTGGCCGCCGGGTTCCGCCTGCTTTCGCGCCTGCTGCCGCAGGTCGTGGTGACCAACTCGCAAAGCACACTCAATCAGCTCTGGCCTAAACGTCCGAAAACGGGCGCTGTTGTTTACAGCGGCGTCCCCATGGAAATCGTTCACGACGGTTATGTCGAGCTGGGGGACGTCCTCGGACCCCCGGAAGGAGGTGCGGAATCGGGCCGGCCACCGGTGATTGCGTTGATCGGACGGATCGCCGAGTGGAAAGGGCAGCATGTCTTCCTGCGGGCCGCTGCCGCCCTCCGCGCCCGCTATCCCGAGGCCCGGTTCTGGATTATCGGAGCGCCGCTGTTCGGCGAGTTCGAGTACGAGCGGGCGCTGCACACGATGGCGGAGCAGCTTCGCGTCACCGACACCGTCAGTTTTCTGGGCTTCCGCGACGATGTTGCCCAGCTTATGTCCCAGATTGACATCGTCGTCCATGCCAGCACGCTGGGCGAGCCATTCGGTCAGGTGGTCATTGAAGGCATGGCAGCGGGGAAGCCGCTGGTCGCCACAGACGGCGGGGCGCTGCCGGAGATCGTCATTCCCGGCGAAACCGGGTATCTGGTGCCGATGGGCAGCGCGGAGGACATGGCGCTGGCGATCAGCCGCCTGCTGGCCGATCCGGCCCAGGCACGGGCGATGGGACAGGCCGGCAAAAAGCGGGTCGAGCGCCTGTTCACGATCAGCCACACGGCCCGCAAAATGGAGAGCGTTTACGCGGAGCTGTTCGCGCGGCGCAGATTTGGCCGTCTTAAGCCGGTCCGCGCGTCCGCGCAGGCGCAGGAATACGGCCCTCGGCGATAATCTTTGCTTCGGCTCTGGATTTTTCCACGCCGGCGCAGGTATGATGTGGGACAATGAAACAGGTGGTGAGTGTCAGTCTTGGGTCAGCGGCGGGGGATTTCACGCGCGAGATCACGCTGGCAGGGCAAAAAGTCAGGCTGACGCGCGAAGGCACGAACGGCGACATGGACCGGGCCAGGCAGCGCATTGAAGCTTTGGACGGCGAAGTGGACGCGCTGGGACTGGGCGGCATTGACATTTCGCTCTCGGTCGGCGGCCAGACATTTTTCATCGGCGACGGCCTGTGCCTGGCGGAAGCGGCCCAGATAACGCCGGTGGTGGACGGCAGCGGCCTGAAAAACACGCTGGAGCGGCGCGTGGTCCGCGAGCTGGCAGACGCGGGCCATCTCACTCAGGGCAGCCGGGTGCTGATGGTGAGCGCCCTGGACCGCTTCGGCATGGCGGAAGCGTTTGTAAGCCTGGGCTGCCCGTGCGTCCTCGGCGATTTGATCTTCAATATCGGCCTGGATTTTCCCCTCACGACGCTTTCCGAGATTGAAGACCTGGCCCGCAAGTATAAATCCCGCCTGCTTTCGGTGCCGTTCCACCTGCTGTATCCCACCGGCGCGGCGCAGGACACGCAGACCGCCGATCCCCGCTATGCCAAATACTACGATGCGGCGGATGTCATCGCCGGCGACGGGCATCTGATCCTGCGCCATCTGCCGCCGGCGCTGCCGCCCGGCAGGGGGATTGTCACCAATACCACCCGCCCGCACTCGCTGGCCCGGCTGGCCGAAGCGGGCGCGGCCTGGGTTGCCACTACGACGCCCGATCTGGACGGCCTTTCCGGCGGCACCAATCTCATGGAGGCCGCGCTTGTCGCCGTCATCGGCCTGCCGCTCGCCGAAATCACGCCGTCAGTATATGATGAGTGGATCCAGCGGCTGGGCTGGCATGGGGTGTTTCGTGCACTGGAAAGATGAATAAAGAGACCTCACCCCGTCTCGTTCCTCGCCGCCCCTCTCCTTAAGCAAGGAGAGGGTAAGAGTAATAGGAAAAGAAAAAGTCCCGGCATCTAATCTCCTTCCAAAATTATCTTCACCCTCTCCTTGCTTAAGGAGAGGGGCGGCGAGGAACGAGACGGGGTGAGGTCTCTCGAAAGGCACATCAATACCTATGGCAACCGCCGAAGAACTACAAGACAGCTTGACCTCGTTCGCCGAGAGCTGCAACGAAAACACGCGCCTGATGGCAATGATCAAGGATTGGAACCGGGTCATGCACATTCACGCGACTGACTTAAGCGCGGACGCGGCGCTGATTACGCGCGATGGGACCGTGTCAGTCCTGCCGGATGCCCCGGCGGCGGCGGATTTAGTGCTGCAATCGTCCGCCGAGATCCTGACCCAGATCTTTTACGGCGAGCTGTCTCCAAATGACCCCTACAACGACGGCACGCTGCGAATACAGGGACCGGAAGACGACATCGTGCGCTTAGACTTTGTCATTGCAATGCTATGGGAGTAGGGCCGAAGGCGACCGCCGGGCCGCAGCTTAAGCGCTCCATCGGGCTGGCGACGGTAGTGTCCACAAGCGCCGGGCTGACATTCGCGTCGTCTACATTTCTGGTCGTCGTGCAGATGGCCTGTTATCTGGCGGGAGACGCGGCGTGGATCGCCATCGCGATTGCCGGCGCTCTCTGCGCTCTGGCCGCTGCTGCGTTCTCGGAGCTGAACGGCATGTGGCCGAGCGTCAACGGTATCCGGCTTTACATCAACCGCGCCTTTGGCGAAACGCTGTCCCTGATCGTTGCGCTGACCTATATGTCCGTGGTGACGCTGGTGGTCGGCACGGAAGCGTTTGTGCTGTCGCATGTGCTGAATGCCGCGCTGCCTGCCGTGAAACCGCCAGTCTGGATTTTTTTGATGCTGACGCTTGCAACAGGCTTTAACTTCTGCGGCCTGAAGATCGCCGGGACATTCCAGAATGTGCTGACGTATTCGGTCGTCGCGTCTATCGCCGTCCTGAGCGTTCTCGCGCTGTCTCACGCCCACTTCCAAGTGCCGCAGCCGCTTCACACGGGCGGGGTGGGGCCGCTATTTCAGGCAGTGGGCGTGGCGATCTTCTTGTTTGTCGGCTTTGAATGGGTGACGCCGCTGGCCGATGAAGTCAAGTCGCCGCCCGCGATCCCGACCGGCATGTTTCTCGCTGTCGGCCTGCTCGTGCTGGCGTATGCGCTGGTGGCAACGGCAATGTTCTCCGGCCTCGTGCCGCGCGGCCAGTTGCTTACGCTACCAAGCGGAGGACGGCAGCCGATCCCGCATGTGGTCTTCGCCGGGCTAGTGTTCGGCCCAGCCGGGAAATGGGTGATGATCGGCACCAGCCTGTGCATGTCCCTGACGACATTCAATGCTGGCTTGATGGGCGTCAGCCGCTTCATTTACGGCATGGCCCGTGACCAGGTGCTGCCCCAAAAACTGTCCAGCCTGTCGGGGAAGTTCAGCACCCCGGACCGCGCCGTCTTTCTTGTGTACGTCATCGCGCTTGCCGTCTCGGCGCTCGTTTACTGGTCTCAGCGCTTTGTGCTGCTGGTCAATCTCGCTGCCGCCACCGAAGCGTTTATTTATGCGTTTGCCGCCGCCGCCGTGATTTCGCTGCGCCGTAAAGACAAAGACCGGCCCAGGCCGTTCCGCATGAGCGGCGGCCTGTGGCTGCCGGGTTTAACGGCGCTGGTGTTCGTGGTAATGGGAATTGGCGTTTTCGCCCAGCCGGGCAGTGAAGCCTGGGGCGCGGGGATTTTGCTGGCGCTGCTGGTGCTTGGCTGGGGCAGCTATATCCAGTTCATCGCCCTGCCGCGCCTCACGAAGCTCCGCGCTGCCGCCGCCGTGCGTCCTTCTCGCCGCCCGTCACGTCGTCCGGCGGCAGACGAGCCGAAGGAAGAGGATGAGACTGAGACACCGTAAATAATGACCACGAGTACCCTGCCCTGAACGGCAGGTCTTTAGAAAAGCAAGCCCCCGCCTTCGCGGGCGAGAACAATTGAACCTCTTCGCCCGCGAAGGCGGGAGCTTGCCTTGTTAAAGCACGGGGGTTCAGCCTCGTGTGTATTTCTTCTCAACCAGAACGGAACCACCCTATGTCTATCCTTCTTCCTACCCGCCTTCGTCTCGCTGCTGCGTGTGCGGCCTGCACCGTGCTTCTCGCCGCCGCGCCAAGCGCAAATGCGGATTCTCCCGCGCGCAAAGCATCTAACTTTGCCTCCGACAGCGGCAACATTATCTATCTGGCCGCGGCGGTCGGTCTGCCGCTGCTGTCCGACGGCAAGCACGGCACGAACCATGCCCTGCGAGCCGCTGATGCGATTGGAACCAGTGTCCTTTTGAGTGAAGGGTTCAAAAACCTTTTTCACGAAAAGCGGCCCGACTCGAACGCCCATGACAGCTTCCCGAGCGGCCATGCTACGGCGGCGTTCGCGGCGGCAACGGTCGAAAGCGATTTGCATCCGAAGCAGGCTGCGCTCTGGTTCACCGGTGCGACCCTGATTTCATACTCGCGCGTTCGCCTGCACCGACATTACGAACGCGATGTGATTGCCGGGGCGCTGCTGGGTTACGGCACGGCGCGTTTAGAGCTGTCCGCGCCGCGCGGCCTGATTCTGTCGCCGCTGATCCAGCCGGATTCGCGCGGCTTCGGCGTCCAGATGACTCTGCCTCTGCGCTAATCTCAAACCACAGCACTTCAGGAAACAAGCAAAAGCGGGCAGACATGCCTGCTTTTGCTGTTTTCGGCTGTGCGCTTTGCCTGTTTATTTGCTGCTTTTTCGCCAATAACCCAAGTAATTCTCACTCCTGTACAAAATAACTTGTACAAAATAACTTGATCGGCAAGCAGCACGCAAGTGACCCATACACCTTTTGAAATACCGTTTCTTTCGTTCTTTGGCTCTGCGGCACACACCGGCCTGCGCCAGTGGCACCGCACGCTGGCCTGGCTGCTGGTGGTGACTGGAACGGTTTCTATTGCATTGCTGCTTGTGGCGATGGGGGCCGGCAGCCGCTCGACCCGCGCGTTTCAAGACGTTAATCTGAGCGGCTCACTCCGCTACCGCAGCCTCTGGATTTATGAGGCGACTCAAAAGAATAACGCGGCCCCAGACGGCGGCTGGCAGGGCCAGTGGCAGGCGATGGCCGGCATCCAGAGCCGCCTGCATGCGCGTTATCCCGAGGCGGCTGCGGCGGCGGACCCGGCCTGGAACGCTTTTTCCGGGTCGCTGCGGCAGACCGGGCAGGTGGACTGGCGGACGGCAGACGCCCTGGGGCTGGCGGCCGATGCGCTGACCCGCCGGATTGCGCGGGAAGCGTCGTCGGCAGACGAAGCCGCGTCTGCGCTGCTGCGCCTGGGTTTGGCCGGGCTGCTTTGCTCGCTGGCGGCTTCCGGCCTGCTGCTTTCGCGTCTGCGGGCGGCGGAAGGAGAGATGCGCCGCGGTCTGGCCGCGTCTCAGGAAAACCAAAACCTATTCCTGCAGTCCATCAATGCCATGCAGGAAGGCTACCTCGTCGTTGACCGGGAAGGCGTCGTGCTGGTGTGCAATGCCGGGGCGGAGCGGCTGCTGGGCGTGGAAGCGGCGGACCTGATCGGCCAGCCGATGAAGCGTCCCGGCCGGTGACTGATTCAGGAAAATGGAGAACAGATCGGGCCAGGGCAGGCCCCGACCGCTCAGGCGCTGCGGACCGGCCAGCCGCAGGCAGCGGTGGTGGTCGGCTTGGAGCGGCCTGGAGCGGACACGGCCTGGCTTTCCGCGAAATCGGCCCCAATTTTTCATGCGGGGCAGACTGTTCCCTACGCGGCGGTGCTGACACTCGCCGATATTTCCGCCAAACGGAAGACCGAAGAAGCGCTCCGGCAGCAGGAAGAAGCGCTGCAAATGGAGCGTGAATTTCAGGCCGCGATGCTGGAAAGCTTGCAGTCCGGGATTGTCGCCTGCGACGCCGACGGAACGCTCACGCTGTTCAACCGGGCGGCGCGTGAGTTTCACGGGCTGCCCGAAGCGCCGCTGCCGCCGGAAGAGTGGGCCGAGCATTTTGACCTGTATCAGCCCGACGGCATCACGCCGCTGGCAACAGAAGATGTGCCTTTGTACCGGGCCTTCGGCGGGGAAGTCGTGCGGGATGCCGAAATCGTGATCGCGCCGGAGGATTTTCCCCCGCGCACCCTGCTTGCTTCCGGCCACGCGATTTACAGCCGCACCGGCCAGAAGCTCGGCGCGGTAGTCGCGATGCACGACATCACGGCCCGCCGGCAAATGGAAAGAGAACTGTCCCGGCTGGCGGCGATTGTTCAATCGTCGGAAGAAGCGATTTTGGCGGCGACGCTGGACGGCACTCTGGTGAGCTGGAACGCCGGCGCGGAACGGCTGTACGGCTACGCGGAAGCGGAAATCATTGGCCGGCACGCTTCCGTTCTCGTTCCGGCAGGCGAGGTGAGTCCGCTGGCGGGTATCATTCCCCGCCTGCAGCGCGGCGAAATGGTTGAGCTTCTCGAAGTCGTCCGGCAGCGCCCGGATGGAACCCGACGGGATATTGCGCTGACATTTTCTCCGATCCACAACTCCCAGGGCGAAATGATCGGCGTTTCCTGCATCTCGCGGGACATCACGGCCCGGCGGCAGGCGGAAGACGCTCTGCGGGAAAGTGAGGCCCGGCTGCGGTACTTTTCCAATGCGGCATTTGAGGGCATCGCCGTCAGCCAGAACGGCGTTGTGCTGGACGCAAACCCTGCTTTCCTGTCTTTATACGGCTACGAATCCCGAGAAGAAGTCATCGGCAAAGCCGGCAAAGATTTTGCGGCTCCGGAGTCGCAGTCTCTGGTCGCGCAAAAAGTCGCCGTGGGAGAAGAAAACGCTTACGAGGCCGTCGGGCAGCGCCGGGACGGCACCACATTTCCCATTGAGGTGCGCGGGCGAAATATCGTTTGGGATGGCCTGCCCGCGCGTGTGACCGCCATCCGCGACATCACCGAGCGCCGCGCTTTAGAAGACGCGCTGCGGGCCGGACATGCCGCCATCGAAGAAAGCCAGGCGCGGCTGGCGAAAGCGCAGCGCATCGCCAGAGTCGGAAGCTGGGAATACGATCCTCTGAGTAGCACTGTCGTTTGGTCCGGCGAGATGTACCGTCTGCTGGGCCGTGACCCGGCGCGGGGCGTGCCTGAGTTTGAGGAGGCCATGGCGCATTACCATCCCGAAGACGCGCCGGAGCTGGTGCGGCTGGTCCAGCGGGCCGCAAAAGAAGGAGTGGGCTACGAGCTGGACCTGCGGGGCAGACCTGGCTCCTTCGGCGACGGCCTGACGCGGTGGTATCACACGACCGGCGAGGTCACGCCGGGCGCGGCGGGCCATCCAGGGCGGCTGACGGGAACGCTTGCGGACATCACCGAGCGCAAGCGCATGGAAGGGGCGCTGCGCCGCAGCGAGGAAGCGCTGCGGGCGATGCTGAGCAGCGCTCCTATTATTCTGTATGCCGCCGACGTTCACGGGACCATCACACTCTCGGAAGGCACCGGGCTGGCGGCGCTCGGCCTGACGCCGGGTGAGGCCGTTGGCCGGTCTGTGTTTGAGTTCAGCGACGGCAATCCCGACGTCATCGCCGGCACGAACCGCGCTTTGGCTGGGGAGACAGTTTCCTATGACATGCGTTACGGCGGGCTGTGCCTGCATGTGGAACTCAAGCCGCAGCGGGACGCCTCCGGGACAATCGCAGGAATAATCGGGGTCAGCTTTGACATCACGGAACGCGCCCAGTCGGAAGAGCGGTTTCGGGTGCTGTTCGAGCAGTCTTCCGACGCGCATCTGCTGTTTGATGACGCCGGCATCATTGACTGCAACGCGGCGGCCCTGATCATGATGCGGTGCACCGACAAAGCGCGGCTGCTGGGAGTGCATCCGGCCCGGCTGTCCCCGGAGCGTCAGCCGGACGGGCGATCGTCCCGCGAAAAGGGCGACGAAATGTGCGCGCTGGCCCGGCAAAACGGCAGCCATTACTTTGAGTGGACACGTTTAACTCTGGACGGCACCGAAATTCCAGTCGCTGTGACATTGACGGCCTTGATGCTCAGCGACAAGCCGGTCCTGCTCTCCGTCTGGCATGATTTAACCGAGCGCAAGCGGGCGGAGCAGCAGATCAAAGACTACATGGTCGTTTTGGAGTTCCAAAAGGACCAGCTTGAAGAGTCCAACCGAACGCTGGAATCGCTGGCGACGACGGATGGCCTGACGGGCCTCAAAAACCGCCGGACATTCCAGGATCGGCTGATTGAAGAACATGCCCGCGCGATGCGTTACCATCAGCCGCTGTCGCTGCTGATGCTCGATGTGGATCACTTCAAGCAGTACAACGACAGCTTCGGCCACCTGGCGGGTGATGCTGTGCTGAAAAGTGTCGGCGCAATGCTGGGACACATGACGCGCGGCACTGACCTCGCAGCGCGGTACGGCGGGGAGGAGTTTGTGGTCATTCTGACGCAGACCGACGAAGCCGGTGCCGCGATCATCAGCGAACGCATTCGTGCCGCGATTGCCGGCGCAGCTTGGGACAAGCGCCCTGTTACCGCAAGCCTCGGCATTTGCACGCTGACCCTGGATACGCCGACATCGGAGACAATGATCGCCTGCGCTGACAAAGCGCTGTACCATTCCAAAGAAGCGGGCCGGAACCAGGTCACGCACGGTAACCCGGCAGCGCCTTTGATTCGCCGCCCCCCGACAGCCGCGCAGCCCGTGGAAAGTCAGGCTCAGGCAGACTTGCCCAGATAGGAAAGCACTTTCTCCGTTTCCACCTGCCATTCGGTACGGGACAGATAAGGCCGGAAGCCAAGCGCGTGATTGATCCGCAGCATCGGGCCGTTGGAATCGGCGTTCCCGGTGCGGACAAACCGCGCTTCCGGCCTTTCCCGCAGCACCCGGTCCAGCATCACGGATTTAAGCCGTTTTCCGAGGCCGTAGCCCCGAAACTCGGGGAACACGCCGGTGCCGCCCTGCCGGACAATCTGCGGGCGGCTGCTGTTCCACAGCACTTCCGTGTACCCGACAAACTTACCCGAGTCTGCCTCGCGGACCGCCAGCGTCCAGCGCTCGGTGCCGCCGGCCAGCGTTTGCTGGTCCATCTGGCGCATCTGCTCCGGCGTAAAGTGCATATCTTCCATCTCCATGGCGTCGCGCGGCATGGTGTTCATCGCGTTTTCGCTCAGCGCAGTAATTGCCGGCAGCAGGTCCTCGGGATGCGGCCCTTCCCAAGCTTCCAGCGTGAAGCGGCCCGCGTCGCCTAGCGTCATCCACTCGGTCAGCAGCGCCCGGTCCAGCTCCGTTAAGATGAGCTGATTGGTGTGCGATTCCATCGCCCGCTCGCCCCCCAGCCGCTCCAGAAATGCTTCCCCTGCCGGAACACGGGCGTTCGTGCCGGTCATCAGCAGCCGCCGGTTCTCGCGGCGCGGCACCTCGGCAATCGCCTGAAGCAGCCGCCGCCCAATTCCCTGCCGCCGGTGCTCCGGCAAAACGCCCAGATCACACCAGGCCAGATGCTTGTTTTCCTTGGTCTTCATAAAGCCGACATTCGCGCTGCCGACGATCTGCGTCTTTTCCGGGTTCCAGGCGGCCCAGGCAAACGCGCTGATAAAGTCTGGCATATTCTGCATCTCTGCTACCATTTCCTCCAGCGGCGTCGGCGGGTCATCCGGCAGCGTTTCCGCTTGAATTATGTTAGCAAAGCGGTGGATCGCCTGGTACTCGTGCTCGGAAGCATGGGCAAAGTCAAACGGCTCGATATAGATAGCTGGCTCAGGCATGGGGCAGTCTCCTGTCGTCGGAAAATCCCCTTTAAGTTCGCCCGCTTAAGCGCATTTTCCTGCTACAATAAAAACGAAAAGACAGCCGACTAGGGCTGTCTTCTCAATCTTGCTGAAAGGAGGTGAAGTCTCTTGAAGCAAGTACCTATGCGATTCGCTCTGAAACTCAGAGTGATTACGCAGATTATCGCAGCGGTTGCGTCAGCCGCCGTTGCGATCCATCAACTACTGAAAAAGTAGCCTGACGGCGGGTGGGCATTGATTAGAGCCAATGCCTGCCCGTTCTGGTAATCGTATTGTACCGCATTATACAGCAATGCTGTATAGTGGCAGTAACGGCAGAAGTTTTACTACATATCAGGGGACACAGTATATGGAAATCCCGACACGGACGCCGCTTCGGACGGCGCGGACGGCAATGGTCGCTTCGGCTAACCCAATCGCCTCGCTGATTGGCGTCGAAATACTGCGCGGCGGCGGCAATGCCGCCGATGCGACTGTCGCGATGGGCGCGGCACTTGCCGTCATGGAGCCGCATAACTCTCATGTCGGCGGCGATGCGTTTGCCCAGATCTGGGACGCGCCCGCCCGCAAGCTGTCCGCGCTGAACGGCAGCGGCAGCGCTCCGGCAGGCGCGAAGTTAGAGGCGATGGGCAGCGAAATCCCCGAGCGCGGCATTCGCGCCGCCGCCGTTCCCGGCGTCGTGGACGCCTGGCTGACCCTGCATTCTTTGCACGGCACGATGACCCTGTCCGAAGTGCTGGCCCCGGCCATTGCCCTGGCGGAAGACGGCTACGCGCTCCCAGCCTGGCAGGCCGCGCTGCTTCAGGCGCACGACTTCTTGTGGCACAAATTCCCGCAGTCCGGCGCATCTCTGGTCCCCAATACGCTGCGTCCCGGCGCGACCCTGTACCAGCCGGACCTCGCTCAAACCCTGCATCAGATTGCGGGCGGCGGACGCGCGGCATTCTACGAAGGCGGGTTTGCCGAAAAGCTGCTGGCGTACTCGGCGGAGAATAGCGGCTTCTTCACGCCGGGCGACCTGGCGGCACACCGGACACTTGTGACGGAGCCGCTCCGAACGACCTACCGGGGCATCACCGTCACCGAGAACCCGCCCGTCTCCCAGGGCTGCCTGCTGCTGCAAATGCTGAACATCTTGGAAGGCTACGACCTGGCCGCGCTGGCCCCGGAAGGCGCGGACGCCGTGCATCTGATGGCCGAGGCCAAAAAGCTAGCCTTCGCCGACCGATTGGCCTATCTCGGCGATGTCCCCCAAACGCCGCTCCAAACGCTTCTCTCCAAAGACTACGCTGCCGAGCAGCGAAAGCGCCTCAATTTGACTGCCGCCGCACCGCGCTACTCGCCGGGCCGTCTGCCGACTGTCAATGGCGGCTCGGACACGACTTCCTTCTGCGTGGTAGACGCACACGGCAACGCCATTAGCTGGATTCAAAGCGTCTTCCACCGCTACGGCTCCGGCGTGGTCGTCCCCGGCACCGGCGTTCTCCTGAACAACCGCATGACCGGCTTCAGCTTAGACCCCAAGAACCCTAACGTCCTGGCCCCCGGCAAGCGCCCCATGCACACCTTGAACACCTTCATGTTGCTGCGGGGCGACAACTTCTGGGCGGCTGGCGGCACGCCCGGCGCGGATGTTCAGGTCCAGACCAATCTCCAAACCATTACCCAGATGATTGACCACGGACGCGACCCGCAGGAAGCCATTGAGAGCACGAAATGGCACGTCGCCCCCGACGGCCCGCAGCTTTTTGTCGAAGACCGCCTGCCGCTCGACACCTGCTACGCGCTGCGCCGTCGGGGCCATCAGCTCACTGTCGGCACCCCCTGGTCCGGCTCCTGCGCCTCCCAGATCATCACCCGCGACCCCGACACCGGCGTTTTAACCGCCGGCTCCGACCCGCGCACCGAAGGGCTGGCGCTGGGCTACTGACAAAGCGAACACCAAACAATGAAAGACCCCGAAGAAGAACGCTGGCAAAAAAAGTACCCAAACTTTCCTGGCGTACATAAGTGCATAGAATTGCTGCGTAGCCCAAACGTGAAAGGAACATGGGTAGACATCATCTGCATGGAACTACAAGATCATGCTGCCGATAATTTTGTGGAACTTGTGGAGGCCATCCACTCAGAAACGGACGAAAGGGTAAAGATACTCCTGCTGGCCGCACTTGCCGAAGCTGGTTTACCGGAAGCTGTACCCGTGCTGACGGAAAGTTTACATTCTTCTTTGGATAGCTTACGATATTGGGCAAAGTTTGGGTTAGAGAAAGTCGGAAATAAAGAGGCAAGGGCGGCACTTTGGGCTTATCGACACATTGCCTAAATCTATCGTCTTCTCTGCTATAATTACCATATGCGATTTGAATGGGATGAGCGTAAAAACGAAAGCAATATCGAGAAGCATGACATTGATTTCAACGACGCTGCCCTTGTCTTCACTTCGCCAATGCGGGTCATCTCGGATACTCGCTATGAGTACGGCGAAGACAGGTCAATCGGCTTCGGCCTACTTGACAACCGCGTGGTAGTCGTTGCCTTCACGGAATCGGAAGACGATGTTATTCGCGTGATTTCGATACGGCGGGCATTAGCCCATGAGCAAAAACAATATGAACGATACCTCAAGCAGCTTTTCGGAAACTAAAAATCTAAACTCGAAGCCGCGAGCGGCTTCACGGACGCACTGGGAACGGCTTGACGCGCTTTCCGACGAAGAAATTGACACGTCGGACATTCCACCGCTGACGGACGAAGACTTTGCGCGGTCTGAATGGCGCTTGCCTGCGGCATTGGAGACAAATCTTCCCGCCGAAACAGCACCGGTCATCGTGGAAGTGGTCGTAGACGAAGATATTCTTGCCTGGTTCCAGTCTCAGGGGCAGGATTATCAGGCCAAAATGCGGGCAGCGCTTCGTTTATACGCGGAAGTTCATCAGGCTTCAGCCCTGACTGGAAGCAAGTAACTTTTACGCGACAAAAAAGAAACAGTGTCAAGATCAGTTTCAACGCAATTTGCGGCTTGGTCGTCCTTGGTCCACCTGATGATGCGGCTTAGTTCACAAACATAGAGCATCGCGAGGATAATTTAGATATTTCCCATGCCCTTGTGCAGAGGCCGTGCAGATGCCATAATAGAATCACGTTGCCAAAATTGACGGCGACAAACGAAGCAGCGTAGAGGAGAGCGTCGGCCCGAGGGGTCGGCGCTTTTTTTGTTGCCTGGGTTAGTGCTAGGGAACGATAGCCGCCGGGCGATTGTACTAGATACTGTGAATATGTTGATGAACAGAGTTTGGCGTAGCTCCTTGCTTCTGCTGTTTTTGCTGCCGTTGACGGCGCAGGCGGGAACGCTGCCGGTACATTTTGCGGCATCGGTCAGCCCCGCGCCTGCGCATCCCGGCGAGACAGTCACAGTGACCGTTAAAGCGCAGATCGCTCCGGGTTGGCACGTCTACTCGGTGGTTCCGGCGGCGACGGGACCAGCGGCGACGGCGATTGTGTCGGCTGGGGATGCCGTGCCGCTTGGACAAACTGCCGAAGAGGCACCGGTCACGCACTTTGACGCGAACTTCCAAACGCAGGTGGCGTATCACGAGAAGACGGCCACGTTTTCCCGTCAGTTCCGGGTCAAGAGCGCGGCGGAAGCCGTCACGCTGCATTACCAGACGTGCAATGACCATATCTGCCTCCCGCCCACCGATGTATCGCTGCCGCTGGCGCTGTCTGTGGTTCCCGGCGCGGTGCGGGCGGAGTATGGGAAGGAAAGCCCCCCCGCCCCCAATAACGGGGGAGCAGGAAAAGTACCCGGAACGGGACCCGTAGGGACGCTGCGAGACGCGCCCTCTGTTCCTAATCTTGTTTCTCCTCTGGCTCCCCCATTGTTGGCCCCTAGTCGCAAAGCCTCCGTAGCGGGGAACAGGGCGGGGGGGATCGGCTTGTTCCTGCTGGCTGCCGTAGGTGCGGGGCTGCTGGCGCTGATCACGCCCTGCGTGTTTCCGCTGGTTCCCATTACCCTAACTTCGTTCGTGAAGCAGGCGGACGGCGACAAAGCCAAGTTGGTTCGCCTGTCTGCCGGGTACGCATTGGGGATTGTGCTGCTGTATGTGCTGCTGGGCGGCGTGGTTACGGCCACGCTGGGAGCGGCGGGCATCAACAACATCGCCGCGAACCCGTGGGTGAACTTAGGCATCTTTCTGGTGTTTGTCGTGTTCGCGTTTTCGTTCTTTGAGACGATCCAGCTTACGCTGCCTGCCAACCTGACGGCGCTGCAAGGCGCGGCCAAAGAACGGGGCGGGATAGCCGGGCTGGCGCTGCTAGGCGTGACGTTCGTGCTGGCGTCGTTTACCTGCACCGCGCCGTTTCTGGGGACACTGCTGGTGACAGCCGCAAGCGGGGCGCGTCTGCTGCCCCTGCTGGGAATGACCGTGTTTTCGGTCGCCTTCGTGTCGCCGTTTCTGGTATTCGCCGCGTTCCCGCAGTGGATCAGCCATATCCCTAAAGGCGGCGTCTGGCTGGCGCGAGTGAAAGCCACGCTCGGCTTTGTGGAACTTGCCGCCGCGCTGAAGTTCTTGTCCAACGCCGACCAAGTGTGGAACTGGAAGCTCTTGACTCAGCCGGTGCTGCTTGCGGCCTGGGCGCTGATTTTCGTGTGCGCGGCGCTGTATTTGATTGGCACGCTGCGCTTCGGCGTGGTGGGAGAGCTGGAAAAGCCGGGAACGAAAGTGTCTGCGCCTCGGGCGGCGTTTGCCGGCGTGTTCACGCTGTCGGCCCTATTCTGCTTCTGGGGGCTGGCGGGCCGTCCAATCGGGGCGCTGGGGACATTCCTGCCGCCGTCCGGCTACGGCGGCGTGACAAGCGCCGCTGATAATGGCCTGCCCTGGCAGACGGATTACAATGCCGCTCTCGCGCAGGCCAAAGCCCAGAACAAGCCGCTGTTTGTAGACTTCACGGGGGTGACGTGTACGAACTGCCGGTGGAACGAGATCAACGTGTTCCCGCGCTCTGAGGTCAAGTCGCAGCTCGCGGATTACGTGCGGGTGCAGCTTTATACGGACCGGCCCGGCGACGCGGCGAACCAGAAGCTTCAGGAGACCAAGTTCGGGGATGTCGCCCTGCCGCTGTACGCTATCGTGAACCCACAGACGGGAGGTATCATCGGCAAGTACGCGGGAACGATTACGAATGCCGCCGATTTTGCACGGTTCTTATCCCAGTCACAGACGGCCTCTGCTCCTACTCCGGCTCCCCCATCATTGGCCCCTAGTCGCAAAGCCTCCGTAACGGGGAGCAGGGCGGGGGGGACATCTTGGGCTGCCTATTCCCCCTTTGCGCTTTCTGCCGCCGCGCAAAGCGGCAAGCCGGTGATTGTGGACTTCACGGCGGCATGGTGCGTCAACTGCAAAGAGATTGAGCATGACGTATTTTCAAATTCTGCCGTGGCCCCGACGCTTGCGAACAAGTTTGTGACATTGCGGGCGGATTTGACGCAGTGGGGCAGCCCGGCGAGCGCGGCATTAGAAAAGCAGTACGGGTTCGGCAGCCTGCCAGCTATTGTGGTGCTGCGGCCCGACGGCACGGAGATCAAGCCTTTGCGGATTACGGGGCGGCTAAGCGTCGCGGAGTTTCAGAAGCGGCTAGAGGAAGCACTGGCGTTGAGCCAGCCGAGGCCGTCGGCGGTTGCGGAACGGTAAGAGACCTCACCCCGCCTCGTTCCTCGGCGACCCTCTCCTTCAGCGAGGAGAGGGTGAAGATAATTTTGGAAGGAGATTAGATGCCGGGACTTTTTCTTTTCCTATTACTCTTACCCTCT
>JAABUO010002119.1_pt1 | contig 24610 bp, 18 predicted proteins | sample 5559291 | NCBI WGS metagenome assembly JAABUO01 (sample SAMN10711878, study PRJNA513372) | rock metagenome | isolation source: Antarctica rocks | place: Antarctica: Victoria Land, Finger Mt sud
CAGCGGCCCCGCCTGGAACGCCAGCTGGCTCAGCAGCAGGCCGACCGCCCCCACCACGATCACGGTGTAGAGCTGCCAGCTGGTCAGGGCGACGAGCGGCCCGTGTACGGCCCGGTCGGTCAGGCCCTTCAGTAGTGCCGCGGTTGCCGCGTACACCATTCCGACCGCAACGCCGATCAGCGCGGCGGCGCCGGCAGCCGGGCGGCGCCGGTGGGCCAGCAGCAGGCAGGCTGCGGCCACCGCAACGCCGACCACGGCCGCGACCACGGCAGGCAGCCGGTCCGGGCCGTCGCCCGCGCCAGTGCCAGTGCCCGGATTGGCGCCGGCGAGGAACAGGAACGTCACCAGGCACGCGCTGAGCACCAGCGCCCAGCGGATCTCGGCACCGGTGACGCGGCGGCCGCGCCGGCGCCGCAGCAGCAGCGAGAACAGCAGGCCGCTCACCAGCAGCGGTTGCACGACGGCCAGCGCCCCCAGGTGCAGCGCGACCACCTGCAGCGCCAGGCCGATCACGTCGGCGACGATGCCGGCCAGCCACAGCCGGTGGCTCACGGTGGCGGCGACGAACCTGGCCAGCGTGCCGACCCGCAGCCCGCTGGCATCCGGGACCTGGGCGGCGCTGGAGTGCTTGAGGTTGGTGGAGACGGCGAACGCCAGGGCGGATCCCAGGCTCAGCACGACGACGAGCCAAGACACGGACATGCTCGGCTCCATCCCTCGTGTGCCAGCTGCTCGACCGCTTGCCCGGGTCGGCCAGAAGGGTAACGCGCGGGTGCTGAGAGCGGACCGGGCCGACGGCTGGCCACAAGATCTCGCCACAAGATCCTGAGCGACACCTTTGCACGCTGCCCCAAACTCGCCGGGGCTATCAGTACGATCCCGAACGTGCCTCAACTCTGCCCGCAGTCATGAGGATCGCGCACGTCACCGACTGCTACCTGCCGCGGATGGGGGGCATCGAGCGACAGGTCGAGGGTCTGGCACGGGCGCAGACCGCGATCGGTCACGAGGTGGACGTCATCACCTCCGTCGCGCCAGCAGGCCCTGCCGCGGCCGAGGCAGCCAATCCCGTGCTGGTACGCGGGCCACACCGTTCCGGCTCACGCGCCGGCTCGATCCGCTATCTGTCCACGCTCAGCGGCCGCCGAGCGGTTCTCGACGGCGGCTACGACCTGGTGCACGTGCACGCCTCGACCTTCTCACCGCTGTCCTATCTCGCGGCCGGGGCCGCGAGCCGATCCGGCGTGCCGACCGTCGCGACCCTGCACTCGCTCTGGTCCTACGCCACCCCGATCTTCCGGTGCTTCGACCTCGCCCTTGACTGGCGGCGCTGGCCGATCACCTGGACGGCGGTGAGCGAGGTCGCGGCGGCATCTCTGTCGGAGGTGCTCCGCCCGCACTCGGCGATCTCGGTGCTGCCCAACGGCGTGACGCCGGCACTGTGGTCGGTGCGGCCGCTGCCGCGCGAGCCGAACCGGGTGGTCATCGTCAGCGTGATGCGGCTGGCCGCCCGCAAGCGGCCGCTGCACTTCCTCAAGACGCTGCGGGCGGTCCGCGCCCAGGTTCCCGCGAGTGTTCGACTCCAGGTGCGGATCGTCGGCGACGGCCCCAAGCGCGAGGCCATGCGCCACTACCTGGACCGGCACCAGATGTCGGACTGGGTGCGGCTGACCGGCCAGCTCGAACAGCCCGCCATCCGCGAGCTGTTCCGCGGCGCCGACCTCTACGCCTCCCCCGCCACCCTGGAGTCGTTCGGTATCGCCGCGCTCGAGGCCCGCTGCGCTGGGCTTCCCGTCGTCGCCTTCGCCGGCACCGGCGTCTCGGACTTCGTCCAGCACGGACGCAACGGCCTGCTGGTAGACAACGACGCCGCGATGGCGAACGCGCTGGCCACCCTGGCTCGCTCGGCCGGCGCCCGGGACGAGCTGAGCGAGCACAACCGGACGACCGACTCCGGGTTCTCCTGGGACCGGGTACTGCATACCTGTGAGGACGTCTACACCCGGGCCTTCGACGAGGTCGGCCAGGTCCGTCCCGACGCCGGGCGGGCGCACCGGCACACGCGCAACCTCGAGACCCTGACCATCGTGCCGCCGTCATCTTCTGCACCATCGCCATCGCCATCGCCATCGGCATCGGCATCGGCATTGGCACGGCCATCGGTGCCGCCGGACCGGGATGACGACCCGGCGCTGGCCCACCTCGGCTCCGGGTGAGCCCGGACGCCTCCCGCACCTTCCGGGTGGTCTCCTTTCACGCCCATCCGGACGACGAGGCGCTGCTGACCGCCGGCACCCTGGCCCGTGCCACCGCCGAGGGGCACCGGGTCACCATCGTGGTGGCGACCAACGGCGAGGCCGGGCTGGCCGACACGCCCGGTTCGGCCGACTCCCCCGGCCCCGGCCTGGGCGCTACCCGGCTCGCCGAACTGCGGGCTTCCGCTGCCGCGCTCGGCTGCGCCCGGGTGGTGGCGCTGGGGTACCCCGACTCGGGAATGCGCAACGAGAACCGGGGCTTCGCCTCGGTTCCGGTGGACGAGGCGGCGGCCCGGCTGGCCGAGGTGCTGGCCGAGGAGCGGGCCGACGTGCTGACCGTCTATGACCGCAACGGCGGGTACGGACACCCCGACCACGTCCAGGTGCACCGGGTCGGGCACCGGGCCGGGGAACTTGCCGGAACGGCGGTCGTCCTGGAGGCGACGGTGGATCGCACCGCTCTCGTCCGGGCGCTGTCCGCGATCCGCTGGACCAGGCTGGCACCCGCGGACTTCGCACCGGAGCGGATGCGCTCGGCGTACAGCGACCGCGCCGAGATCACCCATCGGGTCGACGTCCGCGGCCAGCTGAGCCAGAAGCGGGCCGCGATGCGCGCCCATGCGACCCAGGCCACCGGCGGCACCGGATCCCGCACCCTGGCGTTCTTTCTGAGGTTGCCCGGTCCGCTCTACCGGCGGGTGTTCGGAACCGAGTGGTTCATCGAGCGCGGCCGGCCGCCCGCGACGCCGGCCGTGGACGATATCTTCGCCAGCCTGCGGTAGGTCAGCCGCTGAGGACCAGGGCCTCCTCGAACACGGGCGCGATGTCGCCCACACCCGTCACAGCCCTGGATCAGCCGGCATTCCGAACAGCACCCGGCCCACCAGGTCGTAGCCGGTGGCATTGAGGGCGTAGTGCTGGGTCACGGCGTTGACGTCACGCAGGTACCGCTGCAACGGGCTGGTGCGGTAGAGCGCGGTCGAGCCGGCGGTCCGGTAGCACAGCTCCACCGCCTCGGCGGCCGACTGCGTCGCGTGCACGGCCGCCAGCCGGGCCTGCGCGCGCTGCGGCACCGTCGGCGCCGAGCCCCCGGCGGCGCTGGCCCACATGCTCTCCATGCTGGCGCAGAGGTACAGGTGCCCGGCGTCGATCAGCGCCTTCGCGCGGCCGATCGCGGCCTGGGCGGTCTCACGCTCAGCCAGAGACCGGGTGGAACGGAACGGGGTCTTCGCCACGGCCAGCGCGCTGAGTTCCAGCACTGCCGCCCGCGCGATGCCCAACGGCACGGCGCCGAGCAGCGGGAAGATCAGCGACAGCATCGGGATTCGCCACATCGGCCCGCTCGGCCACGGATCGACGTTGGCCGGGTCGATGGTGTGCTCGGCCGGTACCCGCACGTCCTCGACCCGGTAATCGACGCTGCCGGTGCCCTCGAGCCCGGCGGTGTGCCAGGTGTCGAGGAACTGCACCTGGGCGGGTGGCAGCACGACCGCGCGCATGCTCGGCGGCCCACCGGCATCGGCGGCCACCATCGCCCCGCCGATCACCCAGTCGCAGTGCTGGGTTCCGGTTCCGAACGACCAGCGGCCGGTCACCAGGAACGAGCCGTCCGGCTGCGGTACCGCCCGGCCGCCGGGCATCAGCGCGCCGCCGGCCAGTTCGCCGCCCGTCGGGTACAGCTCGCGGGCGCCGTCCTCGGGCAGGAACGCGCCGGCGCAGTTGCTGGCAAGGCCGGTGGCGCTGCACCATCCGGTCGAGCCGTCGGCGGCGGCCAGCGTCTCCAGCAGGTTGATCACGGCGGTCGGGCCGGCCTCGATGCCGCCGAGCTCGCGGGGAACCCAGAGCCGGAACACCCCGGCCTCGCGCAGCGCCGCAACGACGTCCGCAGGCAACCGGCGGGCCCGCTCGATCTCGGGACCGCGAGCGCGCAGGCCCGCGGCGAGGGCGTCGACCGCCTCGGTCACGTCCTGCACGCTGGGGGGCGTCTCGGTCATGGCCGCGCCTTCTCTCTCTGCACGGTGCTGGCCGCGCTCTGTGCATGGTGCGCTCTGTGCACGGTGGCTGGGCGACGCGCGGGGCTAGAGCGCCTCACGCCTTTGCAGCCACCGTAACGCCACCCACCCGAGCGGCACCGGAAGCCAGAACGTTGCCAGCCGGAAGAGCAGCACCGCGCTGATCGCCGCCGCGCTCGCCATTCCGGCGGCCGCCAGCCCGGTGGACAGCGCGATCTCGACCGCGCCCAGTCCCCCGGGCGTGGGTGCCACGGAGCCGATGGCCGCCCCCGCGAGGTACACCACGGCCACCTGCGCGACGCCGACCCTCCCGTCGAAGGCGTGCACCGAGAACCACAGCGCGGCGATGTAGCACCCGTTGAGCAGCAGCGCCCCGACAACGCCCTCGGCGAGCTTCGCCGGGTTGGTGAGCAGGTTCAGCAGCCTGGGCACCGCCTCGCGCAGTGGCGGCAGCAGCCAGCCGAGCAGCCAGCGCCGCACCGCGGGCAGGGCCAGTGCCAGCAGCATCAGGGCGGCCAGCGCGCCGAGGGCGACGAAGGCCCAGCCCGGGATCGGAACGCTGTGGTGGGCGGGCTCGCCGGTGGCGGTGGCGAAGGCGATCAGCAGCACCACGTGCGAGACGCCATTGACCACCTGGGACAGCCCGACGCTGGTCGCGGCACCCGCGGTGCTGACATTGGACTTGCGCAGGTATCGGATGTTCAGGGCGAGACCGCCGACGGACGGTGGGGTGACGAACCCCGCGAAGGACGCGGCAAGCTGGACGAGCACCGTCCTGGCGAACGGCAACCGCTCGCGGACGTATCCCGTCAGCGACAGCGCCGCGGCCACATACGTCGCGGCGGACGCGGCGAGCACCAGCGGTACCCACTGCCAGCGCGCCCCGGACAGCACCGTGACCAGGTCCACCGTGCCCAGCTGGCCCACGATCAGGTACCCGGCGACGATCACGGCGGCGATGGAGATGATGGTCCGCGGCCGGACCCGCTCGACCCGGGCCAGGTCCGGCGCCGGCTGGTTGGTCTGGGCCTGCACCTGGTCGCGGACCGCTTCGAGCAGGGCGCTGTCCTGCCGCAGCGCCTCCCGGGTCTGCCGGCTCAGCGCGATCGGCTGCAGCACCGGCACGGTCGCGGCCAGCTCCTCATCGGTGAGGACGTCACGGGCGCTGCGTACCGCCTGCTCCGCTCCGGCCCATTGTGCGGTGGTGATCAGCAGCTGCACGCGGTCCAGGCTGATCCGCAGGTCGTTGGCGAACGCCGCGCCATCCTCGGGAATCGGCAGCAGCACGTCCCCGTCCACGCCGAGCCGGATCTGGCCCGGCGTCAGCCCGCGGTGGGTCACCCGGTTGCGGTGCAGCAGGGTGACCGCGCGCCACAGCTCGTCCAGCTGCGCCGGCGTGGGGTCGGTGAGTGCCGTGGTCTCGCGCCACTCGTAGACCAGCACGATGGTGTCCGGGCCGCAGCGCACCCCGGCGATGAGCCGCGGCACCGGAACGCCGGCCGCGCTCGCCGCCATCGCGAGCAGGGACCGGTGCTCGGCGACCCGCTCCAGCGACAGCGCCGGGGCCGGGGCGAGGTCCGTGCGGATCCGGATCAGCCGGTAGAGGTTGTAGACGGCACCCGAGGCGAGCAGGTCACGGTCGAGGACCTGTACCCGCAGCAGGTGGCCGCCGCGGGTGGTGGCCTCGTAGCTGCGGCCGTCCAGCGTCGACTCGATCCGCAGCAGGCTTGCCAGCTCGATGCCGCGTTCGGCCAGCGACGCCGCGAGCTGGGCGGCGTCCGGCCGCTCGTTCACGCTGCCGGCGCTGTAGCGGACGGTGATGCCGATGGTCGCGCCGATGACCAGGCTGAGCGCCAGGGACAGCAGCGAGGCCTGGGTCGCGGTGAACACCGACAGCACGTACAGGGCGATGACGGACGCTAGCAGCCCCCGCCACACCACGTCGGCGAGTCCGAGCACCGTCGTGAAGGCGAGCAGCGCGGCGAGGTAGGTGTCCAGTGGCCGGACCGAGCCGCTGCTGCCCACCCGGACGAGGGCCACGTGCAACTGGCTGGCGGGGAACGCGTCGAGCAGCTCGTTCAGCGCGGCGACCACGCCGATACTGAGCAGCCCGGTGAGCACCGCCTCGATGAGCCGCCGGGTCTGGCCCCGGACGATGTCGCGCACCATGAACGCCAGCGGCAGGGCCAGCGCGCCGAAGGCGGCGAGCAGGCTGACCGAGCGCAGCAGGACGTGCGGCACGTCGCTGACCAGCCGCGCGAGGTCTGAGTTGATGCCCCGGCTGGTGTCCCGGGCGATCAGCCCGAGCCCGACCAGGACGAGCACCGCGAGCAGCAGGCCACTGAGCCGGACCAGGTCCAGCGATCGGCGCACCCGGGACGGCGCCGAGTCCCGGAGCTCGATCGGTTCCGTGCCCGCGCCGGGTCGTTCGGTAGCCACGGGCCCGTTCGCCGCGGTTACGGTTCCGGTCCGGTGCTGCATGATTTTCGAAGGGTATTACAGCGAGATCAGAACTCAATCCAGCTCGGCGGGTTCGGCGACGTGTGGCGCCAGCGCCCAGCGCTCCTCCACCGCCATCACCTTCCAGTAGGCGATGGCGAGCGCCCAGACGAGCACGAACAGGCCGACGATGACGAAGCCGACGTTGTTGAGGTCCAGGCCGGCGATCCAGTTGGTGACCGGATCGGTGAGGTCCAGCTTCTCGTGCAGGACGCTGACCAGCTCGATCGTGCCGATCAGCAGCGCCACGGCGACCGAGAGGCCGGTGATCGCGAGGTTGTAGTAGATCTTGCGGATCGGATTGGCGAACGCCCACCGGTACGCGACGTTCATGAAGGCGCCGTCCAGGGTGTCGAACAGGCTCATGCCGGCGGTGAACAGCAGCGGCAGGACGAGGACCGCATACCAGGGCAGGCCGCCGGCGGCTCCGCTGGCCGCCAGCACCAGCAGGGTGACCTCGGTGGCGGTGTCGAAGCCGATGCCGAACAGCATCCCGATCGGGTACATCTGGGACGGCCGGGTGATGGAGCGCATCAGCGGCCGCAGTATGCGAGTGAGCAGGCCTCGATCGTTCAGCGCCTGGTCGAGGGCGTGCGGGTCGTACCCCTCATCCTTGGCCCGGCGGTACACCCGGACGATGCCGACCAGGGCGACGAGGTTCAGGATGCTGATCAGGTAGAGGAACAGCCCGGACGCGCTGGTGCTGAGCACGCCGAGGTTCTGCCGGGTGGACGAGCCGGCAGTGGTGAGATCGGTGACGAACTTGGCGCCGAGAGCGATCCCGGTCGCCAGCACGACCACGATGGTGGAGTGCCCGAGGGCGAACCAGAACCCGACCGACACCGGCCGCTTGCCGTCGGCCAGCAGCTTGCGGGTGGTGTTGTCGATGGCCGCGATGTGATCGGCGTCGAAGGCATGCCGCATGCCCAGGGTGAAGGCGGTGATGCCGATCCCGATGCCGAAGATCTTGTTGCCGAGCATCAGGTGCTGAGGCGCCACCACGGCGATCAAGATTGCCCAGGCGACGATGTTCATTGCGGCGATCACCGCCAGGATCACGGCGATCCGGCGCCATTCGGCGCGTCCGAGGCGCGTGGAGAGGACAGTCGGCAAAGACGCGCCGGTTGACATAGACATGGATTCCTTCTCCAACACCTCGTGGACAGGGCTGAGCTGTGCCACGGCCGGTCTCCTGGCTCGCAGGTTCCGGATCGCTCCGGTATCGGGCTCGCCTTCCCGGACAATGTCGTCCAGTGGCTAACAGAGCCCGACATTCCTGCTTACAGTGGCGAGGGCCGCTTCGGTTCTGCACCGAATTCCCGAGCACCGTGGCAGCTCGAAAGCTAGCCGCTGGTGCTGTCCGGTGGCAAGTCGCCGGCTTCCAGCACTGCCGGAACACAGCGCAGAGGGGCAACCGGTGTTGAACCGGTTGCCCCTCTGCGCGGCCGCGCGCAGTTGGTATGCCCCCCGTCGCCATGGCGGCCGCTGGGCAAACCAACCTGCACGACATATCAACCTGCAAGCTTAGGACAGGTACGCTTCCAGCTCCGACAGCTGGCCGGCGGTCCATCCACTGTTGGCGGTGAACGTCAGGCGCAGGTACCGGCTGCTGTTCGCCGGCAGGCTGATGGTCACCTTGTTGGCCGACGCCGGGTCGAAGCTGTACGCCGTGGACCCGACCAGCGTCGAGAAGCTGCTGTTGTCCGCGCTGCCGAGCACCGACAGTGTCTCGCTGCGGGCGCCCCACGAGGCGGGCAGGTCGAGCACCAGCCGCTTCGTGGCCATCGAGCTGCCCAGGTCCAGGGTCAGGCTCTGCGGAAAGGCGTTGTTCGTGCTCTCCCAGTAGCTGTTCTGATCGCCGTCCACGGTGTTGGCCGCGACGTAGGTCTGCGAGTGGCCGGTGTCGGTCACCGTCTTGTGCAGCGCCACGTTCCCGGTAGCCGGCGGCGGGGTAGTCGTCGGCGGCGCGGTGGTGGTTGTACCGGCGTAGGCCTCGAGCTCGGAGAGCTGCGCGGCGGACCAGCCGCTGTTGGCGGTGAACGCGAGCCGGACGTAGCGGGTGCTGTTGGCGGGCAGCGTCACCGTCACCGTGTTTCCGGTGGCGGGGTCGAAGCCGTATGCGTTCGAGGCGACCAGCGTCGTCCAGGTGCTGTTGTCGGTGCTGCCCAGCACGGACAGCGTCTCGGTCCGCGCGCCCCACGCCGAGGACGGCGGCAGGTCCAGCACCAGGCGGCCGAGGGACTGCGCGCTCCCCAGGTCGGTCGTCAGGGTCTGCGGAAAGGCGTTGGCGCCCTCCCAGTAGGTGCTGGTGTTGCCGTCCACGGCGTTGCCGGCCACATAGACGTCGCTGTGACCGCTGTCGGTGACCGGCCGGTTCAGGGCAAGGTTCCCGGACGGACTGGACGGCGGCGTCGAAGTAGGCGGCGTCGTGGTGGGAGGCGGCGTCGTGGTGGGAGGCGGCGTCGTGGTGGGAGGCGGCGTCGTCGGCGGCGTCGTGGTGCCACCGCCACCGGCGTAGGTGTAGACCGGCGCCGGCCACGGGCCGCAGTACGTCGAGTCCCAGCCGGTGTCGCCGCTGATCTTGTTGATCGCGAACGCGCCCGCGCCCTGGCAGTTGTAGCTGCCGGCGTTGCCCACATGCGTCGCGGTCACGTTGGTGAAGCTGGCGGAGCCGGTGGTCTGCAGCTGCAGCACGAAGGTTCCGGTGCCGTCGATCGTGACGTTGCTGAATGCGACGTTGCTGACCCCGCTGCCGATGAACTGGATCGCCTCGTACGAGCTGTCCAGGATCGAGGAATCGGTGACGTTGATGGTGCCGGTCATGGCCGAGTCGGAGGACCAGAACCAGATCGCGCCGACGCCGAACTGCCAGTTGGAGTCGAGCACGCCGGTCCGGATCAGGGTGTTGCGGGCGATCGTCGTGGTGCCCGCGAGCGGAACCGCGTTGAACCGGTTGCCGACGTGGATGCCGCCGCCCTGGTTCTGGGTGTCGCTGACGATGTTGTCGCTGACCGTGTTGTCATGGCCGCCGTAGATGGCGATGTTGTTCGCCAGGATGGGTAGCTCGACGGTGTTGAACGTGAACGAGTCGTTGGCGTCGGCGTTGCTCTCGGCCCACATCGCCAGGCCGTCGTCGCCGGTGTTGCGCAGGAAGCTGTTGGTCACGGTGGAGTGGGTGATGCCGTTGTGGAAGTTCACGCCGTCGGCAGTGGTGTCCAGGATCCGCAGCCGGCTCAGGGTCAGGCCGTCGAACGGGCCGTCCAGCCAGGCGCCGACCTTGGTGTGCTGGATCCAGACGTTGTCCACCGACGAGCTGTTGAGCGCGCCGCCGATGCCGTTGACCTGGGCGCTGTCGTCGCGGTTGGTCACCTCGCCGAAGATCGCCAGGTCCGAAACGTGGACGTTGCTGCTGGCGTTCGGCGCGTAGTTGCCGTACAGGCCGACGCCTGCCCCGTGCAGCACCGTGTACCAGGGACCGGCGCCCTTGACGGTCACGTTGTTCAGGATGATGTGACCGGTCACGGTGAAGGTGCCGGTCGGAATCCAGACGCCCGTGCCCTGGCTGGAGCCGGCGTTGACCGCCGACTGGATGGCGCTGGTGGAGTCACGGGCGCCGGTCGGGTCCGCGCCGTAGCTGGTGGCGTCGAGGTAGCCCGCGGGCATGGCGTTGGCCACCCCGACGGTCTCGAAGTCGGCGGTGTCGATGGTGTACGAGCCGGCGGTATCGTTGCTGTCGACCTGCACCTTGACCGTGCTTCCGGCCGGGAGCGTCGAGCCGAAGGTCGTCCGGACGTCGTCGTAGAAGTGGTGCGCCTTGCCGTCGCCGGGGTTGTTGCTGAACGGGTACGAGCCGTAGAAGTCGCTGTACCGGCTGGTGACGGTGAGGTCCTGCGTCTTCGTCCCGTTGACGTACAAACTCAGCTGGTTGGTGAGCCCGGCACCGTCGGCGGAATCAGGGATCGCGTAGTGGATGGTGACCGCGTTGGCCGGCTGCGCGAGCGTGAACTGGACGTACTTGCCCTGGCCGGTCAGCTGCACCGCCTTGCGCCCGGAGGCCTCGGACGCCAGGGTGCCGGCCGTCCGGTCCATGCCGAGCACGGTGCCGTTGGTAGCGGCGCTCTCGGCCTCGTACTCGGTGAACGGCACGGTCGCGCCGCGGGTGGTGGCAGCCTGGGCGGAATGCGCTCCGGCACCGAGGGAGACGGTGAGGGCGCCGAGGCCCACGACAGTCGCGGTGACGGCGAGGGCAGCGGTCAGCTTGCCGCCGGGCCGGTGGGAAGCGATCTGGGAGCGGCTGTACGAGTCGACGCTGACGCGGGCTCTCCAGGGGGCGCGGAGGCGCACCGCGGGGGCGGGGGTCCCGGGGTTGGCTACGGATGGTGGCATGGCGAACCTCTCTGAGGTTGTCGGCCTGGCTGGACTGGGTGAGGGGCAGGGATGAGGGAGCTGCTCGGTCACATAAACACAGATCACAAATGTCTGCAATATGTCGACAGCGTTTCGTAAATAGTAAATATTTGCGTCGGTTGCAGGGCTTGGACGCCGGCCACTCACAGCATCGCCGACAGTGCGGACGGACCTGCCAGAATCAAGCGTAAGCCGAGCAGGACCGAGCACGGCCGCCTACCCGACCCTATGAATGGCGTGCTTCCGGCGGGTCGCCCACCCGTCGCGTACATCGCTTGCAAGAAATGTCCTACGCTTGCGACCGTGACACGCAGACTTGCGGAAGTGGCGGCCAAGGTAGGAGTCAGCACGGCGACGGTGAGCCGCGTGCTGAACGGCAAGGGCGGGGTGTCGGAACCCACCCGGCAAGCGGTGCTGACCGCGCTGGACGTGCTGGGCTACGAGCGCCCGACCCAGCTGCGCGGCGAGCGGTCACGACTGGTGGGCCTGGTCCTGCCGGAGCTGCAGAACCCGATCTTTCCGGCCTTCGCCGAGGTGGCCGGCGGCGCGCTGGTGCAGCAGGGCTTCACGCCGGTGCTGTGCACGCAGACCCTCGGCGGCGTCCAGGAATCGGACTACGTCGACCTGCTGCTGCAGCAGCACGTCTCCGGCGTCCTGTTCGTCGGTGGCATGTATGCGCTCGAGGACGCCTCGCACGAGCACTACGCCCGGCTGACCGAACGCAACCTGCCCACCGTGCTGGTGAACGCGGCCATCGACGGGCTGGACTTTCCCCGGGTGTCGTGTGACGACGCGGTGGCCGTGGAGCAGTCCATCGCCCATCTGCGCCACCTCGGCCACACCGACATCGGCCTGATCCTGGGCCTGCCCGACCACGTTCCGTCCCGGCGCCGGCTGGCCGCGGCCAAGGCGCTGGCCGGCCGGGATGGCTTCGCGCTGCCCGACGACCGGGTCGCGCACTCGCTGTTCTCGATCGAGGGCGGCCAGGCCGCGGCCGGCACCCTGCTCAGCCGCGGCGTCACCGCGTTGGTGTGCGCCAGCGACCCGATCGCACTGGGCGCCATCCGCGCGGTCCGCCGCGCGGGCCTCAACGTTCCCGCCGATGTCTCGGTCGTCGGCTACGACGACTCGGCGCTGATGATGTGCACCGATCCGCCGCTCACCACCGTGCGCCAGCCCATCGAGCCGATGGGACGGGCAGCCGTGGACCTGCTCGTCGGCCAGATCTCCGGTGGCAGCTTCGCCCCGGGCGAGCTGCTCTACGAGCCGGAGCTAGTGGTCCGGTCCTCCACCGCTCCGGCGCCGAGCGGCCGCCGCTGATCCGCCCACTCGATCTGTTTTGAATTTTTGTCAAAGTCTTGCGCGATTTTGTCCTGAACTCTAGTGTTCCGTTCGCGATCCGGACGGCTGAGCAGCTGGCGGCCTGAGGACGCGACCTAGCCGGCGCGCCGGAGAGAACCCTCTCCAGCACGCGCGCCGGACGATCGGAGCCTTCGTGAGCGCACAGGACCCCACCCTCGACCCCGAGTGGTGGCGCGATGCCGTCATCTACCAGATCTACGTGCGCAGCTTCGCCGACGGAAACGGCGACGGCGTGGGCGACCTCGCCGGCGTCCGGTCCCGCCTGGGCTACCTGCAACAGCTCGGTGTGGACGCCATCTGGTTCACGCCCTGGTACGCCTCACCGATGGCCGACGGCGGCTACGACGTGGCGGACTACCGCCGGATCGACCCCGCGTTCGGTGACCTGGAGCAAGCGCGGTCCCTGATCGCCGAAGCGGCAGAGCTCGGCATCCGCACCATCGTCGACATCGTGCCCAACCATGTGTCCGATCAGCACGCCTGGTTCCAGGAGGCACTACAGGCCGAGCCGGGCTCGTCGGCCCGGGACCGGTTCTGGTTCCGGCCGGGCCGTGGCCCGTCCGGGGACGAGGCCCCGAACGGCTGGACGTCCAACTTCGGGGGCTCGACCTGGACCCGGGCCAAGAATCCCGATGGCACGCCGGGCGAGTGGTACCTGCACCTGTTCGCGCCCGAGCAGCCGGACCTCAACTGGAACCACCCGGACGTGCGAGCCGAGCACGAGGACCTGCTGCGGTTCTGGTTCGACCTCGGCGCGGCCGGCGTCCGGATCGACTCCGCCGCCCTGCTTCTCAAGGACCCGCAACTGCCCGAGGTCCCGGCCGCGGTAGTGCCCGGGAGCCATCCCTACGAGGACCGCGACGAGCTGCACGAGATCTACCGCTCCTGGCGCTCGGTCGCGGACTCCTATCCCGGTGGCCGGTTGCTGGTCGGCGAGATCTGGTTGCCCGACGCCGAGCGGTTCGCCAAGTACCTGCGCCCGGACGAGCTCCACACCGCGTTCAACTTCGACTTCCTGGCATGCCCGTGGCAGCGCGATGCCCTTGTCGCGTCGATAGCTTCGACGCTGAGCGCCCACGCGCCGGTGCACGCTCCGGCCACCTGGGTGCTGTCCAACCACGACGTCACCCGGCCGGTGACGCGTTACGGGCGTGCGGACACCTCGTTCTCCTTCGCCGCCAAGCGCGCCGCGACCGGGACCGACCTCGACCTGGGCAACCGCCGCGCACGGGCGGCCGCGCTGCTCGCCATGGCGCTGCCCGGTTCGCTTTACCTCTACCAGGGCGAGGAACTGGGCCTTCCGGAGGTGGAGGACATCGCGGAGGATGCGCTGCAGGACCCGATGCACTTTCGCTCCGGTGGCATCGATCCAGGCCGTGACGGCTGCCGGGTGCCGCTGCCCTGGTCCGGCGACGCGCCGCCGTACGGCTTCAGCCCCGCGGGTACCGGGCCGTCCCCCTGGCTTCCGCAACCCGACGACTGGTCCGGGTTCACAGTGTCTTATCAGACATCCGACAGAACGTCGATGCTGACGTTGTACCGGTCCGCACTGGCGATTCGCCGATCCCAGCCGCATCTCCGCGACTCCGGCCCGGACTGGCTCGAGGCCGGCGACGGGGCGCTGCTCTTCCGCCGCGGCACCGACTTCGGCTGCCTGGTCAACTTCGGTCCCGAGCCGATCGGGTTGCCCCCGCACGACTGCGTCCTGCTGGCGAGCAACCCGCTGGTCAGCGGGGCGCTGCCGGCGGACACGGCGGTCTGGCTGAGGCTGCCCGCGTCCGGCTGATCTATCGCTGTCGGGCATTGTTCCGCAGCTCGAATCCACAGCTCCATCCAGCCCACCCTTCTCTTTCTCCAGACAGGGAGACCGCACATGCGCACCACCTGTATTCGGCATGCCCGCAGAATCGCCACAACCACCGTCACCGGCGTGCTCGCACTCAGCCTGCTCGCCGCGTGCGGCTCCGGGAAGTCCACCAGCAGCGAGGGCAGTTCCGGCAAGGTGAAGATCTCCGTGGTCTCCTTGAAGCCGGGCAGCGAGAAGGCCGCGGTGGACACCTTCAACGCCCAGGTGAAACAGTTCGAGCAGGAGAACCCCAACATCGAGGTGACCCCCAAGGAGTACGAGTGGAAGGCGACCACGTTCGCCGCCCAGCTCGCGGGCAACACTCTGCCGACCGAGTTCACCGTTCCGTTCACTGATGGAAAGACACTGATCGAGCGCAAGCAACTCGCAAATCTGAGCAGCGAGGTCAAGGCGCTGCCCTACGCCGCCACCTTCAACCCGAAGGTGCTCAGCGCCGGCCAGGCCGCGAACGGCGACGTGTACGGAATTCCCTGGGCCGCTTACGGAATCGGCCTGCAGTACAACCGCACGCTGTTCACCAAGGCCGGCCTGGACCCCGACAGGCCACCGGCCAGCTGGGACGAGGTCCGCTCCGACGCCAAGCAGATCGCGGCCAGGACCGGGCAGGCCGGCTACGCCCAGATGACCCAGAACGGTACCGGCGGCTGGATGCTGACCACCCTCAGCTACGCCCTCGGTGGCCGGATGGAGCAGGCGGACGGGAACAAGGTGACCGCGACGGTGAACAATCCGCACACCAAGCAGGCGCTGCAGATGCTGCACGACATGCGGTGGGATGACAACTCCATGGGCAGCAACTTTCTCTACGACTGGGGCGGCATGAACCAGGCCTTCGCCGCGGGCAAGGTCGGCATGTACATGGGTGGCTCGGACGTCTACACCAGCCTGGTCCAGCAGAACAAGATCAACCCCGCCGACTACGGGCTGGCGGTGCTACCGCTGGACTCCAGTTCGACGGACGCCGGAATCCTCGGCGGCGGCTCGCTGGCCGTCGTCAGCGCCAAGGCGAGCCAGGCACAGAAGGACGCGGCCGTGAAGTGGATCGACTTCTATTACATGCGCAAACTCACCAAGCAGGACGCCGCGGTGCTCGACGCCAAGACGCTGGCGCAGGGCAAGCAGCCGGTCGGCACCCCGTCGCTGCCGATCTTCGACAAGGCGACCCTCGACAAGTCCGACAAGTGGATCAAGTCCTACGTGAACGTGCCGCTGAAGCAGATGACCTCCTTCACGTCCGGGGTGTTCTCGCAGAACCTCATCGCCGAGCCCCCCGCCCAGACGCAGGCCCTGTACGGCGCACTGGACCCGGTGGTGCAGGCGGTGCTGACCGACCGCAATGCCGACATCGACTCGCTGCTCAGCAAGGCCGACAGCGACGTCCAGACCATCCTCGACCGGGGATGACCGCTGCGAGCCGTGGCCGCGCGACGCCGGCCAGCCGCGCGACGCCGGCCGGCTGGGTGCGTGGCGGCGGCCTGAGCACCCTGCTGCTGGCGCTGCCGATGCTGCTCGTCTTCGGGGTGTTCTCGTGGTACCCGATCCTGCGGGCGCTGGTGATGAGCGTGCAGCAGACGAACCTGGTCACGGCTGCCCAGTGGGTCGGCTGGCAGAACTTCGACCGGGTGCTGCACGACCCGCTGCTGGGCACCGCGGTTCGCAACACCTGTTACTTCGCGCTGCTGGCGCTCGTCTTCGGGTATCCGGTGCCGCTGGTGATCGCGGTGGTGATGAGCGAGCTCCGGCGATTCAAGGGCCTCTACTCCGCGCTCGTCTACCTTCCCGTCGTGGTGCCGCCGGTGGTCGCGGTGCTGCTCTGGAAGTTCTTCTACGACGGCAGCTCGTCCGGGGTGTTCAACAGCATCCTGGGACGGTTCGGGCTCGGCCCGTACCCGTGGCTGCAGAACTCTGCCAGCGCGATGCCCGCCCTGGTGCTGGAGGCGACGTGGGCCGCGGCCGGCAGCACGGTGATCATCTACCTCGCCGCGCTGACCTCGGTCGCGCCGGAGCTGTACGACGCGGCGGCGGTCGACGGCGCGTCGATCTGGCACAAGGTCTGGCACGTCACCATGCCGCAACTACGGGGCGTCCTGCTGATCACGTTGATCCTGCAGCTCATCGGGACGTCCCAGGTCTTCCTGGAGCCCTACCTGTTCACCAACGGCGGCCCGTCGAACTCGACGCTGACCGTGCTGCTGCTGATCTATGACTACGCCTTTGGACAGAGCCTGGGCGGCGACTACGGGTCGGCCACCGCGCTGAGCGTGCTGCTGGCGGTCGTGCTCGGCGCACTGTCGGCCGGCTACTTCCGGCTGACCCGATCCTGGAGTGAATCGTGACGACCAGCACCGACGAGACGGCCGGCGTGGTCGCGGCTCTGCAAGCACCCGCCGGCGCTGTCGCCCGACCAGCCGATCCGCCCGCGCCGCCACCTGCGGGCCGGCGCCGCGGTGAGCCCGGCGGCGCCATCATCTCAGCCACCGACCGGCGGCGTCCGATGGTCCGGCGCGGCCAGACAGTCCTCAACGCCACCCTGCTCGCATTGCTGCTGATCATCGGGTTGGGGCCGTTGCTGTGGCTGGTGAAGTCCGGCATCACCCCGACACAGGACACGCTGCGCCGCCCGATGGCGCTCTGGCCGCACGGGATGGCCTGGTCCAACCTCTCGACGGCGTGGACGACGATGGATCTCGGGCGGAGCATGGCCAACACCGTGGCCATCGCGGCGGGATCGTGGCTGGCCCAGCTCGTGGTGGCCGCCACCGGTGGCTACGTGCTGTCTGTGCTCCGTCCGCGGTACGCCCCGCTGCTCACCTCCGCGGTGCTGGCCACCCTGCTCGTCCCCACCGTCGTGCTGCTCGTGCCGCTGTACCTGACGGTGCTGAACCCGCCACTGATCCATCACTCGCTGATCAACTCGTTCTGGGCGCTGTGGCTACCCTCGGCGGCCAACGCCTTCAACGTGGTGCTGGTGAAGCGGTTCTTCGACGGCCTGCCGCGGGAGATCTTCGAGGCTGCCAAGGTGGACGGGGCGGGACCGTTCCGGCTGTTCTGGTCCATCGTGATCCCGATGTCGCGGCCGATCCTGGGAGTGGTGTCGGTGTTCGCCATCATCGCGGCCTGGAAGGACTTCCTGTGGCCGTTGCTGGTGCTGCCCGACCCGGCCAAGCAGCCGCTGTCCGTCCGGCTGCCCATCCTGGCGGGCAGTGTCGACCTCGGCGTGCTGCTGGCGGCGCTGCTGATCGCGACCATCGCGCCGATCGTGCTGTTCTTGCTCGTGCAACGCTTGTTCCTGCGCGGAGCCGGCCTGGGCGGGGCGCTGAAGGGCTAGCTTCACGGCAACTGCGGGCAGCTACGCGGGCGCTGAAGACGGCCGAATATATCCATGGTTGAACCTCAGCGCACGAGGTAATATGACAGACCGCTCGGCCCTAGAAGAACGGCCCGTAGCGATCTGGCGAGTTCTGAGGATCTCGTCAAGCCCGTTTGGGGTGTAGCGCATGACCATGCTTTATTCACCGTCCGACATTCCTACCAGCTCATCCGGCGACGCCGTCAGCACCGGCGGTGTACAGGCGATGTATGGCACCACCTACGCCGACATGGTTGAGCGACTCTTTTGCAAGTACGAGTGTGTTCTGTCGCTGCCCGACATCGTCGACATCGTGCGCGACTGCCGGCACGACCTGGCCGGCGCGCCCGCCGGTGCGCTACCGGAGCTGACCGAGCGGCTGGCCTGGCACCGGATCGCCGACCTGGTGTCCACCCGCGGGCTGGCGATGCCCGGCGGACTCTGAGGGGGCCGTTACCCACCCCGCAGAGCGGCACAACCGCAACTGCTCGACAACCTGACCGTGTCCACCCGGATCGCTCCGGGTGGACACGGTTCGTTCATGCGGGCGGCCGGGCCGTCAGGACTTCGGCTTGGTCATCTTCGAGTGCAGCGCCGACTTCGCGACGTCGGGGATGAGCTTGGACGCGGCCGTCTGCAGGCGGTTCTTGCCGGCTCCGCCGACGACGTGGTCCTTGCCCGCCATCAGCGCCTCGAAGCCGTCCTTGGCCACGTCTGCCGGATCATCCTTCTTCGCGCCGGCGACCGGTGTGTCCTGCATGCCGGCGCGGTCGAAGAACTCCGTGTCGGTCGGCCCCGGAAGCAGCGCCGTGATGGTGACGCCGCTGTCCTTCACCTCGTTGCGCAGCGCCTCGGCGAAGGACTGGACGAACGACTTCGACGCCGCGTACGTCGCGTAGTACGGGCCGGGCATGGTGCTGGCGACGGATGAGGTGAACAGCATCCGGCCGGAACCGCGACGGACCATGTCCGGCAGCAGTCGCTTGGCCAGGTGCACCGTCGAGGCGACGTTCAGCCCGATCAGGCGTTCCTCGGTCGCCCACGGGATGTCGATGAACGCGCCGCCGTTGCCGATGCCGGCGTTGAGGGCCACCGCGTCGACCTGCCGCGACGTCGCCGCGATGGCGGTAACCAACTGTTCGACGCCGGCCGACGTGCTGAGGTCCGCTCGGACGCTGTGCACCTCGCCGCCCTCCCCGCTCAACTGGGTCGCCGCGGTCGCGAGTTCGGCGTCCTCGGCGGTGATCAGGACGTCGAAGCCGTGGCTGGCGAACTGGCGCGCCAGCTCGAAGCCGATCCCGCTCGACGCCCCGGTGATCACCGCGAATTGCTTGGGCTCAGTCATGGAAAGCCTTTCTGATGAAGGGAATAAAGGTGATGCGCAAGCTGCCGTCCGGTTGGCTCATCCCTGGCGCCAGTCGTCGCTGGTGAGGTGCGAGCCGGCGTGCGGGCCCATCTGCAGCATGCCGCCGTCGACCGCCCACGACGCGCCGGTGACGTAACTTGCCGCAGGTGACGCCAGAAACGCGATCACCGACGCGATCTCACGGGCGTCGCCGGGACGGCCCAGTGGCACGCCCGGTCGGCTCACCTCGTGCGGGTCCTGGTCCTCCTGGCCGGTCATCGGCGTCGCGATCTCGCCCGGCGCAACGGTATTGGCAGTGACCGACTGCTGTCCCAGTTCCAGGGCCAGGGTCTTGATCAGCCCACCCAACCCGTGCTTGGCGGCGTCGTAGGCACCGGAACCGACCCGCGGCTGATGCTCGTGCACGCTGGTGACCGCGATGATCCGGCCGCCGTTCCCGGCAGCGACCATTCGCCGCGCGGCACGTTGGATACAGACGAAGGCACCGTCGAGGTCGGTCAGCAGGATCTGGCGCCACTGGTCGTACTCCAACTCCAGTACCGGCACGCTCGCGCCCGTACCGGAGTTGTTGACGAACACGTCGAGTCCACCGAGCTCGTCGGCGAGCTGATCGATGACATCCCCGCAGGCAGGGACATCGGTGAGATCCAGTTGCGCCACGACGGCCCGCCGGCCTTGCGCGCGGACCTCTTCGGCGGTCGCCTCGGCGCCTTCGGAGTCCGTGTGCCAGGTGATGCCGACGTCCATGCCGGCCTCGGCGAGCGCGACCGCGGTCGCCTTGCCGATCCCGGAGTCCGAGCCGGTGACGATCGCTGTGGTGGGAGTGAAGGGCATGGCGGGTGGCTACCTGTCCGTGCCGGGCATCGCGGCGCGACCTGGCTTCTCAGGAGCCGAGGACGGTGCCGGATGGCGCGAAAAAAACGACGGGCTGCTCTGTCCTTGCCAGACTCGTGGGCCGATGGTGACGCTGTCAAGTCGCGCAGACTCTGCGGTAACACCCTCCCACTTCACCCGGGCTGAGCTCACCAGGGCGCTGCCGATCAGTCCGCCGATCAGCGCGTGCGAGGACGACGAGGGCAGGCCGAACCACCAGGTGGCGAGGTTCCACGCGATGGCGCCGAGCAGCGCCGCCAGTACCACCACCAACCCGCCACGGCCTGACGGCGGTTCGATAATCCCGCCGCCGACGGTGCGCGCGACCTTGGTCGAGATCAGGGCACCGGCCACGTTCATCAGGGCGGCGATGATCAGCGCGGCCCGCGGGGTGAGCGCTCTGGTCGAGACGACGCGCGACATACCGCAGCCCCGGCCGCTACGAGCCCTACGCCCGGTGCACACCGGCTCGGTGTGAACGACTACGTGGGGTTCTGGCCGTGGGCCTCATCGTGACCCTGACGGTCCTGCTGGCATGAGTCGCCGGCGTTGGCTGCTCGGGTCGGCGGGGACCTGACCTATCAGCGTCGTGCAGGTTTGCGGTTACCGACCCGGACTCGTAGCTTGAAGACGGCTGAACCCACGAGCCGCCGTGATCCTCCGGCGCGTTGGGAGCTGTCTCCCGTTCGCTGGTGGACCCGAACCGTGCACCGGCATCCCGAGGACAGACATGAGAAAAGCACTAGCCATCGCAGCAGTATCCGGCTTCAGCGCCTGCATGCTCGCAATAGGTGCGGGCCCGGCGTCCGCCGAACCGAACCAGCGGGACACCGCCTTTCTGATGGCGAACGCCCAGACCAACCTCGCCGAGATCACCATCGGCCAGCTCGCCGAGCAGCGGGCGCAGTACCCCGGCACCAAGGAACTCGCCGCCAAGACGATGTCCGACCACCAGGCCGCCATGACGAAGCTGATGGCGGTCGCCAAGACCCTCAACGTCACGCTCCCGACCATGCCGAACGCCGAGCAGCAGGCTGCGGCCGCAAAGCTGAGGACCATCGACACCAACGCGTTCGACGCGACCTACGACCAGATCCAGGTGCAGGGGCACCAGGCCTCGATCGCCGACACCAACACCGAACTGTCCGCGGGTTCGGACCAGAACCTCAAGGCGTACGCGCAGTTCTACCTGCCGGTGGCCACCATGCACCTGTCCATGGCGCAGGCCGACCTCGCTGCCGTGACGTCGTCGAATCCGGCTGCGGTACCCGCCGGCAGCGGTGGTGAGGCCGGTACGACGTCGCCGACCACCCGTACGCTGCAGACCGGCGCCGGCATCGCCGGAGCCGGACTGCTCGCGCTCGGTACCGCCGGAGCGCTGCGCCGGCGCAAGGCAGCACGCTGAAGCGACAGCACGCTGAGGCGCCAGCACACTGAAGGGACAGCATGCTGAGGCGACGATCCGTGGGGCGCATCCGAGGCAGGGCGTGGAGTGTTCTCGCCCTGCTTTCGGGTACGGCGCTGGTTCTCTTCAGTGTGCTCGGCCTGCGACACGACCGGGCGGCGCCGTCGGAGTTCGGGGTCGTGCCGCATGCGGGTTCGACCGCGGTGGCCGCCGCTGGAGGCGTGCTCGACGCACACGCATCCGGGTCCGCGGTCTCGAGCGCGGACCCGATCCGTACCAAGCCGTTCACTAGCAAGGGCGTAACCAAGCGCCGCCCGAGCACGCCGTCGCCGCTCACGCCGTTGGTCCAGCGCATCGTCGTTCCGAGCAATCCGGGTACCGTATTGTCCTTGCCCGCACTGGGTATTCAGGCTCCGGTCGAGACGGTGACGGTGAATCGGGGCGTGCTCGACGTGCCCGACAACCCGTCTCACGTCGGCTGGTGGTCAGGTAGCGCGTTGCCGGGTTCGGCCGCCGGAACCGTCGTGGTCGACGGCCACGTCGATTCCGCGAGCTACGGCCGGGGCGCGCTGTTCGGGCTTTCCGACCTGCGGGCGGGAGATCGCGTGACGATCCGGTCACCTGGTTCCACGCCGGTCGACTATCAGGTGGTGGCGCGCCAGGTGTACGTCAAGAGCCAGGGGCTGCCGGCCGACCTGTGGACTAGGGATGGCGCGCCGCGACTGGCGCTGGTGTCCTGCGGCGGCCCGTTCGACGAGAAGACCCTCAGCTACGACGACAACGTGGTGGTCTTCGCCGTGCCCGTGCAGCATGGGTAGTGAGCCCGTACGCCCACCGTTGTAGTGGCGTCGCTGTCCGACGTCACAGATTGAGGAGCAGACCATGGACGAAATCCCCATGCCGAACGTGCTGGACCCGGATCGGATGGTCAGCAACAGCCGCGACGACATGAGCGTGCACGACAAGGCGGGCTTGAGCGAGGACCTGGAGCAGGCGCTGCACCAGTCCTGCCAGTACGGCCAGCAGCTGTGGCGCGACCTCGACACCGTGCGCGGCTACCTGCTCGACAGCCTGCCCCCGGTCCCGGGCGAGATCTCCGGAACCGGCCGCCTCGATGCGACGTCCGCGGCTCCGACCGGCCCCGAGGACGAGGAAGGCTGGCAGAACTGGATCGCCGCCTACGCCGCCGTGACCTCGGCCCTGGCCGGTCCGCACGGCGACTCCGGCTACGGAATGTCGGAGGCCCGGCGCGAGGCGCAGCAGCGGCGCGCCGCCCCGACGGTGACCGGCAGCGGCGGCCGCTTCACCGCTCACGAGTACGACGGGCGGCAAGCTGCCGAGGACGACCACCGGGCGGCGGTGCAGCGGGCATCGGCCGACAACGACGCGCCCACCGGCGGCCCGACCGACCAGGGCCTGCCGCCGGGCGCGGACGACAACGGCTCGGGTGGTGGCGGAACCCGATCGGCCGCCGATTCCGGTCGTGGCGGCAGCGCCAGCGGCAGTTCGGGTCGACACGGCGGCGGGCAGTCCCGCGGAACCGGCGGCGGACCGGGGGCCAGTTACTACGCGGCCCGCGGCAGCAGCCAATCGGGCGGCAACCGAGCAACCGGCGGCAACGAATCGGCCAGCCTGCTCAAGACAGCGGGCATGACCGGACTCGTCGTGCTGGCATTCCGCGGCCTGACGGGCCTCCGTCGGCACCCGGCGGGTGCTTCGGTCGAGCGTTCCAAGCCCAACGGCGGCAGGCGTGTTGCGGCCAGCAGAAGGGCGGCGAAGCGTGACACGTTGAGCGCGAAGGCGAGCAAGGGTAAGGCCACAGCGAAGCAGACGTCGACCAAGATGGCCGGGGCGGCAGCCGCGCTGGCGGCCAAGGAGGGCCTTACGAACTGACGGGCGCCCTGCTTCCCGCTAGTGTTGCGCTAGCGGAACAGTGGGTCCTGAGCAGCAGGACGTCTCTACGTTAGTGGGGACCGCATGGCGATCTTGGGTCGCGGCAGCGACGATCAGGCGGACCCGGGCGTGGATGTGGCCAGCGGTCGAGGCGAGGACTCAGGCAGCGATCCAGCCAGTGAGCCAGCCAGCGATCCTGCCAGCGACTTGGCCGGTGACCCGGACAGCCACCCATACGAGGCGCGTTCGTCAGCCGACCTGCCGCGACCGTATACCCCGCTGCCGATGGACGGTGTCCATCTTGGCGTCGACCTCGATCAAGCCCTGAAGCCGGGCGCGTTGGTGCCGGCCTTCCAGCCGATCGTCGACCTGGCATCAGGTGCCGTCGTCGGTTTTGAGGCACTGGCGCGGTGGCCCACGGTGCCCGGTGCGAATCCGGGCACCGTCTTTCTCGCGGCCAGGGTGGCGGGGCGACTGGCCGAGCTGGACTGGGCCTGCCGGCTCGCGGCCCTGCGCACCGCGCTCGACGTGCAACCGGACCGTGAGACCGCCCTGTTCGTCAATGTCGAGGCTGAGACCTTCGGCGCCGCGGGCCCCGCGGGGACGGAGTGGCTGCTGACGGAGGCGCGGGAGCGGCTGCGCGTGGTGCTCGAACTGACCGAGCGGTCGCTGCTGCGGCGCCCGGCAGAGCTGCTGCAGCTGATCGGCTGGGCCCGCAAGCGGGGCTGGGGCATCGCGCTGGACGATGTCGGGGCCGATCCGGACTCGCTGGCCCTGCTGCCCTTCGTCGCGCCCGATGTCATCAAGCTGGACCTGTCACTGGTCCAGAACACGCCGTCCTCTCAGCAGGCCCGGACCATGGTTGCGGTGATGGCGCACGCGGAGCGGACCGGTGCCGCGATCCTCGCCGAGGGCATCGAGACAGCGGCGCACCGCGAGCAGGCGCTCGCTCTGGGCGCGTCCTACGGCCAGGGCTGGTTGCTGGGCCGGCCGGGGCCGCTCACGGTCGTCGACGACTCGAACACCATTCCGCCGGCCCGTCCGCTCGAGCCGATCGCAGTCACTCCCTTCGACCATGTCATCTCAGCGCGGCCATTGCGGATCGGACGCAAGGCGCTGCTGCTGGCAATGTCGCGCCACATCGAGCGCAAGGCGATGTCGCTCAGCGATCCGCCCGTGGTGCTGTCGGCGTTTCAGACGGCCGACCGTTTCACCCCTCAGACGGCCCGCCGCTACAGCGCGATAGCCAGCACCTGCGCGTTCGTCGGCGCGCTCGGCGAGGGCCTGCCGATGGCCCCCGCGCCGGGGGTTCGAGGCGCCTC
>JAABUO010002122.1_pt1 | contig 24601 bp, 30 predicted proteins | sample 5559291 | NCBI WGS metagenome assembly JAABUO01 (sample SAMN10711878, study PRJNA513372) | rock metagenome | isolation source: Antarctica rocks | place: Antarctica: Victoria Land, Finger Mt sud
CCCTGAAGCCAGAAAACAATTTCTTTTTCTTTGCATGTCAGATATTGCATCAAAGGCACATCAACTGTCACGTCTGTCGCCGCTAACAGAAAGGAAACGGTCGCATTACTTGGAAAAGGTGTCGACACAAAGGACAGCTCTGGGTGGTCATAGAAGCACAAGCGCTGTAAGCAATCTAGCATCAGCATACGCATACATTGGAACCCATGTATAGTTTCCAGTCAATACCGATGTAAGTGCAAATACATGCAGCGTACAGGGAAGCAGTGCTGACCTTGAAGTAGTGAGCCTTCCTGCCGGACTGACGATGCAAGCCTTCCCAGAGTCTTCAGATGAGGATGTGGTTGTGCTTGAGTGCCCACCGTCAAGCAGGGACAACAGCTTGTCCATCAGGCTTCGGCACCTGTTTTCAAGGCTAGGAGCAGCCTGGGCAGCAGTCTTCATGCCGGCTGTCTCTCTTGTTACCGCTGGAAACGGTTGCAGGTGAGTCAACAGCGAGGCAGTTGCTGTGTTGCCGAACTTCACATCTTTCGATGGAGAGGGAAACGGCTTTAGGGGGGTCTGAGCAGGGCGCCAGGGTGGGGTTGCCAAGGACAGGCTGCTGGTGTTTGATGAGGTAGCAGCAGTCAACAAGGCAAAAGCGGCTGGACTGAAGATCAGATGTGCAGCATTGATTGACACCCTGCAGGCAGCAAGTATGTTCTTTAAGTCTCATGTCAGATGTTGCAACTGGCATCAAAGGCAGATCAGCTGCCACACTGAAGAAGACGACAAGACAAGGAAAAGCTCTGAGCAGTCATGAGAGTACAACTGCTGCAAGCAATCTTGCATGAGCATGAGGTTTTGTTGTCATCCGTGTCAAAGAGCTTTTTCATCATGTAGATCCAACTTTGTGTGTGGTACTCCGACGAGGCAAAGGCATCATATATAACCGTCATGCCTCATGCTTGATTTCACACCTGGGGGACACTCTGGATCCAATTTACTTTCCACAGATTCTCAACAAGACTGCCAACTTGTGCAGCATACAGGGAAGCAGCCTGATTACCTCGATGTGCTGAGCCTTCCTGCTGTTGTAAGGCTCGGTGCACTTGAGAATGCCGTGCTGGCAGCAGTCAACAAGGCAGAAGCGGCTGGACTGAAGACCAGAGTTGCAACATTGATTGACATCCTGCAGGCAGGAGATACTTCGTTTTCACTGCATGTCAGATATTGCATCATTTGGCATCATAGGCGGAATTAATTGTCACGTCTGTCGCCGCTAACAGAAAGGAAACGCTCGCATTACTTGGAAAAGGTGTCGACACAAAGGACAGCTCTGGGTGGTTATAGAAGCACAAGCACTGCAAGCAATCCAGCATCAGCATACGCATACATTGGAACCCATTTATAGTTTCCAGTCAATCCTGATGAAAGTGCAAATATATGCAGCGTACAGGGAAGCAGTGCTGACCTTGAAGTAGTGAGCCTTCCTGCTGTTGTAAGGCTCAGCACATGTGAGGACGCCATGGTGGCAGCAAGGCTGGGATCAAGACTGGCCCCGCAGCCTAGCGAGTGAATGCCAGAAACAGGCTTCATTACAACGCCATCCCAGAAACCAGTTCTCCGGACACAAGAAAACTCCACACCCAGCATGTATGCAACCATTCTGGTCCTCCTGAAGTCTGCTACAACAGCTGGACTGGCCACAACAGCTGCCATCGGCACTGGAGAGTCTGCCACGTGTAGGTAGGTGGACAGTGTCACATTAGGCATCACTGCCACAGCCATGGTTTGGCTGATGACCCACCGCACAGCTGGGCTGCTGGTGTCTACCAGGGTAGTAGACTCAATGACAGTACGGACCTGTATCACAGATGGGACGTTGACTGCCACCACAGGGTTACACATGCTGCCAGGGGAAGCCTGTGCTGCAGCCCAGTGCACTGCCATGATAGCACAACAGCAGTCACTGCTGGCTGTCACTTGACTAGATGGTAGGGGCTTGAAAGATGCTGGCAGGGGGGTCTGAGGAGGGCGCCAAGGTGGGGGTGCCAAGGACAGGCTGCTGGTGTTTGATGAGGTAGCAGCAGTCAACAAGGCAAAAGCGACTGGACTGAAGACCAACTCTGCGACATTCTTTGACACCCTGCAGGCAGCAAGTATGTTCTTTAAGTCTCATGTCAGATGTTGCAACTGGCATCGAAGGCAGATCAACTGCCACACTGAAGAAGACGACAAGACAAGGAAAAGCTCTGAGCAGTCATGAGAGCACAACTGCTGCATGCAACCTTGCATGAGCATGAGCTTTCATTGTTATCTGTATCCTGGAGCTGCGTATGTCCAATTTTGTGTATGATACTCCAGTGAGGCAAAAGTGTCATGTCCAACCCTGATGCATACTTGGTGTCATATCTGGGGATTATTCTGGATTTTATTTGGCTTCTACTGGCTCTTAATAAATGTGCCAACTTGTGCATCATAGGGAAGCAGCCTGATTACCTCATTGTACCGAGCCTTCCTGCTGTTGCAAGGGTTGGTACATTTGAGAATGCCGTGCTGGCAGCAGTCAACAAGGCAGAAGCGGCTGGACTGAAGACCAGAGTTGCAACATTGATCGACACCCTGAAGCCAGAAAACAATTTCTTTTTCTTTGCATGTCAGATATTGCATCAAAGGCACATCAACTGTCACGTCTGTCGCCGCTAACAGAAAGGAAACGCTCGCATTACTTGGAAAAGGTGTCGACACAAAGGACAGCTCTGGGTAGTCATAGAAGGCACAAGCCTGGCAAGCAATTTAGCATCAGCATACGCATACATTGGAACCCATGCATAGTTTCCAGTCAATACTGATGTAAGTGCAAACACATGCAGCGTACAGGGAAGCAGCGCTGACCTTGAAGTAGTGAGCCTTCCTGCTGTTGTAAGGCTCAGCAGATGTGAGGACGCCATGGTGGCAGCAAGGCTGGCATCAAGACTGGCCCCGCAGCCTAGGGAGTGAATGCCAGAAACAGGCTTCATTACAACACCATCCCAGAAACCAGTTCTCCGGACACCAGCAACCATCCTGATCCTTCTGAAGTCTGCTAGTGTTACTGCTACAACAGCCTGAGAGGCCACAATGTTTGCGATCGGCGCTGGGGAGCCTGCCCCATGCAGGTAGGTGGATAGTGTCACATTAGGCATCATTGCCACAGCCATGGTGCAGCTGATGACGCACCGTATGGTTGTCAGCTGTGTTAGCACCGCTGGGCTGCTGGTGTCTACCAAAACAGTAGACTCAATGACAGCATTGACCTGTACCATTGGTGGGATGTTGACCGCCTTCACAAGGTTACACATGCTGCCAAGGGGAGCCTCTGCTGCAGCCCTGCGCACTGCCATGATTGTGCAGCAGCAACCATCGCTGGCTGTCACTTGACTAGACGCTAGGGGCTTGGAAGATGCTGGCATCAGGGCGTCACACACCAGCTGTGTTGTGGAAGGCATGGAAGGACAGGAGATCTGAGCTGGGGTGAAGACAGCTGGTACAAAACATGTCTCCTCCATCGCTGTCCACTGAATCACCTTGACCTGGGTGGTTGCCCCAGAGGGTGCGCTTGCAGGTGGCAAGGTGGCAGGGGGCTTGTCCATCCCCTCTGCAGGTCCCCTCAGAAGCAGTTCTGGGAGCAGGGTGCTGGCAGCAGCCAGGAGTCCTGATGGCATCATAAGCAGAGACGCCACAGTGGCACTGACCTCTCTGGCTGTTACCGCTGTCAGTTCTAGACTCATAGCCCTGGTCCCGATCTTTGTTGGGGTCAGAGGTAGCGCTAGGGGTAGCATGGGTGGGCACCCTGGTGATTGCATGTGGCTTTGCTTCTGTGCTGATGCTGGGGTGAGATCCAGACTGAGGGCTGGGATGCACTCTGGGATGCACTCAGGGGCTGGGATGCACTCAGGAACTAGGATGCACTCAGAGGCTGGGTTGCGCTCAGAGGCTGACGGTGGCGTGATCAGCAGTTGCTGAGCAGCCTTGAGCAGCTGTGGTAGGCTGAGGCAAACTGCCTTGCAGTCCATGCTGATGCTTACATGCCTCGTCAGACCTGCATAAACATGAAGGTTGGCTCATGCAGTTGAACTCGCGCCCTTGACTGCATTGTAGGTGTGAGGGTAGGAGCCGGGGATGTAACTTGGGAAAGAAGTCAACGCAAGTCAACAGTGCTTGTATGCTTGCTCAAGCAGCGCCAGAACGGGTGGAAACATGTCATGATCTTGCTGTTTTTTCTGACTTGCATTGATTTGGCCAGACAAGTCCTCAGTCAGGGCAGATAGCACAGAAACGCTTGCATCATGGCAAGGAAGAAAAAGCTATCTCGCCTGTCAGACGCAACTGCCTCGGCAGGAGCAGTCCATTGTGCATGACATACAATACGCCACGAGACACCACAGCCGTTAATGATGTACTCTGTGACTGCATCCCTGCCACCATTCCAGCAGCCTTGGATGCAGACCTTGGCTCCTCGAGCTTGAGGACAACCAATCCAGCGTCCTCAGCTGGTGCCATGCTAGTCACTAGACTCAGCGCAGGGGTCTGAGTTGAGGTTGGGGTAGGAGTGGGGTAAGAGGGCGCAACAGGGGCCAGCTGGGCTTGTGCTGCCATGGTCAAGGCCTTCAGGTTGAAGTGAACTGCCATGCAGTCTATCCAGACACTCACATGCCTCTTCACACCTGCAGCGGAAACAGGCCCAATATGAGGGGCAGAATCTGCGATGTGTTGCTATTACCAATCTTTCTGTGCTGTGTCAAATGTTGCATCAGTTAGTCAAGAGATCTGACTTGAGGAGACTTTGGTGAATCAGACTCAAGCTGCATGCGCTACATGCATGCCATCAACTATGACTGATGTAGTACCCGTACCATCTCATACAGACATTGCCCTATATGCTTACAGAAAGCACAAAGCAGCCAGGAAAGGCTTGCACAATACTAAAAGACATGCAGGCGCGTGAAACATTGATGCATTATGAGATACACAAGCGGTGATATTGGTGGTATGCTGATGCCTGCACTGGCTCGCTAGATGCCGGCTAGCAGTCGTATTGCAAAGGTGAGCAGCAAACGCCGCAAGTGAGTCAAAGGGTGTACAAGAAAGCAAGTGCATACTACTACTAGTGCTCACCAGATCATGCAGATAAGTGACAATGTTCAAGTAAAGAGCATGCATATGACACAATGATGACTTACCTGCCAGCTGAATCACTGTTGGCAAGATCACCCCATCACGCATGATGCGCACAGCTCCTGACCCCCTGAGCCTTGCATGCAACCCCCAGCACACCCCCAGGGTACTCCTCTGTGTCACAGGCCTGCGTCCCAACCCTAGAAACCACCTGACACTAGCAAGCCCCTCCTTGACTGTAGCGGGCGTCTGCTGCTTCAATCTATGCAGAACCGCAAGGTACAGACTGGCTACTAGGACAAGAGCCATGAGGCGGCCTCGTGGGGTGGCAGATGTGACTGGGAAGTGTTGGCACAGATGTTGTATTTGCTGGCGCAGAGGGTAGGTGAGCTGGCCTGCATAAGGAGGTGCATGGCGGCTTTGCTGCTGCAGCATCTCCAGGTGTGCCCTGCATTCATGCACAGCATGTTGGTCAGTTGGATGTGGGAAAGCCCAAGCTGCATGGAGACGGCAGAATTTCTAAGCAAAATGGATTCAAATTTTGCTCTGAAATGGGATGGTGAACTGCAATGAATCAGCCACGTGCACACGCTTGTGCAAATGCATAGGATGTCTGCCCGCAAATGCGCACACATCTGCAGCACAAGGTGTGTTCAGCAATCCAGTCGTACCAAAGAGAACCCTACAATAGGAAGGCAAACACATGCGCAGTCAGGGTCTCATTGCTAATTTGCAGTCAACACAGCTTAAAGAGCAAAGCAAAGAAAACAGGAGACAAAGATGAGGAGAGAACAAAAGCAGGCAACCCACATTCCTGTCTGCTGATTGTCTGCCAGGCAGACCCCCTGAAGAATGCCGCAGCCCAGTTGGGCTGCATCCACTTTCTGACCTGGCAGCAACTCCAGTGGCGTGTCTACAGCTCCTGACACTACTAGCACCACAACGTCTTGAATGGCGCACTGAGCAGCATCACCACGATACTTACTGACTGCTTCTGCTGTTAGTGAGCTTTGAAGCACCTGCAGCAGCAGCATCAAGGTCTAGTCACTGCAGTGTCACAACTTCTCACTGTTACAAACTGCCACGTATGTTGCTGTAAGCAAAGTGAACAGCTTCAGACAGCACATTACCTTGAGGTACTTTGACGGCACTGAGCTGTTCCAGCTTACATGCTGACCACTGCAGCCAGCCATCAAAGCTGTTCTGGCTACAGCAATGGCCAGCTTCTCCTCCAGTTCATTGGTCCTGCTGCAACAGACAGCAGATTGATGCTTTTATGTGTTCTGTTGCAAAATAAGGTCTGAGCACCTTGATGGCCCTCAGTCCAGCGCTGCAGAAGTAAATTTGGGCGGGGTTGTCAGCTATAAGGCGCAGCTGCTCGTGAGACAAGGCATGCACACGCTGATTCACCTGATCGGCTGCTCGCTCGACAGCTTTCCAGGAGCTGTCACGGCCCTGTCCAGTGCGTGTTCTGAAGACTTGTGCAATTCTGCAACCTTCTTGGCTTCTTTCAAAGCGTTGACTTGTGACACCTTGCGTTCCTTGCGAGAGCCTGGTTTGCTCCGCTTGAGCTTTCCTTGTCCCATGAGGGCTAGTGCTGCTTCTCTATTTGGGTGTCTGGGCTAGACGTTACAAAAGGTGGTTCAAAACCCGCAACTTCGTCCAAGTGGCAACCAACATGAGGCCTCGCGTGACCGCAGCATTCTCACAGCATCAGGCTAGGCGGCTCTTCTTAACGCGTTACGCCCCAAAGCGATGCAAAATCTTAAAGCAAGGTTAAAAGTAAACGTTGGGTCTGTCATGTTGACTTTTGGCCATCGCGAGATGCACGGCATGCGTAGCAGGCCATGACTAACAAAGACTACTTTGCCACAAAGCCAGTGCAAAAATGCAGGAAACAGCAATCATGACACGCACACACTCGAACGCTATAACGTATGATACCTTGTTTCTTTGCGAAAGATTGCTTTGCTTCGCCTGAGAGTCTCAGACTTGCTTGTCCCAATGGGACAGTCCCATGAGCGCAGCTTGTACCTTTTTCTAACGGGGCTGGGTGTCACCAGGTAACGACAGTAGCACCTCGATCATAAAGGCCTCCCATGGCCTCAGCAATGTCAAAGCAGGCTGAAGTGCGCTTCTCGGGTAGACTATTTCGGAACGTGATGCCATTACGCAAATTAAATTTCAAAGTAAATGCTTGATGTTGCGTCTTTTTGTCTGGCCTTCGCAAGCCGTGCACGGCGTGGGTAGCAAGTCATGACTGACATAGCCGTGAGCAAGTTACAGCTTGCATTGAGGATTACTGGGAAGCAACCTAAGCAAAAAAGCAGGCTCGTGCAGCAGGTGGTGGCAAACTTACTCATCTTCATGAGTCTGACACATTGCTTGAATACAGGCATGCCCCTACGAGGCTGCCGTATAAAGCTGCAACTACTGTACATATTCATAGGCTGGCTGGCCTGCAACAGTAGAGCGCTGCACCCCGTTGAAGAGCGTAGCGCAGACAATGCGTACAGTTTGCATCTGAGTATTTACGATGTTGTGGATGGCAGTGTTGTGTGCACTGTATAGTTGATGTACATATCACAGTAGGCAACAGAGATAAGGTAGAGATAGAATGCCTGCTCTGGCAGTGAAGGCCTAAGTAATGTGAAGAATGATTTTTACAATTGTGGATGGGTGGTGGCAACATCTGGAATATTGCATGTGGTATCTGACCTATGCTTGACTCACCCAAGCTAAGTAAGATGTCTTCTAGAAGCATGCTGAATATGCATGACAACAGCACTGAGTCTGTACAAATAGTCATGAACCACTCACAAAACAGTACAGTGCCATACACAACGGCTGTGGCATGCTCAAAAGATTTAGTGGGGTTTCAACAACAATTGCCAACGTTGCTGCATGGTCAGCCCAATGTAACGTACTCGATCTCATTGCACCATCACAGGTCTTCACTGTACCGCCTGTATAATTGATGAGCTACTGTGAATCAGAGGTGACGTGCACAGGTGTCAGGATATCTTGCACTGCGAGCAAAGCTAAACACTAGCGCTGTCAACTTGACAGTGAACACTGGGAATTTGGAGTGAAAGTGATGTGTCGCTGAAATATTAGTGAATCATTCAGGAATTTTCCCCACTCCAATAAGCACTTGATCTGGCCTTCCTCAACTTCTTCACCTCTTGCTTGGTCTTCTGTCTGGACAGCTTGATGTGAAGTTGCTCGAGTTCATCAATGCTCCTGGCAGTGACTGCGACCAGGCTTGGGTTCTTGCTTGGGATTAGGTCTTGTTTAGCCTGAGAGACAGGCCACTTGAAGTGGTACCCACAGCCAGCATTGAAGGGTCCACTACCAGTCTCAAGCAGGCTCTTCTCTGTGTCAGCAGGCAGCTTAGACTTCCCAGTGTGAGTCACAAACGCATAGCTGCCAGTCACAGGGACGCCTGCAATCTGGTTGATGGTCTGCATGGCAGCCCTGAGCTGCTTCAGCTTGTCAAGCAAAGCAGCCCTTGCTGCTGATGTGTTGTCATCCTCGGTCAGAGTGAATGTGGATGGGACCATGCCAGGTTTAGCCAAGGAAGCCAGATGTGCCTGAATCTGCTGCGAGAAGTAGCCACGCATGCGGCCGTCCAATTCTGGCATCACCTCATAGCAGTGCTGGTTAAAGAGGCTGTGCACCATGTCTGTGAGGACCGGCTTGCAGGAAGCAAGAGCTTGTGACACACCTGCTGGGAGCAGCTCACTGTCCAATAGGTGGTGAAGGGAGCTGAAGCGTTGGATTTTGAGGGGATCTTCAGCCTGGAATACCTTGTCATACATGAGCTTGACCACGCTCAGGTATGTGTCAGTGGCAAAAGTCTGATGCACTGCGTCCAGCACTGTGTTGCGCATGGCATTGTGAGCTGAAGCCCAGATGCCGCTTCCCCACTCCAGCCTTGCTCTGCCCAGACTGTGTCCAAGAAAGGCAGTGGACATTCCATGCTGCCCTGGTCTGTGGTCATGTTGCTCAGCTGTACTCCACGTTGAGAAAGCCATTTCCAGCTTCTGGAATCTTGCTGCACCTGTCAACAAAGCAACTCTCAGCAGCTGGCAATGTCACCACACATGGTGATGTGATACGTGCGTGTAAACATGTTGTGCCGTGCGCAGCAATTTGATTAGCCACAGAAGTGTGCTTACATGCATGTGACATACTGTACGAATGAAGCTCGTCATCTGCTACAGATCTGGTGCTGAACAATGACTGTCACGTGCGTGTGCAGCTGCAAGCATAGCTTTTGGGGAAAGACATACAGGCCGACATCAAGCTATAAAAGCTGTGCTATAGGTCACATCAACTGAAGCTTGGTCCACTCAGACAAGCATAGAGACAGAATTGCACATCAGTATGCCAGCCCAAATAGACTGATCAGGGGGTCCAATGGGCCAGTGTGTGAGAGTGTGGTGGAGTGTATCGGCTGCCAGCCAACATGCAAATGTATAAATGGTTTATGTGCTCAAACATCAATGTAAAATTCCTCATGATAAGGGATGGAAATGTGTCTCATAGATTAGTGTGAAGAAGCGCCCTATATGCCACAACATAGCACATGATGCAAATGTGAGTACTGCCTGCATGATGTACGTCTGAGTACGGTTACACACCTTAGATGTCACAACCTCGAGAACTTTTGCAGGATCCACCGCATCTGGGCTGGGTCCCAGATCCCCAATCTGATCTGTGATCTGAGTCATGGTGTCTTGTATTGATTGCAAGACAGAAGGCATCCAGCTCTGCTTGATGTGGGCACAAAAAAAGATGATCTAGCTTGGCGATGAGCTGAGCAGTGGTGGTGTTCTGCCTAAGCTGCTGCTGAACTGTCTTTGGAGCGTAGGCTTCTGCTAGGTCTTCAAACAGCTCGTTGAAGACTGCCTCTTCTGCTGCTTCTGCCTCAACCAGGCTGATTTTGTCCTGATGCAAGCGGTTGACCACTGCCACAGCAGCCTGCCAGACTTAGTAACTCTGCAATCTCTTTTGAGCGGTTGAGAACCCGCTCAAAGATGTGCTCAACGACTGACTCTTCGTCTCTGATGAGATCTGCCTTTATCAAAGCCAGGATGGTGCTGGGAAGCTTGGCACTGTCTCTGACCATCTTCGCTGCGATGCTACTATCCAAGCTAGGGATAGTTGCATCCACAACACAGAGGACAAGAGTGTCCTCTTAAGAGCTTCTTGCAGGTGGCTGTTGACCAGTTTTGTAGTTTCGACGTACAGATCTGTGGGATATAGCTGAATTCCAGGGAGGTCTACCAGCTCAATTGCAGGTACATCTACCTGCATTCACAACACTGCAAGAATCAGACTACTTGTCACAATGACAGCATATGGGGTCATCATGCGTGTGCTGCAGAGCAGCTGAGCTGCCAAGCAGTACCACTACTAGTGCAAGTATTGTCGTTGCAGGTCTTGATGATGACTTGGTTCAAAAAAGTAGATCATTGAGGAAACAAGTTGTCCGGGGTACAGGATGTGCACATTCAGGAACAAACCAGTACAGTGTCAACTTTGACCCAATTTGGAAGCAAGCTTTAGCTTCCTTTAGCTGAAGCTTGCCTGGCAAATCTTGATGACGATCTCATCATCTGTGATGGTGGTGAATGGCTTCATTATCCTGTCCACTTCTCCAAGAATGGCATCCGTCGACGGCAGGGTGATCCGGTGATCTTGGTACAGCACTTGCACGGAGGCTTCTTCAGCTGATGCAACTTGCTTGAGTTGCAGCTTGACAGGCCGTTCTGTGCACAGGTCTCTATCTCGTGGCACTTTGTGATATTCTCTAGCAGGCTGGACTTGCCCGCACTCTTGCCTCCAATGACGATGACCTTTGGCAGCTGAAAGTGGGACGTAGGCAGATAAGATTTGACGCTCTGCATGGCCGCCTGAAAGCGTCCAAATGAGCTATTGTTCAGCTGCTTGAAGATGGTGTCGAAGAGCGGCGACTGTTTCCTGCTGTACCCTTGCCTAAACTTCGACATGATCAGCCTTGCATAAGCACATTCGGTAGTCAGAACACCAGGTACTTGTTCATAAATGCATACCGCTTCAGAGTCTTTCTGCAGGCGGTGGCAGCCGAACTGCAGGGCGACAGGTCAACAACCGCAGGCCAGCTTTACCTTCCTTGCCTTGCGAGCTTGATCTACGGTGGTCACCACAACAGCACGCTGCGTACATGACTTTGCAATGGCGCCGCAGTGGTCGATAATGTCAATCTGTCTGACTCAAAGTTGTTGCAAAGGGTCACAAAATGCTCCTTGCTCAGCGATGAGCTTCTCGTCATGATACATGTGGATCTGTCATGTGACCAATGCTGTCAGAGCATTGGCTGTGTCAATTGCCGCTTCCTGCAGGTTGGAATCTATGTTGGACTCCAAGGACGCACTGACAGCTGGTGAAATGCCTGGATGATGAAGAATGCAACCCAGGTACAGCATGCATGCATGCGCATTCAAGTAACACTGACTGATGTTTGAAAGCTCAGTACGTGTACGTCAACATGGTGTGGGTTCCAAGATCGTATGGGACTGATACCGCAGGAGCCATCTGGGCTGCAGCACATTCTGAATCAGTTGTGCAAGCATATGCATGTTAGTTCAACACCGCTCAGAGACAAAGCATTGTAATTTGCTACACTTTGCATCTACAAGTCACTGTACTTTTCACTGCCAAATACTAGCACCAGTGTATGTTGTATCTACGTTATGACACCAATGTCTTGAATGCAGGGCAGAAGCCAGCAGGCCTGCTAGGAGGTGATACAGCAGGGAGAATGTTCAAACCTTGACAGCAAACACTGACCTCACGCAAGCAATTTTTTTACTGATGCGTTGTCGCATCCTTTGTTTGCATGCCTACAAAAGTCCTAGCCTTAGTTTGATGTTGTACCTCTCTGTGTCACAGCACAGCAGCGCAGTCCCATGGTCCAGACATGCCCATGTGCTTGCAAGCAATTGCACCACTGAGTTCCATTGCTAACATTATAAGCCCTTGTGTTCAACACATGTGTGAAGAGCTTCTGCATATACATTTGCAGTGACAACCAAGCAGTGTTAAACACCGTACTGGGCTATGTGTATGTCCAAACTGTGGTCAAACACTTTCAGGACAGCGGCTTGGGCACTTGTAGAAAGGTTGCCAAACAGTGCATGCTAGATCCCAGCAGTGTACTGAGCTCCTGTACCTCACACTGATTGTTTTTTCCATGTACTCAATCAAGCAAGCGAACTTAAAGCTGTGAACCTCCAGACAAACTCCTTTGATACAATCACAACACATTCTCAGGCACATAGCTAGCTACAGGGAATGCACTACATTCTGTCCAGGACATACTAGTGATCAGGTATATCAATGCTGCCTTCGATTTGAGTCAATATCCATGTCAGAGTTTTCTGGTGAAGCGACCATGTACTCTGGCATTGTGTCCTGACCGTTCTCCATTTTTGTTCTGTCAGCATCTGTTTCTGATGCATCACACTCCTTATGTGACATGCCCATCTTTTTGGCCACTTCACTCACAAAGCTCATTGCCATGTCTGGTTGGACCTGAGTCAGTGCTTTGAAGGAGGCAGTCACCTGCAAGAAAACAAGCACACAGCTCAAAGCACACTGGAAAGCAGTAGTCTATTAGTCAATGCCCTGATCTTGTCAGCTTGAATTGATGTGAATTGATGTGTCAATGTTGCTGCTACTGCCAACAAGCTGTGCTGTGCTTTGTTTTGCAGGCTTGTGACATGGCAAAAGCTGCAGCCAAGACCATTGATGTAAGCAACACCATTTAAGTGCTAAATGTCAAAAGCTTACCACAACATTGGGCAGGCACTCTCCAGCAACTTCCATGCAGACTGCCTGAAGCTCAGTGCTGCTGCGCTCATGTGCAACCTGCGGCAGATCAAAATATTTTTCCACCTGGATAACAACTGCCTGGATTTGCAAGCAGGTGAGACACTGATGGTCTGTCACAAGAGTAAGCATGTCAGCGTCTAAAACAAGGTCAACAGATCCTTCAAGGCCTTCAAGCCTGTAAGTTGTAGCGCACAGAGAGGTACATAGTGATAAGGTTTAGGGACTTGTGTTAAGGCATAAAGTAGCTGCTTCATGTGCCCAAAAGTATGGTACAAAAGCTGGATGTCGGTTCATCAAATTGCACAGCGAGCCAACTTGCCATATAGAGTACCTAAGCGCAGTCCCAGCAGAGACAAGCAACAGCTGTACTAAGAACATGGCCAGAGGCCGCAATCACTATCACTTTGCTGGTACAATGTGCCAAAGCTGCTCCCAGACAATCCTGACATCATCCTGCAAGGGGAACAGAAGAAGAAGAGAATGAAAGCTTACCTGGAGCAGAGGGGCAACATCAGCAGAGCGAGTGATCTTCCTGAAGATCTGCACACACTCCTTGACCAGGCCCGGCACATCATACTTGTCTGCAGCCTTGAACAGCTCCAGCACCTGCAAGCCACATGCTACCATGTATAAGGTGCATGTAGTACACAAGGCAGAAGATGCACACAAATATCAGCAGCAGCAGAGGCAGCAGCCTACACAGTAGCAGCAGCAATCATGTTACAGCAGCGCAGTCATGTTACAGCAGCAACAGCAGCAGTAATTGTGAAGCAGCAGCTGCAACAGCAGTTGCAGGTGCAGTCACAGCATAGCAGCAACAGCAGCATCAGCTTCAGCAGTCGCAGCAGCAGCAGCAGCAGCACATGTTGGCCAGCAGCAGAAGCAAAAGTCACCTTGGCGTGACTGAGGTTCTGAGGGCTGAGCTCAAGACAGCCATACATGTAGCGCAGCATCCAGGAGATTGTGTCATAGTCAAAATCTGAAATGTGCACTTCACTTGTTTCTGCCTGCAGGTCAGTGACAAGATCACACGGGATGATTGCAGAAGTGCCTTGAGGGTGCCCTGCCTTGCCAATAGTCACAAATAGCCTTTGTTTTGCTCTTTCAGGTGTACTGACGTGACGCAGTAAGGCATTGCAACACAGACAAAGCATGGCAAGCAGCAAGGCCATTGGAACACGCACAGCTTGCTGAACTGGTAGATCCAGTGTCACTGCTGTACACAGCACAGGTGTGACTAGAACAATCCAGTGTCACTGCTGTACACAGCACAGCTGCAACTTTGCCATCACATGTGTCTGTCGGCAAAACACCGTTCTTAACATGATACGCAAGCAATGCCCTCACCTCTTTCATGGAGTGGTTCCACATGCGGTCAAACATACTGGAGTGTGTGGCGAGTACGTGTCTGTGTGCCGGTATCTGTCTGTCTTCAACTATCAGGGTCATGTCGCTCAAGTGGGTGTTGTTGTACAGTTCCATGACGCTGTTCAGCATCTGGACTTTGCCTGTGGGCTGCTGTTGCTGCGGTGGAGGTTTCCACCAAAGGATCTCTACTGATTTGCTCATCTGGTCACATGTTACAGGGATAGGTTCTTCCCCGGGGATGCTGACCCGGCCCCCAACCACTACCATGCAATCCTGTGCAGGGCAGTCAATTCAAGGCCTGGCAATGTGTGCATGGGGTTTGGCTCCATTCATGTGCAGTCTTGCACAACAAAAAAAGTTGCAATCTTTTCTTGCTTTGCTGTGTTGGCAGAGCAAACAAAAGGCTCTTCAGCTTTGATGCATTGTTGACAAGCTGCAAGTGCAAGTGCAAGTTGCAGCATGGCCAGACAGCTCACAGTGCAAGAAAACAAGCTGCACTGCTGCAAGAGTGTTAGATGCAACCAGCTGCATGACTTCTTTGTGCCTATGATATGGCACCCTTCACAGAGCTGTGGATTGTCTGTGGTATTTGTGTGTACACCTTTTATTGTCAGTAAGCATGCTAGCAAGCACACAGCACCATCAAACATGGCGCAGACTCCAAAGCAAGCAGGCGCAAAGAGACAACAATGGATCACAAGCAAGCGGACTTGAAGCAAGTAAGGCACATGTCATACAGACTTTGTGAAGTGACAAAATGGATGAGCCAAATGTAAAGAAATCAGACCTGCAAGCCAAGAGCCTTTTGCCATTCCCGGGCAACTGGAACGCAGCCCTCTGCCATCAAGGCACTCCATCTGCAATTGAAGGCAGACAGTGAGCACAGACATGCAGCTGGAAGGCAAGGTAGTTTCATCATCATAATCACTCTTGATGCTGTCCAGCAGGACTGCAAGGCCTGCCTGAGTTAATCATTCACTTGTTAATCAAACATGTGTCTTCCCCTAGTGTCAGGTATGTACAGTCCTGAGTAGCTCCCTGTACAAGTTCGTGTTATCAAAGTCAGCCTACTAACAGTATTGTATGCTGAAGCGCCTGCTTGGGTATGCACAGACAGAGTCAAGTGTTCCCACTCAAATCTGTCGTTGAGAAGCTTGCAGATCGGAGTGTGCACACTAATGCAGCCTGAGATACCTGCCTCTTGGTACACAGAGTCGTGCAGATGTTTGCGCTGATGGTCCTGGCAAGTATCTGAAGATGAATGTGTGTGCACAATCTGCCCTGCAAGCTTGTCCAAGACAGAACTGACTGGAGACATGAGCAAAAATGAATAAAATGACAGGAAAAGTGAACTCTGTGCCTGTCAGTCCAATGGAGGCCAGATACATAACCCTTGATTTTTTTTCCCCTTTACTTTTCTTCCCTTTTTCTTTATCTCTTTCTTTTCTTTAGAACCCAAAAACACCTTGTGGATGGAGCTTGACATGAAACAAACAGGACTGGCTCTGAGTGACTGTAAGCAATCATCACCTGGGGAGTGCCAAAATGCCAATCAACCAACTTGCAGGCCTCACGTCAAGTCACAGAAGAGCACCAAGTAAACTCAGATTCCTCATCCAGCCCAGGCTTTGAGGTAAGCACAGCCAGCTAGCGTGATCAATGCCTATTGCCAGACCAAAGTGAATCCTTACCTCCAAGTGTTGAGGTTGAGTACATACGACTGGTTCTGGACATTGAATTGGGTGGCAGGCGCAGGAATGCGGCCTCCATGCAGAATCCATCTGTTTTCCACCACAGCAGAGCTGCTGTGGACCCTGTAAGGCGGCAGGCTGCCTTTGCAGGCCACCTGGTTCCAGTGGAATGTCACCAAATCCAGTTGCCATATCTGCAGTCAAGAATTAGAGCTGAGTCAGACTCTACGTGTCTTGTATGTTTTATAGGTAACAAGGAAGAATGTTGTCCATCATGATCACCTTGGGCAGACTGCTATCCTCGTCATAGTCAGCACACACAAATGCAGCTGACAGTGTATCACAGACATTTTTACAAGCTACTGTTGACACAGCCATGCAGCAGACTGCTGCTGTGCAAGTTCGGCAGTCACAACTGCATCATGCAACAAATAGTCATCTATCCTGCGCACTATGCATACAAAGCACTTGCAATATGCTACATCCAGACAGAAGCCCTACCTCAGCAACACTCTCCTCTGTGTGGACAGCGTGGTGAGTGCCATAGGCATACATGTACTTGCTGCGTCGTATGGCATGACCAAAGGTCCAGTCATTCCGGCCGCCACTTGTCAACCTTGAGGACCACTGGCGAGACTCAAAGTCAAAGAACCAGATACGCTGCATTTGAGGACCTCCTGCATCAGTCAAAATTCAGGAGTGAAGGCTGGGTTAGAGACTTGCACTGCTGCAGTGGAGATATCACAAAGCCTGACTAGTGAATTTTGGACTGCAGCATCACATACCAAAGACAATGAGCCTTTTGCCGTCAAGGAAGCAATCCATGTTCCTCCTAGCCTCTGACAGGTTTGGGGGGTCCCCCCTCACATCCCTCTCAGTCCAGCGGTACCGCATCAGGTCACAGCAGTACACCCTCCGCATGTTGTGGTTGCGGGGGTTGGGGAACACCCAGAGCTCATCACCATATACAGCAGAATAGTGGCCGGCGGTAAGCTTTGGTGGAATGGCACCTCTGCAGGTGTACAGCCAACCTCTTGGACGCATGGTCCAGCAGTCCAAGCAGACAGCATGATGTTTGGGTTTGTGGTTTTTCAGTTTGCAGCAGTGACATGCGCAGACACCTAACAAGCATGAGGCTGTGTAAATGACCAGAGCATGGTGCCATTACCTGCAGCTTAGTGCATAACCATCAAACTTGTGGAACAGAGGTGAACGTGTCCTTTTGGAATTGCAATATCAAGAAGCTGGGAGCATTGGGGTTGCAGCACATTAGACAGCAACTTCAGGCTGTGCAGAAAACTGTAGGACACCAGGTCTCTGCCCCAAACAACATACACAGAAGAACACAATCTGACAAAGCTCAACAGCTCCAGTGCAATTGCTCACAAAGCCTGATACTCTTATATGGGGCCAGCACAGACATAGCTGCAAAATATTACTTTTGCAGTAATTATTTGACGCCATACTTACGCAGACTTGCTAACATACCTGTGAGTAATAGGTTCAAAGCCAGCTTCGCTGCTCAGGTCCCACCTCCATAAGTACATGTGCTCCGCCCTTTCCTCATCCATGCCCCCAAAGACATAGATGCAGTTGTTGTGTGTTGCCATGCTAGCACCAGCACCCACCATCTCTACACAAAACATGAGAGTTGTGTGCGAGGCTCCAGGCCTGAGAAGGTGAACAGGTGCTCTGGAGCTCTGACACTGGCTGTGAAGCTGAAATGAGTGCTGTTGGCATGCCCCTCAGTGGCGTCATGCACATGCCAAATCGCTCACATCATCTACACAGCTTACCGCAATGAAATTCCGGAACATCTCCTGTCTCCCACTCCCACTCGCAAATCTCCGCTTGTAAAGCTGATTGAAGTCTCTCGGCTAGCTCCTCCTTTCCGCCGACAGATGGAAGACCACGGTTGGCCAGAAGCAACTCGACATCCTCGGGGCGTAAGTGCTCAAGGACGGCAGTTATCATGTGTGGGCCGTTCACGGCCATTTCGGGGGGACCACAATGCGGCTGAGGTTAGAGCCAATCCTGATGACTGTGCAGGGCTGACGAGGTCAAGAAGTAATGCTCGTTTGTTCCGTCGTTTGTTCCGGACCGCGTGCAGATCGTAAAACTAACACCGGTAAAGTGTCGTGAAAAGGCGGCTGCTTCTCAAGCAATAAGCGTCAGAATTTTGTGAGTCGATTTTAACACAAGTGGCTAACCAACCGAGAACAGTTTCCTATTGCAACAGGTAGTTGAGCTGCGAGAAAACGCCAGGTACTCAATGCTGAATTATGTTGCGTGGTTCTTCTTCACTTGCGCTGTTAGGGCAAGTTGTGGCAACTGCAAGTTGAACTGCAGCCGAAGTAATCTGTTCGGAGACGCGCAGACATCTCTCTCGATAGTGTCGAACTGAAAATGCAGTTTTCCACTTGTGATTGACAGACTTGAACATCTTACGCTCATTATGGTGCAAGCCGTCACAGGCTCAGACTTGAATCCCGACTTTAGTTTTGACTTCGGGGCTGGCCGATCCCCTGCCCAAGCGCCATGGGAGATGTCAGGTACGTACAGTCCTTGATTCCTAGTTACCTGCAGTGTCAGCTTGCTCATTTCAGCTCGTCAACTGTGCAGGTGCTGCCGGACAAGCTGTTCCTGCAAGAGGCTCCAGTCTAGATGACAAGATACAACGGCGCGTCCAGGCTCGAAATCAAAGGGGCAATAGTCAGTACACGCCCGAGGTGAGTCTAAGCAGCATAATACACCACGCATTGCGTGTAAACGTCTGTGGTCGTTTGCGTCAGCCAGCTATTTTATGCTAGCTCACCTGTGTGCAGAGTGGTGGCAATGCAGTTCCTCTAGGCAAGCGCAAACCAGCACCTGTTGAGGACGCCCCTGCTGACAACAGTGACTTCTCCTCAGGCAGTGACAGCGATGAGCCTCTGCCAGGGGAACTGGACAGTGACAATGGGGATGATGCAGAGTTTGACACCGGCAGCGACAGTCAGCTGCAGCTTCCAACTGATGGCTTCAGTGACAGCGACTCTGACCAGCCTTCTGCAGGGCAAGCCAGCGACTCATATGAGGATGCTCGCCTAGCTGCAGAGCAACAGGGCACTGCATCAAGGCAGAAGGTTATACCTCCTGCTTCTAAGCCCAAGGCCAAGTCACAGCAACAGCAGCTGCCAGCAGACGTCAGGGCTGAAGTTGACGCCTCTGGTGATGACTTTGATGACGATGATGATGATCAAGAAGAAGATCAGATTGATGACGAAGCTGCTGCACACAATGCAAACAGACGTAACAGTCATCAGGTAGGAGCACAATGAGCATCAATCACTCAACACACCACCCCTGCACAGCTTCATCTATGTTAGGCCAAAATTCTAGCAGCGCAATATGGCCTGCCATGTCATGACAGCATTGTCACTGATGCAATGTTACTTCTACCCGAGTGCACCTTCTCCCTGAGTGCATCTTACCAGTTGAGCACAGCAGGCATTGCATCAACATCAGCTATTCAGAAGTTTTACCGTGCTAAACTTTCCATAGCATTGCCATGCAGGCGGCAGGTCCAAGTGGAAGATCTGCCAAGCCTGGCTACTTTGCCCAGACTCCTGATGGGACTCGCTTCTCAGCTCAGAGCTTCTCAGACCTCAACCTCTCACGCCCCCTGGTCAAAGCCTGCGAGGCTTTGGGGTACAGCAACCCCACCCCCATTCAGGTATTCCTCTGTACAATGCCTGTCCACGATCATGCACATGTAGTGGTTCTTGTCTCATGGCCGTAAATTTGCCATTGGGAAGTAATTTGTCATGTGTTACATGTTGGAAATAGGTAGCTACAACAGCAGAAGATGAATCAGATGGATTCCCCTTTGCTAGCCTTTCAGGCTGTGAGCATGATCTCCATCACTGATGCTGTGTAAAGCCATTAATAACTGTTTGCAAGGTTCCCATACTGTGGTATGGATCATGTGTTTGTATTCAGTCATGTGTTTTGGCCAGATGCCAGTCTTTACACAACCAGTCTGGCAAGACTTGGTGATGTACTTTGATGTTGCAAGCAGCAGAAGATGAGTGTTGATGGATTCCCCTTTGCTAGCCTTTCAGGCTGTGAGCATGATCTCCATCACTGATGCTGTCTGCTATCTCCACAAGCTGTGTCAGCCCTCAAAGCTCTCCTCAAACTAGCAAGGCCTGATACTAGTGCCCAAGCATTCCCGCCATGAAATGGACATTTCTTTGATATTGAAATTTTCACATCCCCAGGAGCGTTTGACATGTCCCCAAGAGCTTTGTGTATCCACCATCATGTACTTCGAGACTGGTGCGTCTGATTCATGATGCGTTTAGCATTGTGTCCTGTCAAACATCATCAACTGCTATTCACATGTGCATTACATGTGTAGAGTTGAAGTCACTCCCAATGTCAGTGGTTGAGTAGCAAAGGATGAGATTTGATGGATTCCCCTTTGCAAGCCTCAGGGCTATGAGCATGACCTCCATCTCTGATGCTCTTCACACCCACAACAAGCCTTGCTGCTGAAATCTAGCTGTCTTGTACAGCTGCAACCTTCATCCTTTTGCTGGCAATAGCTTTGAACCAGTACTGCAACTGCTCTTCTATGCATGATAAGTGTCATGGATGTATTTTCTACAAGCTTCATGTAGCTCGCCTGCTGTCTTGTGCTCGGGCAGCAGTGGCAGCAATGACAGAGGGGAATATCACACCTGGCACCCAATACAGACACACATGGTTATGGCACAATTCCTAGTAGGACTTTCAGGGTCTTAGATAGGGCTTTGCACTTCAGTTTTGTCAGGAGTCGTTCCTCTGATCAATTATGAAGGCATCTGGTTGGCACGTGATGAGCTGATTAGACCGAGGCGTCGAGCCCCTTTGTGGCAATGCGCCGTTACTCATGTCTTCCACCTCCTGATGCTTCCCTCTGTCATTGTTGCTAGCTTCAGATTGCAATATGTAACAGACAGCTTTCACAAGTTTATTGCCAGGAATTTATGGTAGCTGTATAGCATAAGTGGTAGCATAACTGTTAAAAATGCTCTCTTTCCAGAGCGTGTGAGATTTGCAGCTGCTTTGTGATTGTGATCTGCAGCGGCTGGTCTAGTTTGATGCCAATTTGTGGAAACGGCTACTGTACTTGGGACAACCTGTGGCACTGGTTTGATGCCACAAGTCTTCCCTAGTGTAACAGCCTTCTCCACATTTCTTTGCTGTGTCTGTGTACCTCAGAGGCACATCATGTGATATGTTGTGAAGGCCACTGTTGTGGACGGCATGATTCCAATTGGGCAAAGTTGACTACAACAAAACTAGTCGATCAAGGTCGCCAGATTAGGCGCGGCACATGCCAATTGTGTTTGCAGATTCTGATGTCCTTCTTTTCCTCCTCAGCACTTCACCTCTCAGGTGGTTTTGCTTTCACAGAGTTGACAGCCTCTTCCAACTGAGCGTACTCCTCCTCATTCACATCTTGCTCAGTCAAGATGTCATGCATCAGGCATCACAGCACTAGAGACAGCAGAGCAATTCTACCTCCGCCTCGCATTGCCTGCATGAGCTCCATTTCTATGTGAATGCCATGGGCGTCGTTATAATCTGCAAGCCGCTCTTCAGTAACTCCCCCCATCTGCATCTGAGGGGTCAGGGGGGTTCACGGGGGAGCAGCTTGCAGTTATAATGGCGCCCATGGCATCCACATAGCAAAGGAGGTCATGCAGGCAATGCGATGTGGAGGTAGAGATTGCTCTGCTGGCTCTGATGCTGTGACGCCTGATGCATGACATCTTGACTGAGCAAGATGTGAATGAGGAGGAGTACGCTTAGTTGGACAAGGCCGTCAACTTTGTGAAGGGTGAAGCCACCTGAGAGGTGGAGTTACACCTGGGCACTGCTTTGCATGCATTGCATAATGACCCACTTCGGGTCGCTCAACACAGCTCGTGCTGTTGCAGGCGGCGTGTGTGCCTCTGGCATTGACAGGCAGGGACATCTGTGGGAGTGCTGTCACCGGTGAGACTTGCTGCTGCTTGCTTTGAAACACACTGCTCAACATTTCTGATAGCTCATGTCTAATGAAACAAACTTAACACACATTGTCAAAGGAAGAAGAGATTAGAGAGTGAAAACCTACCTGATGCTGCAGCACACTGTGTTCTGCATCGCTGCATGCATCATCAAGGCCTCATTGTATGAGGCCTTGATGATGCATGTCACTGTCTAGGCAGTGACAGAGTTGCTTGCAAGGGAACGCCACCACAACACATGCTCCAGTGTCTGTTCGCCTATGCAGCTCTGTATGTGTTGCGTGCTTGCTGCAGGCTCAGGAAAGACAGCCGCATTTGCGCTGCCCATTCTGGAACGGCTGCTGTACAGGCCCAAAAGGGTGGCAGCAATTTACGCCCTTGTGCTGACTCCCACAAGGGAGCTTGCTGTTCAGGTGTGAAAACAGTCCAAACCTGTGTTGTTACTTGACGTGCCAACCCTTGCATACCCATACTTGAGAGAGACGAATCCATGACAGCACAGCTGGGAGCTTTGCTGCTAGTCTTGGTTTTGCATGCTGATGTGTCCACTGCAGATTTGCACGACAGCTATCACCATTGTCATCACACCATTTGCCTTGTCTTGCTGTTACCCTGTCATGATCTCATTACCGTTTTGAGCCTGTGCCTGCATCAGCATGCGCAGCTAGCACTCAACTGCTGGACAGACGCTCTCATTCATGTGTCAAGCAGTGAATGGTTTCATGCCGCTGATTTTGACAGGTGCACAGCATGATTGGGAAGCGTCCTTACTCATGTCATCAAGCAACGAATTGTTTGTTTTGCTGATCTCGACAGGTCCGTAGCATAATGCGAAGCGTTCTCACCCATGTCAGCAATCAGTGAATTGTTCGTTTTGCTGATCTCGACAGCTGCACAGCAAGAGTGAGAAGCATTTTCCTCCATGTCACCAGGCAGTGAATCATTTGTCTTGCTGGTCTGGGCAGGTGCACAGCATGATTGAGAAGCTGGCCCAGGCGACAGACATCAGAGCAGCCCTGGTGGTGGGGGGCCTCTCCATGCAGGTCCAGGCCTCCACCCTCAAGACATCCCCTGAGATTGTGGTGGCTACACCCGTGAGCCCTCTCCTCCTCATTGTCTTCTGGTCGTCCTTGCTGGGTTCATTTGTTTTTATCAGTCCCGTACACTCCAAGGAGGTCCACCAGCATGTGAGGTCATGCTGGCTACAGCAGTGGGTGCCATAGCTGCCCAAGGGCAAACGTAACCAGAAGCATTGAAGGCTGCACCCCTGAGCTGGTTGTTGGTTGTTGCATTTGTACCCTGACTAGGCTATAGACTTCTTTTGAGGTTGTGATGGTTACGTCAGTGAGCGCTCTGCTCCACATTGTCTTCTGGTCCTTGCTTGCTCAGCTGTGCTGATAGCATTGGGTGTCAGAGTGCATGGTAGGTGGCATTGTGGTGGCTGCACCAATAAGCACCATAGCTGCCCAAGCGCCAACACAACAAGAGCTGTGAATGGCGTAGACCTGAGCTCATTGTTGGTTGATTTACTTCACTTCCCCAGACTTCCCCTGTAACTGTGATGGCGAAACCACTGACCTTTCTCCTCTACAGCGTCTTCTGGCTATTGCTGGTTTAGTTGTGTTTGTCAGTCCTTCGAGCACAGGGGAGGTCCACCAGCTTGTGATCATGCACGGTGTGTTGGCATTGTGTATCCCAAGCGCCACTGCTGCCAACGTGCAGTAGCATTGCACTGGACAGTGTTCTGCTGTGCTGGTGGAACACTGTAGCTAACTTGGTGAGGCTGCATTGAATCAGATGATGAACGTGTGCAGCATGTCTTGTCCAAGCTCTGGCTTGATAGGTTGTGACGCGACTGAATGGCGTGCAGGGAAGGCTGATTGACCACCTACGCAACACTCAATCCGTTGGCCTGGAGGACCTGCAAGCTTTGGTGCTGGATGAGGCTGACAGGCTGCTGGAGATGGGCTTTGCTGAAGAGGTGAGCGCATGCCTTGGTACACTGGATCAATATAGTGTATGCATGCTTCCCTCTTCCCTCTTGAGAGAGAGTTGGTGGTTTTGAGATCATACTGCTAAACTGTCTGCTCAGCTGTGGTGGGCCACACAGGCCTGCATCAACACAAGTGCCTGTGCCTTTCAAAGCCCGCTCCTGCTGGTTTGTGCATCAAACACTGCTGGAGGCACTGCTACTACCACAACCTACTGTCTACAAGGACAGGCCAAAGGCTGTATTAGCATCATTGGCAGCTAGGCTGTCAACAAGGCTGTCAACAAGGCTGTCAGCACTGTCAGAGGTTTACAGCATCTTGCATCAAGGCAGACACCAAAGTAGACACCAGAGTAGACACTAGAACAGACATTAGAGCAGACATCAGAGTAGACACTGAATTAGACAGTCAAGTAGACAGTGGAGTCGACACTAGTTTACTCACTAGAGCAGACATTAGAGTAGACACTAGAGCAGACATGACAGCAGACACT
>JAABUO010002124.1_pt1 | contig 24598 bp, 23 predicted proteins | sample 5559291 | NCBI WGS metagenome assembly JAABUO01 (sample SAMN10711878, study PRJNA513372) | rock metagenome | isolation source: Antarctica rocks | place: Antarctica: Victoria Land, Finger Mt sud
TCCGGCAGGCAGCCTGGTACCCCAAGCACGACCCGACGTTCTCCGACGCCCGCGCCCTCGTGCGCCGCTCCCTGTGGGCCGGGACCACTTTTTGCATGTCGCCCCCAGCAGGGGACATCATTAAAGTCAAGTCCCCCGCGCCCTCGTCGATCACCTGAGCGAGATGCTGTGTTATGCGGCCTAAACGGCCAAAGTCTAGCTGAGGGCCTGTATCGCGATGTCGTCGACACCGTCCCGCCGCAGCCGGGGTAGCGCGACGGAGGGTAGCCAGCGCCGGCCCGGCCCCCCATGCGCGCGCCATGCCGTGCCGTTCGCCAGGTCTAGCCCGAGGGTCACATGTCTCCACAGTCCCTCGGCGATCATGGCGCGCAGGAGCGGCCACACGTGGCGCTCCGGCTCGTACGTGGGTCGCAGGAAGGTATCGTAGCCCAGGACGTATCCGGCGCGAGCCAACTCACGGTGCAGGTCGAGGTCGGGCCGTTTGTCGACGTGCGAGATCTGGACGCGCCCCGGCGCGACCCCGCAATCCTCTATGAGGCGCGCCAACGCTTCCACCTCCTGGCCCGCCTCGGTGTGGACGACAACGCCGGCGCCTACGCGCCTCGCCGCCGTCAGCGCGGCCCTCATCAGGCCCTCCTCCTGATCTCCGCCCCCCGTCCATGCGGTCTTGACGACGCCGGCCCGTACATCACGAGCCTCGTCGAGCCCCTGGCTGAGCTCGCGCGTGAATAGATCGAGCGCCCGCTCGTCGTCAAGCGCCTAGGGGCCGACTCCGTGGGGATAATAGCGCGCGAGGTGGAAGCCGGTCGCCGCGACGAGGGCAACCCCGCTTCCTTGGGACAAGCGAGCCAGGACGCGTCCGTCGCGCCCACATCCACCCGGTTGGCAGTCGACCAGCAAGGTCCCGCCGGCTTCGGCGAAGTCCGTGAGTTCGACGCGCGCGGCCTCCTCGTCGTCGAGGACAGGCGCCGTGGGCACGTCCGATGCGATCCAGGCGTGCCCGTGCGCGTCGGCGACGCCGACACGGCCGGCGTCGATCGGTCCGAGCACTGTTGGAATAAACATCACGATCCGGCTCCAAACTCTCCGTCATCAGGCCGTAGGCGCGTGCCGCCCCGCGCCCAACGATCGGGATGCGGAGTGTGGGCATCGACCGTGCCCAATGTCCAATGACGCTCGTGTGCCACGATGCTCGTCGCGCTCGTGACCATGGCATCTCGTGACCATAGCATGATGTGTGAGCGCGCGCCTTGTCAAGCCAATGGTCCTCATTGTACGCTGATGGACGCCGTATGCGCGTGTACGATGTGCGCGCGGGTGGATGAGGCGGGAGTAGATCGGTGGAGTGGCTGGTGAGTAATGGTGAGTAAAAGGATAAGCAGGTGACACGAGTAGTCGAGCCGCCCTTGCCGATGCGGGCGTTGGGGACGACCGGCCTGATGGTCCCGCCCCTCTGTGTGGGGTGCGCGCCGTTGGGCAGCATGCCCGCTACGTTCGGCTACGCTGTCGGCGAGGAGCAGGCGCTGGCCACGCTGCGCGCCGTGTTCGATGGCCCGATCGCCTTTGTCGACACAGCGGCCTCGTACGGCGATGGCGAGAGCGAGCGCCGTGTCGGCCTTGCGCTGCGCGCGCGGGGCGGTCTCCCGACCGGCTTCGTCCTCGCCACGAAAGCCGACCGCGATCTCGCCACCGGCGACTTCGGCGGCGACCAGATACGCCGCTCCGTCGAGCGCAGCCTGCGCCTGCTCGGCCTCGATCGCTTGCAACTCTGCTACTTGCACGATGCCGAGCACACGACGTTCGAGGCGACGATGGCCCCCGGCGGGGCGGTCGAGGCGCTGCAACGGTACAAGGAACAAGGTGTGATCGAGCATCTTGGGATCGCGTGCGGTCCGATCGACATGACGGCTCGCTACGTCGAGACCGGCGTGTTCGAGGTTGCCCTATCGGCCAACCGCTACACGCTGCTCAACCAGGCGGCGGCGCCTATCTGGGACCTCTGCGCGCGATGGGGCGTGGCGGCGGTCAACGCCGCCCCCTACGGCGGCGGCCTGCTCGTCAAAGGGCCGCGCGCCTATCCGCGCTACGCTTATCAGGACGCGCCGCACGAGTTGCTGGAGCGGGCAGGTCGGTTGGAAGAGCTGTGCGCCGCACGCGGCGTCCCGCTCGCGGCGGCGGCGTTGCGGTTCTCGCTGCGCGACCCGCGCATCACCTCCACGATCGTGGGGATCGACCGTCCCGAGTTGCTGGCCGCGACCGTCGCGCTGGCCCAACACTCAATTCCGCCGGAGCTCTGGGCCGAGTTGGCGTCCGTGACCCCCACGACCGATGACCCCGAGGCGGGACGCTGTCCGTAGGCGCCAGGCGGCCAGGCGGCCAGGGTGGTCACTCCTCGTCGTCCCCCGCGGGATACTGCTTACACGGGTAGGTTCTTTGTGTGGGGGGCGCCGGGCGACGCCCTCCGACCCTCCCTCTCTCGTGAAAAATCTACTCCTGAAAGGCGGGATACTGCGGGGGCGGATCCCCGCGCCCCTCGGCGATGCGCGGATAGTCGACGCCGGGCCGCGCCCCGTCGGGGACGATGGCTTCGAGCTTGACCTGGTGCCGCAACTCGTCGCCGAAGTCGAAGATATACAGGATGCTCTTGCCCGTCCGCAGCGGCAGCGCCTCCAGGGGGTAGCGCGCCGCGTTGCGACTGCTATCGGGGGAGTAGGGGCTGCCGTACTCGCTGTTCTCGTCCCAGGCCTTGCCGCTGAGGAAGAACGCGTAGAGGTGGTCGTCGTCCCACCCGAACGCGGCCTGGATAGCGTCGTGCAGATCGTCTAAGGTCTGGTCGCCCCGCAGTTCGATGCGCCGCCAGACCGACTTCATCCAGTCCAGCTTGACCTGGAAGCGGTAGAGCGTCGTCGCGGCGGCGGGCGACGGGGGGACGAGCGGCGTGCCGTCGGCGTCCTCCCAGGCGAAGCCCGGCGCCGGGACCGTCACCGTGATGTCTCTCCGGCTCGCCCTCGTGCCCACCCGCGTCGTGTGGGTCAGCGTCCCCGGCGAGACCGTGGACGAGAGCGCGTCCTTATGGGCGCCGACGAAGCCGTTGACCCCTTCGAGGGCCAGGGTCAGGGCGCGGACTTCGCGCTCGTCGGGCTGCCGGAATTCGCCGCCCTTAACTGTTCGTGTGAACGTAGGGACATTCCGCCGGGACACCTTGACGCCGTGCTCGTCCAGCCAGTCGAGGTAAGTGGGATCGACCTCGGACTCCTCGTCTAGGAAGAGGGTGAGGCAATCCTCCATCGCCTCCGCCATCGCGCCCGGTCCCTCCTCGCCGTCGATCAGCAGCGGCAGGCCGAGGTCGGCCACCATAGCGCGCAAGAGGGAGGGCGGGACGCCGTCGACCGGGGCGCCCATGCGCCGTAGTTCCGCGATCGCCCCGTCGATCCGCTCGTCGTCAGGGTCGAGGGCGCGGCCCGCGTCGCTCTCGATGGTGCGCTCGTACGCCTCGCGACCATAGTAGAAGGCCACGCCGAACACCTCGTCGCCGGCGCCCAGGATCGCGGCGTACAGCGTCTCCACGCCCGGCGCGGGGCCGTCGGCGCCTAGCTCGACAGCGAGAGGCGGGTGGTCGAGCAGCAATTCCCACGGCCTCCGCCGCGCATAGCGCGCCGCCGCCTTGTAGAGGGGCTCGATCGACGCGGGGGCGACGTCCCAGGCGAAGGGCGCGAGCATCTCTGGATCCTCGTCGGCTCCCATAAACGCGGCCAGCGATTCGTACGCCTCCGTGAAGGCGGGGAGCTCGCCGGCCTGGTCGACCGTGACACCGAACGGCGCGAGCAGGGCGGACGCGGCCCGCGCCAACGCGGGGTCGTTGACGCGGACCCTTCCCGGCAGCCCGCGTCGCGCCTTGTTCGCGGCGGGGGCGCCGAGCGCCGGCGCCTGGACGAGCGAGGATGGTCCTTCCAGCGCGAGGAACGGTGACGGGGCCGGCGTCGCGGAGGCGGGCTCGACGATGGCGTCGATGAGGGAGGCGAGCGCCTCACTCACGCCGTCGTCGGGGCTCCGCAATGGGTTGATCACGCTGTGCGCGCGCACGACGCCGCTCGCGGGCTCGACCCACAGGGCGACGTGCGGCTGGAACGTCTTTTGGCCGTCGCGCGAGTACAGCCCGAGGGGCCGTTTCCCGCCCTCGATCACAAGCTCGGGACGGCGCGGCAGCTTGGCCAGGCGGGTCGTGTCTAACGGGGATGTTTGGACATCCGGCATCGTCGTCTCCTCTCTCTGGGGCGGCAGGCGCCATGACGCATACCCGTATTCTAGTCGATCGCCGCCCCCTGTCGAGTTGGAGCCGCCCTGCTCGATCGCCCTCCCGGTATACTTGCGGTGTTGGCGTCAGGGGAGGGCGATGAAAGGCTATGAACGGTGGCGGGAGGGGTAACGGTGGCGGGAGGGGTATGAGTAAGGAGATCGCGCCGCCGCGCGATGGGCGGCCGCTCTACACGATGCGCCTGCGTGTGCGCAACTATGAGATCGACGCGCTCGGCCACGTCAACAACGCCGTCTACGTGAGCTATCTCGAGCAGGCGGCCATCGAGCACGGAGCCGTTATGGGCCTCGACGGGGCGCGCGCGGCCGCGCTGGGCGGCCACTTCGTGGTGCGGCGTCACGAGATCGACTACCTCGGGGCCGCCGTGGCGGGCGACGAGCTGGAGATCGAGACGTGGCCTGAAGATCTCAGGGGACCGCGTGCGGTACGCTGCTACGAGATCCGCCACGCCGGCGGCAAGCGCCTCGTCGCGGCGCGGACCCTCTGGGTGTGGGTTGATCTCAACGGACGCCCGCGTCCCATCCCCCGCGAGATCGCCGACCATTTCGCCCTGCCCGACGGCGACGCGGGACGACGAACGCCCACTTAACCACTACCCCTCCCAGGGTGAGGGGGTGGTCATCGAGCCGTCGCTAGTGTAGGTAAAAAAGATGACACCAAGGCGTCAGTCTTTAGAAAGACGTCGACGGCACACGGCGCCTTATGCCGTCACGAGACTGAGCCAGAAGTCGCTGAACCGGGCGCCCTCGACGGCGGTGATCACACGCATCACGCGGCCGCCCTCGTCTACGCGCTCATAGAGCCATCCGTCCCGCATCTCCGTGCCGACGCGTATGCTTTCGATCGTCACACCATCCCACCCCAGCGCGACCGCACAGGCCAGCGGGTCGTGCTGGAAATTAAGGATATCGTTGGGTATCTCGGCGCACGCGCGTCCATATATCTCTTCCATCTTCTCGTCGTCGGCGATGGCCTCGGCCTGGCGCGCCAGGAGTTGACCGAGGGGTCCAGAGGCGCGCAGCGCGGGGAGGTACGCGCGGCGCAGGGCCGTCTGGGCGGACACTTCAATGGGGATGAGCGTGGGGCTATAGCGCTCGAAGATGCGGCGCGCCGAGGTCACATCGTACTGGACGTTCCAATCGCTGGTATTGTCCCATTGGGGGAACCCCACGGGCATGGGATGTAGATGTCCACCCATCAGGTAGAGGTCGGCGCGCGCCAGCAACCCCGGATACGCCTCGTCGAGCAGGGCCAGGTTCGTATAGGGTCCGATGGCCACGACGCGGGTGCCCGCCTCGACGCTGCGTTTCAACAAGGCCAGGGCATCCGCCATCGGCGTCGGAGCCGGGGCGACAGGCTCCGGCCAATACGCGTCCTCCCGCGGGAGGACCGGCGCGGACCGATAGCGGCCGCATGACACATCGGCGCCAGCGGCCACGGGGATATCCGGCCGCCCCGCGAGCGCCAGGGCATAGCGTGTGTAGCCCGCGCGGCGTCCCTCATATTCGGCCACGGTCGTGATACCCGTGATCTCCACGCCCGGCCATTTCAGCAGCAGGGCCAGGGCGCACAGATCGTCGGTATCGCCGCCGAGATCGGTGTCAAGGTGAATCTTTATTGTCGCCGCTCCTTCCACGTCGCGTTGAGCGTAGCCGAGGGGACGGGCGCGAGTAGCGCCCGTCCCCTCCTTCATCCGTCGTGACTGGCCACTACGCGCTAGCCGCCGGCGGGGAAGACGTTGCCGGGTTCGGTCATGGCGAAGGGGTTGAGGGTCTTGTCGAGTTCCTCCTCGGAGAGGTTCGTCTTGCCGCGCGCGACCTCGCGGATCGTCTGGCCGGTCTGCGAGGCCTCTTTGGCGATGGCGGCCGCGGCGTCGTAGCCGATCGTCGGGGCCAGCGCCGTGCCGATAGCCAAGCCCTGCTCCACCATGTCGGGGCCCTTGCTCGTCGCGGTCAACCCCGTGAGGCACTGGTTGACGAAGTTGTCGGTGGCGCGGTCGAGCAACGCGATCGATTGCAGCAGGTTGTACGCCACCACCGGCATCATGACGTTGATCTCGAAGTTGCCGGACTGGCCGCCGACGGTGACGGTGACGTTGTTGCCCATCACCTGGGCGCAGACCATGCACAGCGCCTCGGGGATGACCGGGTTGACCTTACCCGGCATAATCGAGGAGCCCGGCTGCACCTCGGGGAGCGCGATCTCGCCGATACCGGCGCGCGGCCCCGAGCCGAGGAAGCGGATGTCGTTGGCGATCTTCATCAGGCTCACCGCCACCGTGTTGAGCGCGCCGTGCGCCTCGACGACGTTGTCGAGCGTGTTCTGCGCCTGGAAGTGGCCGTCCGGGTCGGTCTCGTGGATGTCGATCCCACCGTTCATGGCGGAGAGCCGCTCGCAGACGAGGCGCGCGAAGTCGCGGTGTGTGTTGACGCCCGTGCCCACGGCCGTCCCACCGAGCGCGACCTCGCCGAGCTCTCGCTCCGCCCCCTTGACGCGCTCGATGGCGCGGTGGGCCTGCGCGGCGTAACCGAGGAACTCCTGACCCAGGAGGATCGGAGTGGCGTCCTGCAGGTGGGTGCGGCCTGTTTTGATGACGCCCATGAACTCTTGCGCCTTGGCGCGCAGCGCGTTCTCGAACTTCTCGAGCGTGGGCACGAGGCTGTCGTGGATTTCGACGAGGGCGGCGAGGTGGATCGCGGTGGGGATGACGTCGTTGGAGGACTGGCCCTTGTTGACGTGGTCGTTGGGGTGGACCGGCTTCTTGGCGCCGCGCTCGCCGCCCGCGATCTCGATGGCGCGGTTGGAGATGACCTCGTTGGCGTTCATGTTCGTCGAGGTGCCCGAGCCGGTCTGGAAGATGTCGACCACGAACTGGCCGTCGTGGCGGCCGTCGACGACCTCCCGCGCGGCCTGCTCGATGAGCTCGGCGACTTTGGGGTCGAGCAGCCCGAGCTCGACGTTGGCCTGCGCCGCGGCCAGCTTGACCTGCCCGAGGGCCTTGATGAACGCGCGGTTGAAGCGCAACTGACTGATGGGGAAGTTTTGTACCGCGCGCATGGTCTGTCCGCCGTAGAGGGCGTCGGCCGGGACCTCGACCGGCCCCATCGAGTCCTTTTCGATGCGTGTGTTGGGCTGCGTCTGCGTCTCTGTCGCCACTCGATTGCACTCCTTTGTACACTTGTCATTATCGGGGCGTGTTCATCCCCGCTGCGGGGATGCCGTACTCTGTTCATCCCCGCTACGGGGATGCCGTCCTCTATTGTACACCGCGCCGCGCGTGACACGTGGTACACGGCTTGCTCTTGTATTCATTGTCGATTTAACGATTTCGACAGGGCTCGCCTCATCGCTCCGTGTCCCGTCGCTCCATGGCGTGACCATCGTGTCGGCCGCGCGCGGCGCGGCGGCCCCTATCCGTTTGGTGGTATTTTTATGAACGCCGTACGCCCCGCCGGGCCGCGACCCGACGAGCGGACCACGCCGCTCGACCGCTTTGGCCTCAACCGCTGGCTCCAACTCTTCCTGACCATCATCGCCGGGGCGGTCGTGGCGGTGATCGCCTGGGCTGTGTTCGTGCGCCTACTGCACATCATCATCCTGCTCGTCGCCAGCTTCCTGGTCGCCTACTTGCTAGGGCCCCTCGTCGAGCGTATGGAACATGGCGGGATCAAGCGCCCCGCCGGCATCGGGTTGATCTATCTGGTGCTGTTCGGCGTCATCGGCGTCGGCGGCTACCTGCTGGTGGGGCCGCTGACGCATCAGTTGCAGCAGTTGAGCGCCGTGCTCCCCAAATACTTCGACCCGCGATCGCGCCAGGCGGCGCAGCTCGATCAGGCGCTCCGCCAGCACGGCATTAACTTCTCGATCGCCAGTCTCCCCGCGCAACTGGGGCGCGATCTCAGCGGGGCCGGCTCGAGCGTCCTGGGCGGAACCCTGGGCATCGTGACCGGCACGATCGGCGTCATCACCGACCTGCTGCTGATCCTGGTCATCGCGTTCTACTTCCTGCTCGACGGCCACGCCATGCACAACCGCGCGGTACGTCTCCTGCCCGCGGCGCATCGCGAACGATGGTTCTTCTTTGAGGCCACGATCAACAAGGTCGTCGGCGGCTATATCCGCGGCCAGCTCATCGTGGCGGCGACGGTCGGCGCCGCGGCCGGTGTCGGCTGTTTCTTCCTGGGTGTGCAGTTCCCGCTCGTGATCGGCCTGCTGGCGTTCCTGTTCGAGTTCATCCCCATGCTAGGGCCGGTCCTGGGTATGATCCCGGCCGTGATCATCGCCCTGTTCCAGCAGCCGTTCCCCCTGACCCTGTGGGTGATCGTCTATTTCATTATTTTGCAGCAAGTCGAGTCGAACTTCATCGTCCCGCGCGTGAGCGGGCACGCCGTCGGCCTGCATCCCCTTGCCGCCCTGATGTCCCTGATCATCGGTCTCGATCTGGGCGGGATCGGCGGCGCGCTCCTATCGGTCCCGCTGGCCGGCGTGGCGTGGGTCATGATGATGGCCCTCTATAGCGATACGACCGGCCAGAGTTCGATGCTGGTCCAGACGCAGCGGCGCACGGCGGTCAAGTCGATACGCAACATCATCGGACGCCGCCGCTCTCAACCGGGCACGGCCGCGGCGGCGGACATCGATACGTCCGCCCCGGTGCCGGTCCATAACGAGCGCATCGCCGCGATCAAGCACGAGCAGGAACAACTCATCGAACAGTTCGAGGCCGACCAGGTGGGGCAGGCCGTGGCCGAGCATAATTCGCTCTCCGAGGCCCCGCAAGAAGAGCAGGCCAGGCATAGTCCGGAAACGCGCGGACCGGATGACGTGCAGGCCCCTAGTGTGACGCATTAGCGTATGAAGAGCGGCTTTCGGAGGCGGATATGATGGGTAAACAGCGGGGTTCGCGCCGATGAGTACGAGTCAGCCGACAGGGGGCGCGCCACTCACCGCGCGCCCCGCGCCGCTTGGCTTTCTGCTCGACGTCGACAATACGCTGCTCGACAACGACGGGGTGAAGGAGTGGCTCGCGACGCGGTTGCGAGAGGCGCTGGGCGAGGAGGGGTCGGCGCTCTTCTGGGAATTGTACGAGAGCGTCAGGCGGGAGCGCGATGTCGTGGACTTGCCGCTGACCGCCGCGCGCTACGCCGAGCGCGGCGGCTACAACGCCGCGGTGGTCCCGGGAGTCCTGGAGGGGGTCCCATTCGCGGACTTCCTCTATCCCCACGCCCTCGAGACACTGCGGCGCCTGGACACGCTCGGCGCGGTCGCGATCCTCACCGACGGCGACCAGGTCTTCCAGCGGCGGAAGATTGAGCGGTCGGGGATCGCGGCTGCGGTCGAGGGCAACGTCCTCATCTACACGCACAAACAGCAGCATCTGACCGAGGTGGCGGACTTTCAGCCCGTCGACCACAGCGTCATCGTCGACGATAAGGCCGACATTTTGCGGGACGTCAAGGAGGCGATGGGCGCGCGTGTGACGACGGTGCATGTGACGCAGGGGCACTATGCGCGCGCCCCCTTGCCGGACGGGTTCCGCCCCGACATCACGGTCCAGGCTATCGGCGATCTGCTCACGATGGACGCGCGGGACTTTATGCGCACGGACGGGTCGATAGATGGAGAAGGATAGCGTCGAGATCGTGTTCCTGGGCGACAGCATCACGGAGGCGCCCGACGGGTACGTGCGTCTGGCGGCCGACATCATGCGGGCGGCGCGGCCCGCGCGTTGGCTGCACGCCGTCAACGCGGGGCGCGGCGGCGACCGCTCGATCGACCTGGGGCCGCGCCTAGAGCGTGACGTCCTCGTCCACCATCCCGACGCCGTCGTCCTCTCCATCGGGATCAACGATGTGTGGCGCGCGCTCGACGCCCCCGGCCAGGGGTTGGATGTCCCGCTTCCGGTCTACACGCGGGCGGTGACGGACGTGCTCGACCGTATCGCGGACGCGGGGGCCGCGGCTGTCGTGCTGACCACGAGCGTCATCGGCGAGAACCCTGATAGCCCCGGTAACCGGCTGCTGGAGCCCTACAACGCCGCGCTGCGCGACCTCGCGGGCGAGCGCGGCCTCGCTCTGGCGGAGGTCAACGCGGCCTTCCACCGCGTCCTCGCCGCCCCGCACCCCCCGCAACTGACGACCGACGGCGTCCACCTGACGCACCAGGGCGCTGTCGTCATGGCGCTCGCCGTCCTCCGCGCGTTCGATATTGACATAACATCGGCATAACAGGGTAGGATACGGCGAGCGCAACGCAGACGGTGAAGCGTTGCGCTCGCCGCCGGTTTGTTGCTCCCCGCTCGGCCCATCCAACGCCCACCGCGCGGTCCTTCCACCAGTCTCCGCATAACCTGTTGACAAAAGTAGAACATAAGTTCTACAATGGCCCTTGCGACGATCGAAGAGTACCAGGCGGCGAGAAAGGGAGACGGTCTTATGGCGGTGATGCGGCGCGAGCTACCGAGCGGCACGGTGCGGATGGACGTGGATCCGTACCGCCGCCGCGATCCCCTCTGGGGCCACCCCCTGTTGTCGGCGGCGCTGGCGGCCGTGGCCGTTCTCGTCGCTTACCAACTCCTATCGGGGACCCTGTTCTGGGCGCGGGTCAAGATCGACGACCTGCGCTACGGCTATCCGCGCTCGTATCAGACCGACGGGTACGTCGGCTTCGGCGAGTCGAACGGGCTGCCGACGCACTTCGTGGCGCTCAACCTGCACCGCCAGGTCGTCGTGCTGATAACGCCCGGCGATGACCCGACGCACGTGACCGCGCTCAAAGGTCCGTACCTGTTCGGGACCAACGAGGAGTACGCCCCCGTCACGCTCCGCCTCGTCGACGTCAACGGCGACGGCTACCCCGACCTCGCCGTCTCCGTCGACCACCAGCAGGTGGTGTGGGTCGACCAACCGCGCCAGGGCGTCTTCCGCCCGCTGCAGCCGCAAGAGAAGGCGGCGGCGGCGCAGGTGTTGGGGACGGCGTCATGATGCGGCGCCCGCACGGCTTGACGACGGCCTCTCGCTCTCATGGCGGCCTGGCCGTCCACCGTCCACGCCGGCCCATGGCGACGAAACAACAGACGCGCCGCCGTGGATCGACCGGCGCCCTGAACGGTATCGCGCCGCGCCGCTGGTTGGCCGGCCTCGTCCTCCTGCTCCTCCTCCTCGCGCTGACCGTGCAGGCGATACGCTCGCACGCCGCCCCCGCCGCCCCCGCCGCCCCCGCCGCCCCCGCCGCCCCCGCCGCCCCCGCCGCCCCTGGGCGGGAGCGCGGGCACGCCGTCGGCATGGGCCGATCACAAGGCGCGCCCGGATCGACCCATGCGTCGAGCGACAGGCGGGGCCGGCAGGCGGCGGGCGCTGGCGCTCCCGGTCGCGCGTCCCTGTCCGGGCGCGCCACTAGCGCACGGAACCAAAGAGGCGGGGTTGTACCGGTAGGGGGCGGCGACAGCGCGCTGCCGCTCGACGGGCCGCCCAGCGTCTCGCCGACATTCGTCGACGCGACGCTGGCGCGCCTGGGCTCACCGCTGGCAGGCTCCGGCCGCTTTATCTACGACGAGGGGCGCCGGCAGGGCGTCGACCCGGTCTATCTGCTGGCGATCGTCTCCTACGTCGACGGGCACGACCCCTTGCCCGCCGCGGCGCACAACGTCGGCGCCATCCGCGCGGTCGGCGGCCAGCCGGCCTTGAACGGGTATCGCGTCTTCCCAACATGGCGGGACGGCGTCGCCGCGTGGTATGCGCTCGTGCGCACCCTCTATGTGCGGCGTTGGGGGCTGCGCACCCTGGACGCCATGCTCCCCGTGTACGCTCCGGCCCCCGGCCAGGGCGTCGAGGACGAACTCAACGCCCTGTGGGCCCGCATCGCCGCCTGGCGCGCGGAATCGGCCGCCGGGGGTATTTAGCCTGTATCCCGGCCCGCGCGGCCACTCCCTCCGTTATCTTCCCTCTTTCTCGACCCCTCCGGATCCTGGCCCGGAGGGGTCTCCTTATTGGCGCGCTTGGCGCGGGACGAGGCGTAGCGTCTCGATCTTGTGCGGACCGAGCCTGATCGGCGTGTCGTTGGTCGGGGAGCCCGGCAGGGGGACGGCGTCGAGGAGGCTCTCGTCGAGGGCGAGGCGCTCGACGCGGGCCAACAGCTCCGTCAGGGTTAAGGTTCCGACGGCGTCCTGGTCCGTCGCGTTGTAGAGGCGTACGACGAGGCCGTTGCCGTCCTCGGCCCCTTTGAGCGCGCCGACGACGACGCCCGGCGCGTCGACGGTCAGGAAGCTGCCGCTCGACGGGAGCGGGCCGGCGGTGGGTTCGGCCGCGACGGCGCGGAGCGGCAGGTGGGCGTCGTGGGCCAATAGGACGGCGTCGCGCCTGGCGCCGGCGAAGGGGATGAGGCCGTACGAGAAGGTCTGGCGGCCGGGGCACTGCGCCTCGGGCGTTGGCAGCGAGGGGCCGGCCCCGCCGCGACGGGTCGGCAGATCGTCGCGCGAGAGCCAGCCCACGCAGCGCAGCAGCGTCAGGGTCAGCGTGGTCGTCCCGTCGTCCGAGGCGGAGGCCTCGTACTCGGGAAGGCCCACGTTCGTCAGCGCCAACCCATGGCCCGTCTGTTTATCGTGCAGGAGCGTGAAGCCGTGCTGCGGCGCGGTCGAAACGGGATCCTCCAGCGCGTCCCCCGCGCTCATCGTGCCTCCCTCCGTTGTCCGCGCGCCCAGTGGGCGCTCCACGACGTCGTAGGCCTGCTCGACGTGGATGTGGTCGACGGCGAACGGAGCGCGGAAGGTCACGCGCAGGCGGTGGTCCTCGGCCGTGTTGTCGATTGTCGTCGCGATATCGACGCGCGGGGAGCCGTGCGTGAGCGTGACGACACTTGTGACGCGCAGTGTGGCCGTCGTATTGGAGCGAGCCGTGCGGTCCTTGGCGAGCCCGGCCGGCACGACGAGTTCCTGTGCGATGCGCAAACGGGCGCCCAGGGCGTCCCGCTCCGCCACGATCGTCGGCGGGGCGGCGGGGCCCACGACGATGCTATCCCCCGATGGCGCGGCGTACGTGTAGCTGTCGCCCGCGTCACCGTCGTCGACGAACACGTTGCAGGGACCGTAGGTCGCGTCGGCGCGTTTATCGGTCACGCTGAGCGCACCGGTCGCCCGATCGGCGACGACGGCCAGATCGTCGGTTTCAATCGTATAGGGGTCGGATAGGCCGACGTCGGGACGCGCGTTCGCCGCGTCCGCCGTGTCGGGCGCGGCCAGGTACGCGGCGTCGAGCGGGCGCAGCCACAGCGTGCGGTAGCCGTGAGCCGGGACATCGCGCGCCAGGAGCTCGAGGTCGTGGCGCGCGTTGCGGTGGACATGTAGCGTGACGGGGGTAGGGGCCGTCTCGGTCAGCACGGCATCGACGCGCATGATCTCGGCTTCGATCTCCTCGCGCGACATGATCCCGCTGTCGCCGACCGTCACCTCGACGTGCAGGCCGTCGTCGTCCGCGCGCGTGGCGACGCCCTGCAATCCCATCCCCATGACACGGTTGCCGTCGACGAGCGCCATGACGACCGCCGGGTCCGGGATCTCCTCGCGTGGGACCGGCATGATCGTCGAGGGCTCCCCCTCGGCCTCGCTCCTCCAGGCGTGCGGGACCGGCGCGCCCGCCGCGTCGAGGAGTTTGTAGCCGGCCGCCATGCCCGGAAGTTGCAAGGTGAGCGTCATGCGCTCGGCGCGCGCCGCGTCCCCCGGGTTGACGACGACGAGCGGCACGACGCCCGTCGCGTCCGCCGGGGCCGCGTCGTCGGCGTCGTCGGCGCTGGGGAGGCGCGTGTCGACGCGCGCCGCGATGTAGCCGAGGGCGCGGGCCACGAGGTCCTCGCCGATCTGCTCGACCCCGTCGTAGCGTGTCCCCATCTCGCGGTGTACCTGATCGATCGAGCAGCCGCAGATGCTGTCGTGCGGCTGGTTTTGTAGGAGCAGTCGCCAGGCTTCCCACAACTCGCCATGGGGATAGGGGGCGCCGAGCGTCGCCGCCCACACGGCGTAGGGCTCGGCCTCGCGCTCGAGCAACTGCTGCGCCAGGACGTTGCGGCGTTTGAGATAGGTGCGGGTCGAGAGCACACCCGGAAGGAGGTGGGCCGTGGCGGGGGAGCGAAGCTCACCGCGCAGGACGCCTTCCGGGCGGCCCTCCACGCCCAGCAACCGCACGGCCTCGTCGAGCGAGACCTGCCGCACCGCCCAATCGGGCGCGAGCAGGCGGTTTGCCTCGGCCAGCGCCTCGGGAAGACCGGCCTGGATCGGCAGGTGGTCGCCGCCGTTCATCAGGAGTACACCGGCCCCCGTCGCGCTGGACGTCAGGGCCTCGCACAGCTGGCGCAGGCGGCCGGCCAGGACGGGCGGGTCGAGGGGGAGACGCTGGGCGTTAGAGTAGCTCTGCGGCAATAGCTCCAGCATCACGCGGCTCCCGTCGGGCGCCTCCCACCAGCTCTCGTTGCGCGTCGCGCGCGCGTCGACGCCGCGCCACGGTACGGCGCTCGTGATGCCGAAGCCGTGTAGAATTTGCGGGAACTGGCCGGTGTGCCCGAACTGGTCGGGCACGTACCCGACGGCCGTCGCGCGCCCGTAGGAGCGGGCCATGCGCAGGCCGAGCATGAGGTTGCGCACGAGCGCCTCGCCGCTGACGAGGAACAGGTCGGGGTGACAATACCAGGGCCCCACGCCCAGGCGTCCGGCCGCGATCTGGCGGCGCAGGTCGTCGGCGCGCTCCGGGCGCATGGCGAGGTAGTCGTCGAGGGCGATCGTCTGGCCGTCGAGCAGGAAGTGGGCGAACGCGGGGTCGCGCTCCAGCGTATCGAGCACGCCGTCGATCGTCCGCACGAGGTCGAGGCGGAACTGTTGGAAGGTGCGGTACCACTCGCGGTCCCAGTGGGTATGTGATATGAGGAAGGCTGATCTAGTCATAGAGGGAATTGTAGCACGGGCGCGGTCCAGGTTTTGCTACCTTTAAGCGCTAGCGGGGAGGTATTATGACCCGCTCCGCCGACGGCCACGGCGGCGGCGCTACGCCTCCATGACCGCAAGCGCGCGTGTCTTGATTCCTGGATGAAGCACTTTTGCGGTGATAGGTTGCGTCGATGATCCAGCGTGCCTCGTCGGGCGTATGGAGGACGACAGCTTTGAGAAGCTCTAACGCGGTGGAGGTGGAGGATGGTGGCGGCATACACGAGAGGGTTGGCCCACGGGCGCGCGACAGCGCGGGGACGTACGGCGGCGGAGGCGGCGCTTGTCGCGCGCATCCTGGGGCTCGGGCTGGCGGCCGAACGGCTGGCTACGGCATTTTACTACGCCGGGCTCACGACCCCGGCGGTTATGCGCGACCCGCGCCTGGGCGGGTCCTCCACCGATGCGCGCAACCCCGGCCTTCCGCCCAATGGACGGCCGAGTCACGTGCGGGCCTTGCAGGCCTGCCTCGACGCGGAGTCGAAGCACGCCGCGACGTTCGTCACCGCCGGCGCCGCGCCGGCGCCGCGTGTCTATTATTTCCCGGCGGGGACGTTCGACCTGCTCGGCGAGCCGCGCGCGCGCGGCTCGTTCCTGGGGACGATGGAGACGCTCGAAGCGGCGTTCGTCGCGGCCTACATCGTCGCGATCGGGGCCCTCATCGACGGCGCTCAGCCCGGTGTCGCGGCGGTCGTGGCGCGTATCCTGGGCGTCGAGGCGGAGCATCGCGTGCTTGGCCGCGCCATCGGGGGGCTCGCGCCGGCCGACGAACTCGTCTTCGAGCGTTCCCCGTTCACGGGGCTCGCCGCGGTGGAACGCGCCTTCGCGCCTTTCCTGACGGGCCAGGGTTTCGGCCGCGCCGGCGCGACCCGCGCCGTGCCGGTCCCATCCGACGCCCAGGTGCGCGCCCTCGTCGGCCGCTACGGCACCCATATCGTCCCGCGCTACTAGAGGAGGACCTGATCGATGCAAAGGGAAACGACGTACACAGTGACGCGGCGAAGGGTCCTTGCCGGCGGCGCGGCTGTCGCCGGCGCGCTCGCCCTCGGGGCGTCGGGGGGACGGGTGGCTTGGGCCGCTTCGACGGACGGGCCGGCCGTGGGCGGCTGCGCCGCCGACGTGCAGTCCGTCCTCAACCTCGGGCTCACGCTCGAGCGGCTTGCCGTGACCTTCTACTACACAGGATTGACGACCCCGGCGGTGCGGGACGCGATCGGTCGTGACCCGGCCTCGTCCTCGGCGCTCCGCGCGGCGCTTGCCGAGGAGGCGCTGCACGTGCGGCTCTTCACCGATTTCGGGGCGGCGTCCGCCCCGAGCGCCTTCTATTTCCCGGTTACAACGTTTAACGGGCCTGGTTACACGAGCCGCCCCGCGACTTTTCTCGGCGTGCTCGACCGGCTGGAGACGGGGTTCGTCGCGGCGTACCTGGCCGGCGTGGGCCACCTTGGCGCCCTTGGGCACACCGACCTTGCGCTCCTGCTCGCGCGCACCCTCGCCGTCGAAAGTGAGCATCGCGCGCTCGGCCGCGTCATGGCCGGCGACGATCCTGTCAACAACCTGACGCTCGAGGTCGCGGCGCCGACCTGTCTCGACGCGGCCGCGGTCGGCCTCGCGCCCTATCTGACGGGGATCGGCTTTCACCACGGCGCGACCGCGGCCATCCCCCTCCCGTCCGCGGCCGCGGTCGCCCGCGTCGCCGGGCCTGGGCGCGGCCTCTAGATCGCACTCCTGGCGCTTAGGTCTTTTAGGGGTAGGTTTGTCACGAGAGAAGGAGGGTCGGAGGGCGAAGCCCTCCGTGTTATCTCGCGTGTGGAGGGATGAGCAGCAACGCTGCTCATCCCTCCACACAAAAAACCTACCCTTGTACGGGGCGGGATGAGGGCGGCCCTCACCCGTGCGAGACGACGACCCCTTCCCAGTCGATCCCCGCGTCGATGACCCGCGCCCCCGCGTCGCGGAGGGCGTGGCGGACGGCGGGGACGGCCTCTGGGTCGGCCAGGAAGACGAGGCAGCCGCCGCCGCCCGCGCCACAGGCCTTCCCGGCCCGCGCGCCCGCGCCGCGCGCGATGTCGAAGAGGCCGTCGACCGTGCTGTTCGTGATCGAGGGGTGTAAGTCCTTCTGAGCCTGCCAGTTCTGGTTCATCAGGTCCGCCGCGCGCGCGAAGTCGCCCCCGGCAAGGGCGTCGGCCATCGCTCCGGCGAGGTCGCGCAGGTTCCCGAGCGTCCGGCCGACCCCGGCGTCGCCGCGCTCGTAGGCCCCCCACACGCGATCGTGGATGTCGCCCGATAGGCGCGCTTTGCCGCTGTAGCAGAGCACGAAGCGCGCTTCGAGGGCTGCCCTCGTCGACGCCGCGAGGGCGAGCGGCTCGACCTCCACCTCGTCGCCGTGAAACCGCATCAGGCTGACGCCGCCGACCGCGGAGGCGTACTCGTCCTGTTTCCCCCCCAGGATGCCGAGCAGGCCGCCGAGGCCGCACGCCTCGCGCGCCAGCGTCGGGCGGTCGGGCAGGTGGCCCATATTGGCGTGGACGAGGGCGAGCCACGTGACGCTCAACGCCGCCGATGTCCCGAGTCCCGAACCGGCGGGCAGGTCGAGCCCGTAGGAGATGTGCAGGCTCTCCGTATCCGCTCCGTCAGGGGCCTGGTCCCGGTCCCCATGGGTGCGGCGGAGGTCGCCCCGGACGTATTGTGTGATCGCCATGTTGAGGACAGCGCCGCCCTCGCGGCGCGCGAAAGGCGGGATGTCGCTCCACCCGCCGGCCAGATCGATGCGCAGGGGAGCGCGGCATTCTATTTTCATCTATTTCTACCTATCCGCAGGGCTCGTAGGTCTAGTATACTTTGATGAGCAGCCCTGTGGTATGCCACAGTAATAAAGGGTCACGAACATGATGCCACCCCCCCCGCGACGGTCGATGGTCGCGCATATAGCCGGAGTTGAGATTGTGGCGCGCCCTGGCGGGGTCGTGCTTTTCGGCGGTATCGCCGCGGCGCTCGACGTGACGTTTCTGCCCGTGGCCCTGCCGGGGCAGCCCCCCGTCGCCTATCATCTTGCCGCCCTGGCGATAACGGCGCTCATGATCGTGACAACCCTGCTGCACGAGGGCGGTCACGCGCTCGCCTACAGAGTGCAGGGGATCTGGCCGGTCCGCATCACGCTGCGCGGCAGCGGCGGCGCGTGCGCCGCGATGGTCGACGAGGATCGCCCCGGGCAGGCCCTGGCGCGCGCGTTGGCGGGGCCGGCTGTAACCGCCCTCGTGGTGCTGGCGCTGTTCGTGTGCTGGCGCGTGCTGGCCTTGCCGCCGCTATGCAGGCTGATCGCCGCGACGCTGTTCGTCTTCAGCCTGGCCGACCTGCTTTTCAACACGCTCCCGGTGCATCCGCGGTGCGACGGTACGCACGCGTTGCGCGCCCTGCTATGGCTGGTGTGGCGGCGCGAACCGGCCCCGTTCGCTGTGCTCTATCTGTGGCGCCCCCTGGCGCTGGCGGCGGCTTTTCTGGCCGCGCCCCCCGTCGTGGCCGTCGCCGGCTTTCAGGCGGCCGACCCGACGATCGCGACGGTGTCGATGGTGGGCGCGCTGGCGCTCTGCGCCGTCCCCCCCCTCGCCGTCGCCGGGCGGCTCTTGCGTCGCCGCGCCCCGCTCCTGCCACGCGCGGCGTCCCACGGGTAGCCTCTCTCGCCGCTGGCCGCCGGCCGCTGGTACGAAGCCTGCGACTGCTCGACATGGACGTGGCGGCGCGGTTTGGGAACGCGGCCGCGCGACACCTGACAATCGCCGCGGCGGCGCATTAGGGGGTAGGGCGCACGATCGTGCGCCCCTACGACACCCTCGCGCCTTTTAGCCGTGTTATCCGTGGTCGCCGTGGTGGCCGTGGTGGCCGTGGTGGCCGTGGTGGCCGTGGTGGCCGTGGTCGCGGGCGTTCCAGGAGTTTCTATGATCGTTCGGCGCGAGGATGTGCAGCGGCGCGAGGCCGCGGAACTAGCTCCCTATGCCATGCCGAGCGCCGACTCGCGGGGGCGGCGCTACCCCGAGCCTGAGGACCCCTACCGCACGGCCTTTCAGCGCGATCGCGACCGTGTGATCCACTCGTCGGCCTACCGCCGTTTGGGCAACAAGACGCAGGTCTTCATCTCTTTCGAGGGCGAGCACTACCGCACGCGGCTGACGCACACCGAGGAGGCGACGCAGGTCGCGGTCTCGGTGGCCCGCGCGCTGGGCGCCAACGTCGACCTCGCCGAGGCCATCTCGCGCGCCCACGACCTGGGCCACTCCCCGTTTGGGCACGCGGGAGAGGAGGCGCTCGCCGACAAGATGGCGGCTCACGGCGGCTTCGAGCATAATCTGCAGACGCTGCGCGTCGTCGACGAGCTCGAGGCCGAGTACCCCGACGCCCGCGGCCTCAACCTCACGGCCGAGGTACGCGAGGGTGTGATGGCGCACCGGGGTGACGGCGGATTGGTGGTCGACGGCATCGCTTTCGAGGGCCGCCAACCCCTCGTCGAGGCGCGAGTCGCCGACCTCGCCGACGAGATCGCCTACTCTTGCCACGACCTCCAGGACGGCTTGGCCTCGGGTCTGCTGCGGCGCGACCTGCTCGATCGTGACGGTCCGGCATGGTGGGCGGAGGCGACCGCCGACATCGCGCGGCGCTGGGGCCGGCTCGACGGCGCCGGGGAGGGGATGGCCGACCTCGAGCGGCGGCGCGTCAAGGGGTACCTCATCAACCGCTTCGCCGCGGACCTTATCGAGACCAGCGCGGCGCGCCTCGCCGACTCCGGGGTCGCGAGCCCCGACGCGGCGCGCCTGCTCTCCACGCGCGTCGTCGACCTCTCGCCGCCCGTCCGCGCCATGCGTGAGTCCCTGAGCCTCTATCTCAAGACGCATCTCTACCGGCACTACGAAGTCGTGACGATGGCCGAGAAGGCCAAGCGCCTCCTGGGCGCGCTCTTCGACGCCTACTGTGCGAACCCCGACGGGCTCCCCCATCCCGTGCGCGCGCGTATCGCCGCGGGCGTCCCGCGCGAACGCGCCATCTGCGACCATATTGCCTCCATGACCGACCGCGGCGCCGTCCGCGAGTACCATCGCCTCTACGACGTCGACACCCACGTGCTGCCGTAAAGCTGCCGTAGCGAAGACCCTTCAGTCGCGGGCTTGCCGGCCGTAACCAACCCTAATGACGGGTGCCAGTTCGGGGGTGAGGCTCACGGGCGCGTCGGGGGCGCGGTCGTCGGGGGCGCGGTCGTCGGGGGCGCGGTCGTCGAGGTGGATCAGGATGCGCGCCAGGTCCGCGCGGAGCGCCGCGACGTCCACGCCCATGCAGGCGGGGGCGTAGGGCGCGAGGCGGGCGCGCGCGGCGCGCAGCTTACTCAGCGCGCCGCGCCGGTTCCCGCGACGCAGGTGGTAGAGCCCGACCCCTGCCTGCAAGATGCCCTGGTAGAGGTAGCGGACAGGGTTGGGCTCACCGCGCCACAACTCCTCCAGGGTTTCGTGGCAGTCCCAGTAGTCGCCATGGTTGAATTGGTCGATCCCCGCCATGAGCCCCTCGGGGGGCGGATCGTCGCAGCGGCGCGTGCGCTCCGCGGCGCCCTTGGGGATGAGCGGCAGCCCGGTCCGCGGGCTCACGGGGACCACGGGGCCGGCGGGATCGGATGCGAAAACGGGGACGGCGGGGTCCGGGTCGAAAGATGACGGCATCGAACGAAAATCCTATGGACGGCGCGTGTGATACCGATGATACTGGCGGAAGGCCTGGGAATACACTATGCGCGACGCGCTCATCGTTAGACGCGCTCATCGTTAAGGGTACAGCATGGCGAGCATGGCGTCCGAGGAAGACAAAGACCCGACGGGGTGGCTGCGTCGGCTGAAACGGGCCTACGAGGCGGGCTACTATCGCACCGAGACGGCCGAGGACGAGCAGGAGGGCTTCCCGTGGCAGAACCGCACCTGCGGCGATTGCCCGTTTTGGGTACACGAGATTTGTCTCGTGCGGGAGACGCCGCGGGCGGCCAACGCCCATACGTGTCGATACTTCGACCGTCCCAACCGCGAGGAGGGACGCGCCCTTATCCGCCGCCGACGCTGGGAGTTGCTGCGCCGCCTACCATAGCCTGCGTAGCCCGGGCAACAGGTTTGAGGATGCGTCATCCGTATGGATCGCTACGGCGTAGTACTCCATAGAAACGTTGAAACAGGGGTACAATAGCGATAGGCGCACGCGCGCCATTCGCCGGGAGGGACGAGAGGATGGATACTCAACCTTCGCGTCCGACAGGCGCCGAGCCATGGCTCCTGCGTCTGAAAGCGGCCGTCGCCGCGGGCTATTACCGGACCGAGGCGGACGAGGGACAGCAGACGCGCTTCCCGTGGCAAGACCGCACCTGTGGCGACTGCCCGTTCTGGACGCGCGACAGGTGCCTCGTGCGTGAGGCGCGGCGCGGCGCGGGCGACGCCACGTGCCGCTACTTCGACGCGTGGAACTACGCCGAGGCCGAGTCGATCATCCAATACAACAAGATCCCCGCCCCGCCTTTCGGTGGGGGCGGCCCAGGAATCTTGCCGTCCTGGCCCTACGACGACGATCAGGCCGCATAGGCGCGCATCCTCGTCGCCGGACCTGTTACTTTTTTGCGTCCTCGCACGTTATAGTTAGTAGGTAGCTGGCGCGGCTAACCCTGACGCCGACTGGATATCCTACCTCTGCCTATCCATAGTCGTACGAGGGCGCTCCTATTCCACGCCTCCGCGACACAGGTCTTTTGCAATCTACATGGCTATGGCTCCCCGGTGTCGGGCCGGGTCGGGGAGCCCTTTGTCGTCGTGGCCTCGAGACGAGAGTAGAAGGACAGCGGTGGAGGCGGTAGCCTGGCGCGTGCGCGACGCGCTGTTGCTGTTCGTGTTCGGCCTGGTCATGCTCGTGGCGAGCGTGGCCGGCGCCCAGTGGCTGTACCTGTTGCAGGGGACACCGCAAGACGTGCCCGCACACCCGCCCGCCGCGTTGGCGGCGCTGGCGACCCTGCTCGTCTACCTGGTGATGCCCCTCGGCGTATGGCTTCTGATCGTGCGCCGTTACAGGACGCGCTGGTCCGTTCTGGGGCTGCGCCGCCCACGCCGCGCCGCGCTCGTGCCCGTCCTGCTGCTGTGCGCCCTCTTGATCATCGGGACCGCGCTCGTCGTGGTCGCCACGTCGTCCATCCCCGCCCTGTTCGGCGCGCGCGTCCCCATTCTGCCGGAGAGCGGTTTGCCGCCGCGCGACGCCCCCCTGTTCCCGGTCGCCGTCCTGGGGACGGCGCTCCTCGTGCCCGCGGTCGAGGAGTTGCTGTTCAGGGGTGTCCTCTATCAAGCCTTGCGTGCGCGGGGAGGGGTCGCCGTCTCGGTCGTCTGGAGCGCGCTGGCCTTTACACTGTTACACGCGCGGTCGTCCATCGCGCCGGAATTCTTCCTGTTGGGGATCGTGCTGGCATTGGCGTTCGAGCAGGCGCACTCGCTCTACCCGTCGATAGCCATCCACGCGGCCTATAACGGACTAATTCTCGCGTTGGCGGTACATCCAGTGTAGGGGCATCGCGTACGGTCCGAGAAGGGACGTGACGGTCTCTATGACGTGTCGGGGTCTGGCCGCGCTGGTCAATCCCCACGCGCCCCTGGCGGGGGTCTGGGGGGAGGCACCTCCCCAGGTTCCCCCGGAGGGGGCGGAGGGGGCGAAAGGAGCAGGCGGAGGGGGGGAAAGAAGGAGGCGATTTTTCACAGACCGTGGACGGTCATGCCATGAGCGTGACTCTTGGCGTAGCGGCAGCGTTATCTAGTGTGGCATGTGTTGACGGGCGTGTGACGCGTGGTCGTGGTGTGGTACGGGCGTAAGTGGTTAGGGCGTAAAAGGACAGGGGAGAGACGTGGGGCGCAAGGACGGCATCAGGGGCGAGCAGGGGTACAGATATCTAGGGGGACGGCGACGGGGGCTGGTAACGGTGGGGGCGTGCGCGGCGGCCGGAGCCGCGCTGCTCGCCATGAGCGGGGCGCTGCCACATAGCGCGGCCGCGGCAACGCGCGCGTTACCGGGCGCGTCGCCGGGCGCGGGGAACGACATCACGATCGCCTCGCCGCGGCCGTTCTTCGTCGTGCAGCCGAACGGGGACGGGCAGGGCCCGGTCCTCTCGGGGACGCGCCTCGTCTGGACGGCCTACAACGGGGAAGGGCGGACGGGCACGGAGGCCGACCGTATTTACTGCTATAACGTACGTACACGACGGTTGGGCGTGCTCGCGCACTCGTACTATGGGACCGCGGGCTTTATCGGGAGCTACATCCTCGTGGGCGACCAACTGGCCTACGTCGACACGACCGCCGGACCCGGCGGCATTTTTGCCTGGCGCGTCGTCATCGACGACGTACGCGTCGGCCGTACAACGCTCGTCGCCTCCTCGGCGAACGGTCCCTCGTCGACGCTCGCGCCCCAAATCGCCTTCGACGGCACACACCTACTCTTCGTGCAGACGGTCAACGAGGGGCCCACGCGGCACGGCAGCCTTGCCACTCTCTATACACCATCGCTCCACCGGCGCCAGGTGCTCCAGCGCGCGCAAACCGTGTTGTTCGGCAACCCGGCCCTCGGGGATAACACGGCGCTCTGGACGGCGCAGAGCTTTGGGGCAACCCCGTCGAGCCGGTTGATGGCCTACGACATGACGGCCCGTGTCACGCGCGCGCTCCCGGTCGGGGACGTCTCGCAGGTGGCCGCGAACGGCGCCCTGGTGGTGTGGAAGAGCGGCGTGAACGGCGGCGGCCCGCTCGTCCTCTACTCGTTGCGCGACAAGCGCGTCCTCTCAGGCGACCTCGCGCACGGGAGCAACGCAGTCTTTCCCTCTATCGGCAACGGCCTCATCGCGTGGACCTACGCCAACAGCGGCAGCGCCCAGATCTACAGCCTGAGCGCCCATCGCGTGATCTACAACGCGCCCGGCGCGCCGCATCGCGCCTATGGCCCGACCTCGGTCTCGCGCACCGCCGTCTCATGGGTGTATACCGTGCTGCCCCCCAGCGCCGGACAGGCGCGCGGCTATCTGGTCGTGCATCAAGTGCGTTAGTGCAGACTCAGGGGGCTCCGTTTGATGTGGCGCCCACGGGGACCGCCGGTATCCTGCCGGCAAGAGCGTGTCGGCTGGAAGCCGGCGGTCCCCGTGGGTACGTCCGCTGCAAAGTAACCCTTCTGACGAAACACTAGTACACCTTGGCTTAAATAGGTTTCCATTAGGCAGCAAGAGGCTTGCCTTGGTAGGTCCACTTGAAGGGCTTGGCCATGGTGCGGTTGTAGTA
>JAABUO010002125.1_pt1 | contig 24597 bp, 22 predicted proteins | sample 5559291 | NCBI WGS metagenome assembly JAABUO01 (sample SAMN10711878, study PRJNA513372) | rock metagenome | isolation source: Antarctica rocks | place: Antarctica: Victoria Land, Finger Mt sud
CACCAGGCGCGCGCGCCGCCACAGGACCTTGCCGGCACAGGAACCCAGGGCTTACGGCGCCTTGGGGTACCGAAACGCGCGCTCCTGGCGCGCGACAGCAGGCAATATAGCTGCGCGATCAAGAACTTTTTCACGTGTCACGTATGTGCTGACAGCTGAGCGTAGACGAGGCGGGGCGGCGCGCCTGCGCGGACAGGGCGCGGAGCCTGAACAGGCCGGCCAGCATGGCCATGCAGGCGGCCGCCACGCGGCCCAGCGCCTCCGCATAAGCAAGTGCCGCGTGCCCCTGCGGGCTGCCCGCGCCGCCGGCCGACGACACTGATAGGGGTATGTCCGCGCCGTCTTCAACAGACTCCTCGGCCGGCCCCCGCAGCCGCGACAACAGGCAGACGGCCGCCGCTGCCTGCTGCGCTGCGGTGGGCCTAGGGTCTAGGTCGATGGGGCCGGCGCGCTGGCCGTCAGGCCCAGCCGCGGAGGTGCCGCATCCTGGCGGCAGGCTCCAGCCGGCCTCGGGCGCCAGGGAGGGCAGCGCGCGCGCCGCACGCGCGGCGTCCAGCGGGTGCAGCGCCAGGCACAGCTGCAGCACTGGCGCGGCGTACACATGCAGCGCCGCCGCCGCGTCCGCGCTTAGCGCCGACTCACTGCCCTCCGCAGCATTGCCTGCCGTGCGCGGCGCTCCTGGTGTCGGGGTGAGTGCGAGTGCTAGCAGAGCAGGTGCAAGAGGGCAAGGGCGCGACAGAGGGCAACCGGAGTCGGGCGCGGGGTGGTCGGCCGGCGGCGCTGTGCAGCCGCGCCCAGACAGGTGCCCCACTCTGCTCCTGCTGCGCTACCACCGCAGTCCACAGTGGCTCGCTCGCGGCCCCTTGCGGCGCGCGCCCAGACAGTGCAGGACGAGCTCCCGGGATGCGCGCGAACCCGCGGCGCGATTGCGCCGGCCGCACACAAACGCGAGCAGCGGGTCGCGCAGCGCCGCCGCCACTTCGTCGGCGGCCGAGTCCGCCCCGCGCTTCACCGCTGGTCCCCGGCAGCCGAGGGCCGCAGGCTCCCCCAGGCCATTATTGGCCTGGCCGGCAGTGAGCGCGGCGTGGCGCAGGTGCGCGAGCGCGGCGGGCAGCAGCAGCGCGATGGCCTCGCGCCGGCGCGCTGGCGACCGCCGCTCTGCCGGCGGCAGGTGGCACCGTGAGAGCCTGAGCCAGCATCGTGCGCTGTTGCGAGGCGGGCGCCTTGTTCACTACTTCCGAACGCCAGGGCTGTCGCTCTCTAGCGCTCGTTGCTGCGCCTACACAATAACCACGGCGCCATGCCGCAGGCAAGTCACCACAACGAGCAGTCTCAGGCCGGCACGCTTGTATACGTATACTAAATCACAGGCACAGCAGATCTCCCACACAGCCCCGGCTCGGGGGGTGGTCAATGTACCAGCAGCCTGGAGGGCGGCCCGTAGCAGCAGCGGCAGGCGCATGCGCGCATCCGGCAGCCGCGCGAGCAGGGCGGCGGCGACGCGCGCGCGGCCCGCGCTGGGCCGCGCGACGCATGCGGCCAACAGCTCGTGCGCAAAGCCCGCAATGTGCCTGCGCGGCGTTTGTGCCGCGGGTCTGCAATGCGGGGGCTCAATGGGGCTGAAGGAGAGCAGACGCTGCTGGGGCGGCTTCGGTGCCGCAGGCGGGTCAGGACACAGTTGAAGCAAGCCAGGAATGATGCATGCCAGGAATCCATGGGCGACAGCAGGTTGTAATGAGACGCAATGCAGTGACACGGTGACACAGCAGTGCAGTGGGAGGGCGGCGGCCGTGGGCCCGCACGTTGCCAGCCGCCAGTCGCCGCGCAGCGCCAGCAGCACGCAGCGCTCCGCCCCGGCCTGCGCGGCCGCCTCGCCGCCCCAGGCGCCGGGCGCAGCGTCCGGCTCAGGGCCGAGACCGCGGGCAGGGCCCAGGGTTGACCGGTCCGCCCGCTGGCTGCCGCCCCGCCCAACGGGGCCCGGGCTGCCCCCGCCATGGCGCGACGAGTCCCCACCGTCCGCCCCCGGCGTCGCCCCTGGGCCCGCCAACAGCACGCCGATCACGCCGGCGACGACCTCGTGCCGCTCCGCCGGCCCCGCGCCGGGGCCGTCGAGCCCTGCGCCGAGCGGCGCGCCCTCTGCCGCGCCCTGACCGGAGCCGGACGCGCGCGCGCCGCTGAGCACCGCCTCGGCGAGCCGCACGCCCAGTGCGGCGGCCCACGCCGGGCGCGCGGGCGCGCTGTCAGCAGCAGGGTTGCAGGCGGGGTCGTGGGCGCCAGGCCCAGCGAGGTGATGCGGCAGCAGCGCGGCCGCCAGCGGCGCCAGCGCCGGCGCCAGCAGATGCGACGCGAGCGCGGCGGCGGCGGCCGCGGCGGCGGGCAGCGCGGGGGGCGCGCCGTCGGCCAGCGCGGCGCGCAGGGCGTCCAGCACCCTGCACCGATGCGGCGTCGGCGCGCTGCGCTCATGGCATAGGGTTTTTTTTCTGTACAAATAACCCCTTGGTGGCCACCCGGGGCTGAAAAGTGTGCTGTGGGTGCAAAAGGCAGCGCGTCATGGGGGCGGACCGCGGCGCCTGCTTAGCCACAGCGCTTGATCTGGCGCTGGGGCCGCACCAGCACAGGGGCTCGCGGCAGCCCTGTGCGGCTGCCGGTGCGGCCCACGCATGCGGCGCCTGATCAGGCAGGGCGCGGCGAACGCGACTGCAAGCCTGAACAGGCGCCGCATGTGTGGGACGCCCCAGGCGGCCCCAGCGCAGGGCAAAACAACCACTCTGGCATGCAGCCAAGTTGAATGACTGAGAAGATGTCACAGTCTGCGCTGTTTCTGAGCAGTCATTTTATGTACTGCACGTTGATCAATCTCGAGCGTTTCCTGCGCTTTCATGCCGTCCATCCCCATGCAAAGCAGACAGGCGCCTCAAGTTCTGCTCTAACCCAAGCGTGCTCGCCAGGGCCGCTCTGCATGCGCACCTCTGCAGCAGTGGGGCGCAGAGTGCAGCTGTGGCGGCGGCGGCAGCCGCCGCTCTGGCGCGCGCGCGCTCGCAGAGAGAGCCAGCGGCGCCGTCCGTGGCGCCCGCGCCATGGTCGCTGCCCACACCATGGTGCTGCGCACCAAAATTTGCGGCCGGAGAGCCCAAATTTGCGGCGCCGCGAGGCGCGCCCGCCGACAGCAGCCACACGAGCAGCCGCGTCGTCGCTTCATCGCGCGCGGCGGCTGCGGTGCTGAGTAAGGCCGGGCCGGCGCCTGGGGGCCGCAGGTAGTGCGCAAGAACGGCGGGGTGGCGCAGCGCCACGGCAGCGGCGGGCAGCAGCGGGCGCGCCTGCGGTCCTGCGCCGCCCGCCTGCGCAGGCCGCCCTCGCCTTCGTCAGGCGTGCCTGATTGGAATACACATGGGTTGCATACCCTAGGGTAAGATCAGGAGTTCCTGCGCATAGCCACTGCCCGCCCGCTTGCGCGCGCAGGTATCCCTGACTACGGCGCCGCTGGTGTCACGGGCCCAGCCCTTTGGCAACCCTCACTCCATCTAGCATGACAGCCTGCTGCAGCACGGCTCCAGCGGCAGCGCGGGACGCGCGCACCTGCTGCGCAACAGCCAGTCGCAGCAGGGCACAGAGCGCGACTGCCGCGGCCGCGTCGGCGTCGGCGTCGCGCTGCAGCAGCGCCGCGACGGCCAGTGCGGCTGCGGGCCGCCCGCCGTCCGGGACGCGCGCGAGCGCCGCGGCCAGCCGCGCCTGCATCGGCGCCGCGGCGAGCAGGCCTGGCAGCCGGCAGGCCTGCCTCAGCCCGAGCAGGCGCAGTGACGCAGCAACAACACCGCTTCCAGAATGCGCATTTAGGGCAGGCGGACCGCGCGTGCGCAGGCTTTGCTTTGGTTGCTGGACAGCAAGGGCTGCCTTGAGCACTGGCAGGGCACGCAGGGCATCGCGGCGCTGGCTGAGCTCCCACCCTACTCTACCGCGAGTCGGCCTGCCTGCTTCAGCAGGGCCGTTGAGGCATGGCGCGGTGTCGCACAGGGATCATACCGGGGCGGCCACAGCGGGGGCCGGCTGGTTATCGACTGGGCCAAGTGCTGTCGCGCTGGGGCGGAGCCGCGCGGGGCGCGAAGGCCGCCACCGCAGCACTCATAACGCCCCGGCGCACATGATGCAATGCGCGGGCCTGCCCTGTCAGCGTGCGCAAGGGCGAGCCGGAGCAGGTGATCAGCTAGCAGCGAGCAGGCTTGCGTGAACGCTCGCACTGCCAGGAGCCTGCGGGCTCTGCGCGGCCCACCCCAAGACGCACGTGCCTGGGATGCTGTCTTCAGGCTGCACCCATGGGAGCGCTCGTCAGGCTGCAGAAGGTCATGCAGACGTGATGCTGCACGCCCAGTCCGCACCGGGGCGCTGCGCGGCGCTGTGCAGCAGCAGCAGGAAGGGGCAGCCGTCGAGCGCGGCGGCCGCGGCGGGCTCCGGCGGACCGGTGCCCTCGGCGCTCTCGCATTGCAACCCGGCGCCGTCGGCGCCGCCGCCGCAGAGCCCCAGGCCGTGCGCGCGGCAGGCCACGTACAGCGGCGCGAACGCCGCCGCTGCGGGCGCGCCCGCGCTGGGGTCCATAGGGTTAGGGTTAGGGTCGGCGCTGGGGTCAGGCTGCAGGTCGGGCGCAGGCGCGCCGCCGACGGCGCCGGCCGCCCAGCAGACGGCGGCCAGGGCGGGCAGCTCCGCAGCCACGGCGGCAGCCGGCGCGGCCAGCAACGCGTCCATGAGCTCAGCGCCGGCCAGCGCGCCGGCCGGCGCGCCTGCTGGGCTGCTCAGCCCATCGGCGCCGAGCGCGGGCGGCTGTGCCTTCCACAGGCGGCGCAGCAGCTTGCGCAGGCGCGCCGCGCTGCGCTCGCCGCCGCGCACGGTGACGGCCGGGCCTGTCTCATGGTCAGGCTCAGGGTTGCCGGCGCCCGCCTGCCCCACCCTGGCGCCCCGCCTCCCTGCGCCCGCGCAGCCCGCCCGCGCATCCGCTGCAGCCCCGCCGGGGGGCGCGTCCGCCGCCGCCGCGCTGCGCCTCCGCCGCTTGCCGGGCGCAGGGTCTGGCCCAGGGTCAGCAACCCCGCTCGCCGCGCCCTCGCTGGCCCTGCGCCGCTTGCGCGCGCCCGCGCCGCGGCCGCTGCCGCTGCTCCCGCCGAGCGCGCCGCCCAGCGCAGCCTCAGGCAGGGCATGCGCTACGGCCCGCACCCGCGCCGCCGCAGCCGCCAGCGACGCCAGCGGCTGCGCCTCGGCCGGCAGGCACAGCGCCGCGCCGCCGGGCTCGCCGCCGCCGTCGCTGCCAGAGCCGCCCACCTCGTCGCCCCTCTCTGCGGCCGAAGCGTGCGCGGCTTCCGCAGCGGCGCCCGCGGCGCGGCCCTGCGCGGGGGCCTCGGCGCGCAGCAGGCCGAGGATCGCGGAGGCGAGCGGCCCGGGGTCGGCCTGCAGGCGCAGCAGCTGCCCCAGCACGCCTGCGCGCTGCGCTGCGCCTCAGCGCACAGCTGGCGCTCTGGTGCACATCTTACACCCTGCTTATCATCTGGCCTTACGGTTGACCAAGGTTCGACTCTATGAACACATGGCGAGTAAGCAGTGTTGCTGCAAGCTCCGCCATGCAGCTCTCACCAGCTGTGCTTACAATACCTACGAGAGTATAAAAATAATAGCTAGCTGGCCCAGTGCATGGCGCGCCGAACAACGAGCGTCTGTCACTCGCACACTTCCAGGTGCGCGGCACGGCAGAGAGTCGAGCGGCCGCGCCTGCGACATACGCGGCGACGGCGCCGCGCGCGGCGGGCTCGGTCTTGCCACCCACCGCGACGCGCAGCGCCTGGCGCAGCGCGGCGGCCGCCAGCAGGCTGACCGCCGGGGCCGGCACCGGCCCTCCCGCCGCAGCACGGCCGCCGGGCCGCCCAGCAGCCCCTGACCTTGTTGGCGTAGGGGCGCCCGAACTTGGATCCCCATGCGCCAGGTCTTCGGAGGCAGGCGCGGCTGCGCGCCCCCGCGCGTCGCCCAGCAGCGCCTGCGTGAGCTCGAAGAGCTCGCCGGGCCGGCGCGCGACCAGCGCCGCGGTGTCCGCCAGGAAGGCCGCCACGGCATCGCACCTGCGCCGAGCACCATACCCTAACCTTACCTCTAAAGATCGGGGACCATCGATGGCATCCCTTGAGATCTCTCTGCGCGGCCAGCAGCAGCACTGAGTAAGTACCAGCGCTGAGCAGTTGAGGCGCGCGTCGCTGCCGCGTGCGCGCCTGGCCGCGTCGCCGCCGGCCGGCGGGCCGCGCGGCAGCAGGCCGAGCCAGAGGCCGGCCTCGGCAGGGCTCTCCTCAAAACCCACCATGGCCTCCAGGCGCCGCGCCGCCAGGCGCGCCGCCGCGCCGCGCACGCCGCCGTCGCGCGCGCACGCCAGCAGGCGCAGCAGGGGCAGCAGCGCGGCCGCGCTGGCGGGGGCGCCCTGCGGCCCGCCCGGGGCGGGCGCCCCGTCCGGGGCCTGCCAGGGCCCTGTCGGAGCGGCCCCGCCGGGCTCGTCCGCCGCAGGGTCCCAGGAGCCCTCTGCGGCCGCCAGCCAGTCCAGCGCGCCGCGCTGCAGGAGCGGGTGCCAGCCCAGCAGGTCCTGCAAGGGTTACTGGTCAGCCGAGTGAACAGGTCCTGCGAGGGTTTCGAGCCAGCTAAGTGAACAGGTCCTGCGAGGGTTCCAGGCCAGCCAAGTTGACGGTGGGGGCAGGGAATGGGGGGGGGTGTGGCTGCGCCTCCCAAACAGCACTGTGCAGCATACCAGCAGGCCGAGCGACAGCTATCAGGCCTGCCGGGCGGAGCCAGGAGCGGGTGGGGCCTTGCGCAGGCGGGCGGGTGGAAGCGACTCGCGTGGTCCGCAGCCGCTTTGCGCGCTCGGCGCGCCCCAAGCAAATACCCAGTCGCTCTGCTTGCCAGGCTGGGCAGGCACGCAGCATGCGTCAAGGTACCCCCTCACCACAGGGCAGTGAAAGTTATCCCGGTTTCCAACCAATTCTGACCTGAACGGAGCATCAGGGTCGGAGCCGGGAGCGGGGCGGCGCCTGCGGCAGCAGGCGGCTGGGGATGACGCGCGCGTCCGCAACGGCCTCCGGCAGGCAGCGCGCATACGCGGCCTGCACGCGCAGCAGGCGCGCCATGGCCAGGCCCGCCGCGCCCAGCGCGCCCGCCGCGGGCCGCCCCCCCTGGTCCTCGCCCCCGCCGCGCTCGCGCTTGCCCGCCTCCTGCCGCTCATGCTCGCCGCCGCTTCCATCATCGTACGCATCGGCGGCCGCGGCAGGCTTAGAGCCATCCGCTGAGGGCGCCCCGTCCGGGAGCGCCCCGCCCGCTGCGGCGCCAGGCGCTGCGGCGCGCGCGGCGTCCGGCACGGGGACCCCGGCCCGCAGCTCGGCGTCCAGCACGGCGAACGCCGCCACGAGCGCCTGCGGGTCGGGCAGGCGCGCGCGCGCGGCGCCGGCCAGGCGCGCCGCCAGCGCGCGCCACGGCGCGCCGCCGCTGCCGGCCGCGAGCGCGTCGCCCGGCGCGCCGCCGGCCTCGCGCCAGCCCCGGAGAGGGTACACCGCGGCTGCGAGCAGGTCGCCATCGTCGCCGGGGGCGCGGCCGGCGAGCGCGCCCGCGCCCATGTGCTGGCCAATGGCGGGCGCGGGGGCGGGCGCTTGGGTGAGGTGCGGGGCGTGCGCATGCGCAAACGCGGCGGCGGCGGCCGCGTCGGCGAGCGTCGCGTGCAGCGCTGCTAGCTGGCGCTGCAGCAGGGTCAGCGTCGCCAGCCGCACGAGCGCGGAGCTGTGCTGCACGCCGCGCGACAGCGCCGCCTGCCGGCGCGCAGACCAGTCATAGGCCTGACGGAGGCATCGGCGGACCACCGCAGCGCGAACGCTGCAATTCGCACGGCACCGCATGGCACCGCCGCATTGAAGCCCCCCTCTCGCACTGTTACGGCCCATGCGCGTCAGGCCTGCTGGCTACCTTGCAGCGCACGCACACAGGCCGTGGGGTAGCTTGGTGGGGTAGCCATGTGCTGCCATGGCTGGCTGCGCCACACGCCATGCAGCAGGTGCCAGCGCCAAGCGCTGCAATGCACGCGCACGAGCAGGCGCGCCCCCGCGCCATGGCCTGGGGCAGAGCGGCGCAGCGCGCGCGCACCTTGGGGAGGCAGGCTGGGCAGATGCGCCGCAGCAGCGCCTGCACCAGGCCGCCGTCGATGGCGGGTGGCCCTTGGCGCCTGCGCCCGCACGAGCCCGAGCTCACAGGCGCGGCAGCGGGCTGCATGCGTCGCAACGCGGAGGGCCGGGCCAGCGCCAGGACGGCAGCCGCGCCCGTTGCGCCTGGGCACCAAGCTGCTTGCCATGCGAGCTTCTAGACTGCCCAATGGTGCAGGAATGAAGAGCGCTCGCACCCCTGGCAGCCGCGAATGTCGGGTGCGCCTGCGCTGTGCCGAGCTGGGGCGGGTGGAGAACTCCTTCCCATGATATATAACTTCACAGTGTAGGTTAGGGTGCCTCACAGGGGCGCGCCTCTGAGCCCGCAGCAGCAGCGGCGCCTGCCCGGCGGCGGCCGCGGCCACGCAGCGGCCCAGCGCCGCGGACGTGGCCTGCCAGTGCAGCCCCGGCCGCGGCTCCGCGCCGGGCGCGGCGGCCAGGTAGGCGGCGGCCAGGCCGGGCGAGGCGGCGGCGGCGGCGCCCAGCAGGTCAAAGTGCGCCGCGTGCTCGGCGGGGCGCAGGCGCAGCAGCAGGCGCAGCAGCTGGCGGTGGCCTGCGCGGCATGATAGGGTAGGGTTAGGCAGACCCTGTGAACAGCTGGAAGCATCGATGCAGTGTGGCAGCAGGCGCAGCAGCTGGCGGTGGCCTGCGCCCCGTGTTAGGGTAGGGTTAGGCAGAGCCTGTGAGCAGCAGGTAGCATCGTTGCAAATGTGGACCCACTGTGCAGCCACTGCCACTGGCCTGGTGGCTGCGGGGCTGGGGCCACGCAGCGGCCGGCTCGCCCGGCGGGTTGCAGCGCGGCGCGCGCTCGGGCGGGGGCGCGCAGAGCGAGGCCGCGTCCGGCCATGGCGGCATGTGTCGAGCGCCAGAGATTGCACGAGCGGCTAGATCAAGAACAGACACTGATCATGGACAGGGCGCGCTTGCGACGCGAGACGCGACCCATGCGACACAGCATGGTCGGCGTGCGTGCCCGAGTGGCTGGCGTCGCCCCGGCCGGGCGCATGGCCGTCAGCCTCGCCGCCGGCAGGCTCGGCCCCGGCGGCCTCGCCGGCCGCGCCCGGCGCCAGCCCCAGCGCGGGGTCCGAGCACAGCGCGAGCAGCAGCCGCTGCGCGGCGGCCGCTGCGGCCGCGCGCGCCCCGCCCGCAGCCTCGGCGCCGCCCTCCGTAGCGGCCAGCGTCGCCAGCTGCGCGGTGCAGCATGACGCCCTGTTTGGCCAGGGTGAGACAGGGGGTAGGCTACGTAACCCTACCCTGACACAAGAAGGTGCGGAATGCGCCCGCCTGGCGCGGGGAGCGCGCGGACCGCGGATGCAGGCCCTCGGAGAGCCCCCCGCGCGGCAGCCCGCCGCCTGCCAACCCCGCTGAGCATGCGCGCAAGGGTTCAGCGTTACCTTCAGGACAGTTCGCCAGCAGCGCGGGCCCCGACCTGGCCCAGCACAGCGTCGCTGAAGGGCGCGGCGCGCAGCCGCGCCGCCACGGCGGGGCCCGCGCGCGCCAGGCGCGCGTGCACATCGGAGACAGCCTCCGCAGCAGCCGCCGGCGGCAGCGCGGCCAGCGCCCCGAGCAGGCCTGCCCACAGCGGCCTGCGCACACCTCGCGGAGCATTGAGCAACCCCGCGAGTGTCCTCTTGGCCGCAGCCGCTATATGCAATTACGGCGGGCGCGGGCAAGTGCAGGCGCGCCGGGGCGCTCGCTGTTCATACCCTACTATTATCCCGACATCAGCGGCCTCTCCAGCGTAACAGACGCCGCACGCGCCAGCATCGCCAGGCGCTCGCGCAGAGGTACAGCAGCAGCTGCCGGCCGCGCCAGGAGGGGCAGAGGCCCGGGCGGCCGCGCGCGCGATAGGCGGCGTGTCGTGCGCGCACCGCACGGCCAGCAGCTGGGGCAGCAGCGCGTCGTCCGCGCCGCGCACCAGGGCGAGCGCGAAGTCGGCGAAGAGCGCCGCCTGGGGCCGCTTGAGCGGGTCGGCCGCGCGCCAGCTGCGGTGCCAGGCCTGCGGACCAGCCTCGCCGGCGCCCGCCTTGTCCCTGCGCGCGGCCGCCAGGGCAGGGTCGGGGTCGCAGGCCTAGCGCCCGCCGAGCTCACAAGCAGCGCGCTTGTGGTGTACAGCTATTTCGGGCCTTGCCGGCAACAAAGGTGCGCAGCAGTGCCGCGTCACGGCGCTTCTCCTTGTGGCCCAGCTTCAGCATGTGCAGACTTGCAGCGCTGCGTCAGACGCCCCGCCCCCGACCTGTTGCCCAAGCAGCCCCAGCAGGCTGAAACAGGCTCATAAACCGAACACACCTGGATGCGCCGAAAGGCGCGTGCACTCATAGCCTTCCTTCCGGCGGTGGCGCGTGCCTGGGCGGGCGGGCGGCCTTGGCCAGCGCGGGCAGGTCAAAGTCCAGGCGGCCGGCCAGGGCGCGCGCCGCCGCCGGGCCCCTGCCCGCCACGGCGGCCAGCAGCAGCAGCGCCGCGTTCACCTGCGGCAGCGCCACCCCGGGGTATGCGGCTTCGTTACCGCTGCTGCCGAGGCCAGACCCTCAGCATGACCAGGTAAGTACGGGGCCGTAGGATACTGCCACCAAATGCATGCTCACAGCGCAGACATAGGGCACGATGCTAGGGTTGGATACCCTAAGCTTGCAATCTACAACAAGAAAGCACCTTGGACCGCGTGCCGGAGCCGAGGCAGGAGTAGAGCAGGCGCGTGCGCCGGCCGGGCAGCGCGAGCGCCAGGCGGTCCAGCGCGGCCGCCGCGGCGGAGCGCGGTGGCGCGGGCGCGGCCAGCAGCGCCGCCAGCGTGCGCAGCAGCTCGATCGCCACGCGGTCGTCCCGCGCCTGCCGCACGCATGACTGTTGATTTGCTGGAATGCAGTGCTAGGTGCTGCATAGGCTTGCAAGCCTCCGTGGTGGTCTCTGGCTGGGCACACACGCTGTAACCGCCTTGACGCTGACTTTGTGCTCAGGGCAATGGAAATTGCAGTGTTGGCTCAGGGCGCACACACATTTACTAACAGCCTCATCCGCTCAGCCTGGCCACAACCTGAGCTGCAGCACTGCAAGCATGCGCACAGCCCGCTGCCGAGCCGGCTCGCACAGCATGCCCGAGCGAGGGACCCCGCGCGCGCTCAGCAGCCCGGCAAGTCTTGTGGCAGCCCCCGAACAGGGACTAGCCCCTCGAGCCCCACAAATGAGCACGGGAGGCACACACACTTGACGACAGCCAGGCAGGCTGCAGGCAGGGACGTGGGGCGCACCGCCGCCTGCGCTGCCCACAGCGCCTGCAGCTCCGCCCCGTCCGGCGAGCGCTCCAGGAACGCGAGCAGGAACGCCGGCGCCTGCGGGCCCTGCAGGGAGCTGCGCAGCTCGCCCAGGCCTGCGCACGTCGCTCGAGTCAGAGCTGCAGCCACTGCACGTGTCACGGCGACAGCTCTTGCTGTGAATTTCTATGTGTGTGCCACAGTGTGCGTGTGCTGCTGCTGCGTAGCACTTGGGCTTGCAGTCCCGCCTCTGAGTCACATAAGCCACTGTGCGGTGCTTGCAGTGCAAGACTTGCAAAGCTTGTGGCAACAATGCAATATGCTGCAATTCACCGGCTGACTTACAGTAGCATACTCAGCTGTGGCGGCAGTCAACATAGTTACATAGTCTCACCTTGCAGAAGGACTTCAACATCCTGTGTGGCGGACAGCGCCTCCACAATGCTCGCAGGCGATGGCTTGCTTGCAGAGCTCGGTAGTGCCAAGTCAGGCGTGGCGCTGACAACATGACGCTCGCTGCCTGCCATTAAGTATATAAAGGAGTGCACCATGAAAGCTGCCAGGGGCCGAGCGTAACATGCATGAACAAAGCTAAGCCCTGAAGTAGTGCTAAAGCTGTTGCAACAGAATGCTGCGCAAATGTGCTACCGCAGACTGCACAATGACTGCAGTGCTGGCCGCAATGCTGTGTCAACAGTGCAAGAGCTAAGGCTTTTGGCAACTGAGTGAGGCTGCTCAGGCATCCCAGCCCCCAGACGGGGGCCCGCCAGGATATGATGTAGGCCGCGCCATGTCCTGCGCACGGCCTTGCCGCCTAGCTGGCCCCTAGCCTTGCAGGAGTTACGTGCTTGCATTGCATGGCCAGTCCACCCCACCAAATGTCAGGCACATGACATCCCTGAAAGCTCAAGAGCATTGCGTTGTTACACAGCTTGCTGTACAGAGATCTAACGAAGAACGCAAGCTCCTAGTACAGCAAACACTTGATCAAGTCTAGGCTTGCAGCTGGTGTATGCATACACGCTGATACACACTAGCGATGAGTACAAAGTGGGCTGTAACAGGACAAGCCAACCAGCCCATCACACATGCTTGCCCGCGTCACCCGTGCCAGCTTGGGACACTGACACATGATCCCAGCAGCTCCCCACAGAGCTGCCGCCCTGCTATCGGCGTCGCGACCTGTCAGGCACTCACACATGGGCACGCCCTATGGCGTGTGGGGCACCCCTAGCCCAGAAGCACCGCGCCGGCCTCGGCACGCATGCGCGCTGCAGACAGGCAGCCCGGGGCACCACCGCGAGCAGGCACAGCTTCCAGACCCTGGCCGGCAGCGCGCCGGCCGCGCGGCGCGCCTCCGCCCGGCCAGGCAGATCACACCCGCCAGCAATTGATGCAGCGGGTCGCTGCCTGGCTCCCAGCACGGCGCCAGCCAATCACAATCGCCAGCATATGATGCGGCGGGTCGCTGCCTGGCTCCTAGCACGGCGCCAGCCGATCACAGCCGCAGGCAGTTGGTGCGGCGGGTCGCTGCCTGGCGCCTAGCACAGCGCCAGCCGATCACAACCGCGGGCATATCATACGGCGGGTTGCTGCGTGGCTGCTAGCAGGGCGCCAGGCGGTCGTTGTACATCTGCGCGCCCAGGTACAGCAGGTGGTCCGAGACCGACGTGCACAGGCCCAGGAAGCAGACGCTGTTGTGGCAGCGCGGGTCCTCGCCGCTGTCGTCGCACACGCCCAGCACCTGCGCGCCCGCCACCATGCTTCTTGCTCGCCGCCGCCGCCAATTCTTTAGCTTATGGCGCACATCCTCCGCGCTCTCTCTTGGGCTGGACAGGCACACCAATGGTATGACAAGAGCTGCACACTGGCGACCCATGAAAATAGCGCTCGCACCCAACACATAAGCAGGCCTGTTAGGCACAGGGCTGCCCACATAGAGCTCAGCACGGAGTACGCGGCCGCACCGAGCCAAGGCCAAAATCGACCTGCCAGATCTCGGTGGCCACGTGGTGGAAGCCTACCCACGTGGGCGGCCACGCTGGCACGATGTCGCGGTTGTGCGTGAAGCGCACGCTCATCTGCGCAGCTCGCGCGCTGGTCAGCTCGAGCGCGCAGGGTGCAGGCACCGCGGCCCGCCGATGTCGCCGTGCTCTGGCTCTTGCGCTCGGCCCGCCGAGCAAGCTCTGCAAGCTTGCACCAGTGGGTCTTAAATAGTCTAAAGAGTTTGATATGACGTAAGGACAAGTCTCGTGACATGCACATTATATCCCACTTGACATGTGTACGCTTCCGCATGAAAACCTGCAACTGAAATTCGATGTACATCGAGCTAGTGGCGACTGGCACAGGCCTGGAACAAGCTCACACCGTGAAGAGACGCGCGACAAGGTTTGGCGCATAAACAGCCTCGTGCCGCACACCGTGGTCTGGCTCTGCGTGAAGCGCGCGAACACGTCGTTGCCCACGCGCGGCGACCCGAACGTGACCAGCCGCACGTCGCTCAGGTTGGCCTTGAACTTGAGGTCGAGCGCGGCAATGGTGGCCATGGCAGCGCCCATGGAGTGGCCGATCGCGTAGAGCGGCGCGCCCGGGTGGCGCGCGGCCATGGCGCGCACCGCGGCCGTGATGTTGGGCTCCAGCGAGCTGTTATTGTAGGAGACGAAGAAGCCTGCGGCGCAAGGCGCGCATCATGGCCGCCTCGGCGCCCACCACGCGCGCCGCTGTTGTGCCCCTGGGCCTCCAAGCGCCACATCTGCAGAGCCAGCGACCACCCCGCCGAACACACCCGGTGCGCCTGCGGCCGTGTCGGCACTGGTGCAACAGCCTCGCCGCATCACACTATCAGCCCCACCTCTGCACATGCACACGGAACCCAGTCTCAAACAAATGAATTAGGTCAGTGGGCGGACGTTGGCACGCCCCAGGTGCGCAAAAAATGGATATGAGGAGTAAGCGCGGCCGCACCGGTGTGCACGAGCGCGCCCTCGGCGTCCGGGTAGGGCACGTGCAGGTCGGTGCGCCAATAGCGCATGTTCTCCGCCCAGTTGTACAGGCTGTGGCTGTCGGTGCCGCGGAACGCGATGACCATGGCCGCGAGCGCGGGCGAGTAGCCCGCGTAGCCGAACAGGTCCCAGCCCAGGTCGAACACGACCGCCTCCGGCACAAAGCCCGTGGCGTGCCGGTGGCACCTGCCGCGCGCGCGCGCCCCCTGCGTGAGCCCGGATTCCAACCCTTCCCTCCCGGCACTGCACAGCGGCTTGCCCTGTCAGCCGGGGCGCCGGGCGGCGCGCTCGGCCGCACGTCCGCCGCGCCGCGCCGCCCGCAGGCAACTGGTTTGAACGCAGCCTTGGCGGCCATAGGGTGCACTGCGCAGCTATGTCACTGGCGCCCACTCTGGGCCCACCTGCGACCACCTGCGCCTGGCTAGGGGCATGGGCGTGGGGCGCGCACGCGGCGGTGCTTACCGCCCCGAGGCCACAAGCAGGCCCCTGCGCATGGCTGGGGCGCCTGGGCGCCCACGCGGCGACGCCCACCCAGGAAGTACGAGCAGACGCGGGTGGCAAAGGTGGGGTCAGGGGCGCTACCCTAACCTGCGCACCGCGTGCAGTTCCAGGCGGCCACGTTCTCGGCGTGGCAGTAGGCGACCGAGTTGAGCTGCGCCAGCTGCAGCGCCAGGTCCAGGTCCAGGCCCGAGTGGTTGGCGAAGCGCGCCTGGCGCGGGCCGGGGCGCTGCGCGTCAACAGTCTTGCCTGCTGTTTGATGGCGACAGGTCTTGTCTGATTTATGCCAGCGGACAGCTGTTTACCATTCTGACTATTGTGCATGGCCTGTAGAGTCGACGCCGTGACTTTGCGTGCTGAGACTATGCGCGCCCGACGCATGTGCACTCTGCGCGGCCCTGCGGCGGGCCGTGCTCCCCAGCGCTGAGCAAACCTGGTCTGCAGTGCACCCTGGACCAAGTGTGCCACACCCGGCAACAGGCGAGGCCGACACAATAAAGCAGGACTAGGGTAGAGCGCACCTCCGCCTCCTCCAGCAGCCACATAATGGCCGGCGGCAGCTCCGGCACGAGCTCGGACTCGTTGAAGGGCGCCCATGGCGCGCTGTCATTGCCCAGCGCCGGGCCAGGCCGGCCTGGCCGTGCGCGGCCCGCAGCCGCGCGCGCGCACGGCGCGGCCGCCGCCTGCTGCATCGCCGAGGCGACGGCGCTGGCCGTGCCAGGCGGCAAACCCTCAACGACTTCTCCACCTGAGGGCGCCCTGTGTAGGCGCCCCGGATGCGCGAGGTTCACTGGGTGCAGGCCGGCTGCCTGCACGGGCTGCGTAGTGTCGTCCCTTCTCCGCGTCCCGCTCAGGTCGGCTGCGGCCGCGCGTCCTGCGGACACCGCCCGCAGGGCTGCGTCCTCAGCCGCGCGGTCCGCCGCGGGCGTGGCGGCCCGCAGCGGCAGGAAGGGCAGCCAGCGCCCGCCGCGCTGCGCCGCCACAGAGCCCGGGGCCTGGCCGCATGCGTCATCGTTGCTGCTGCACGCCTCCGCCCGCCCATTGCTGCCGGCCCAGGTCCGGACCGGCGGGTCTGACTGCGTGTTCCTGCTGCAGGCGACGCGCGCGGCGCCGCGCCACCAGCGCTGCAGCCAGCGCCAGAGGCTGGTATGCGCAGCGTGCACGCCCGCGCCTGCCGCCTCTGGCGTGCAGGCCGGCTGCGCCGCAGCGCGGTGCGGGGTGCACGGTCCGGCCGCGCTGCCGTGCGCGCGCAGGCTGAGAGCAGAAGCCTGGCCGTTGGGCTCCCCTCCTGCTGAGTCGCCTGCGCAGGCGGGAGCAGACTGTTGGTGGTGTGTTGCCTGCCTCACAGCCACGTTGAAGGGTTGCTCAGGTGTGCAGAGCGCTCGCATGACCCAGCGCACAGGTACACACAGCTGCACGCGCTGAGCGCGCCAGCGCGAGACAGCAAAGAGCAAGCAACGGTGCAACAGCTGGACACGCGCAACTGTCTCACAGCAGGTCGACAAACACGTCTTACGCCACCAGTACAGCGAGTCGCAGTTTCATCAGTGCAGGCGCAGCACAGATGGTGCGCACCTGAGCACGCTGAAGCAACAAGGAGCAAGGCTAGCACTGGGGCGAGCCCGCCCCTGCTCCTCATAGGCCAAGCCCGTCAAACGCCTGCGATGCGCTCCGCAACTTATTATGGCCACAAGGACTGGCGTTCACCGTCACGCAGTGGCCCCAGTCCAACGTAATATACCACTGCTAGGCGGGAACGATATGTATGCGCGACACAGGCCGTGCAAGCAGGGACATCAGATAAGTATGCCCCTCACCGCTGTGCCGTTGTGCTGCTTTGCTGCCACAGGCCTCGTGCAGGCTTGACGCGGCAGGGCAGACGACCTATGAGGCACCGCCGCGCTATTTGTCAAGTTGCAGAGCGCTGTCGTACCACCAGCTGCAAGCGTAGAACGGATGTATGTGCAAGCCACACGTTGCCTCAGCTACAGGTAAGCGATGCTGAGCCTCAAGCCCTACCCTAGACCCAACGCATTTCCTTTTGAGCAAGACCTGTGCCCGCCTGTTACTTGATGTCTACCTGCACTAGGTTTGTGCACAACACAAGAGTGCGCAACTCCTTCGCAACGAGTTGTTAGCCTGGAAAGCCAGGCCAAGCCTCATGGTGGGACCGCAGGCCGCGCTGGTGGCGCTAGCGTGCATTTGTGCGCTGCAGTCAGCCCGGGGTGACCTGGAGCTGCTACAACCCTACACCTCTCTTGCCCGCTACGGCCTGCCCAGCGCGGGCGCCCTCAGCAACGCAAGTTTCCTTGGCATCTCACCCAGCACTGGTGCGCGGCCCCCGCGCGCGACGCAGCACGTGGCTTTGGGAGTTTAAGTGTGGTCTGCACGGGCAGTTCTGCCAGTGGCTGCTGCACTGCCAGTAGGCTGTGTGTGGCTCATTGCCTGCGTGTGTAAGAACAGTGAGGCTGGCCGGAGTTGTAGTGCAGGCGCCTGTGGTGGCCTTCCTGAACTTTGGTAGATTAAGGCAACCTACCAGGCACCACACAACTACAAGAGTGTAACCGTGTCGTGGCCCTGCTGCAGGAGGCCTCAACCCAGGCGACCTGCTGGGACAGCCGCGCTGGGACAGGATCGCAGCCTACACCGAGCGCTGGACGGACTCGCTCGCCGCGCAGCCGCCCGCGACGAAGCGCGAGCAGGCGCGCCCTTGCACGGGTGGACTGGTGCCGGCCTGTGGCAACCTGTGCAGGCCCGCCGCTCGCCACCACGGTCTGCTCGCAAACACCTTTCTGCACAGCTCATAGCACAGTTGGTAGTGCCGCGCAGCGGAGGCACGGGTGCACAGGGCCTCTGACTGCCGCCTGGACTATGCGCAAGGGCGGCGTTGGTCAGGCGCATGCACGCGCGGGGTGCTACTGAGCTGCTGCGGCCCTATGCTGCTGCGCTGCTGGGCCTGTGCTGTTGTGCTGCGCTCGCCTCCCGCTGAGCTGAGGCCGCCGCGGGCGCGCCGTGCGCAGGAGCTGCTGCTGGGCGGCCTGCTGACGGTATGGCTGACGGCCGCGGCTGAGGTTTGCCGCGGGCGCGCCGCGCGCAGTTGCTGCTGCTGGGCGGCCTGCTGACGGTATGGCTGACGGCCGCGGCTGAGGTTTGCCGTGGGCGCGCTGCGCGCAGGAGCTGCTGCTGGGCGGCCTGCTGACCGTGTGGCTAACAGCCGCGGCCTCGGCCGGCATCAAGTTCTCGGGCGTCACTGCGGGCCCGGCGGCGCAGCCGGGCGGGCAGCACCTGGTGCCGCTGCTGCCGCCGTTCGCATCCGACTTCATCCTCAGCTCGCAGCTCTCCGTGGCCAAGGACGGCACCTGGGGCCTGCTGGGCGACCAGCTGGCGTGGCAGGCGCGCTGCCTCCTTGCATGGCCGCCTGGCCGCCGCACGATAACAGTCCAGGTTCAACGGCGTGGCACTGCTCACGGCGCAGAACTGGGGCGGCACCGTGGCGCCCGCGCCGCTGGGCCGGCCGCTGCTGCCGCAGACGCCCGGGGAGGTGGCTGCTGCGGTCGCGGCTGCGGCCGCGGCCGGGCGGCGCGTGCGGGCGATCGGCCACGGGCACACCTGGACGCCCATGTTCTACGATGCCGACACGGTGCCCTAACCCTACCCTAGCCACACACAGACGCCCATGTTCCATGATGCTGATAGAGCACTGCTTGCGCGCCGCCTGTGGCAACAACAACCCTGCTACAAGATGTCTGCCATGCTGTACTACTCTTTCTGCAGGCTTGCTCGCCCTCTCAGCTACCATCTTAAGCTTGCAGTGCTTTGCATTCATGGTTACACATTGTTACATGACAAGGTGTCCTGTTATGGGCACATGCACCTTGCAGAATTCTTGAGTCAAGCAAGCGTGAGTGCTTGGGACCCGAAGTGATAAAAACATCTGCCCTCTCACTCACAGCGCACTGGAATGGTTGCAGGCCACCGACGTCATCTTCACCGGGATGCTGAAGCTGCCGAGTGGGCAGCGCATCGAGAATGCTGGGTGCGCCCTGGCGGCTGTCTGCAGCTCTTGGCTGCGGAGTCCTTCCAGGAGCGCGTCTGGGGCAGGGCTGCCTGGTTCGTGCGGAGCGCCTGCCCGTGCCAGCCTCAGGGGCCATGCCACGGCGGCGAGGCCCACACCCTGCATGCTGTGTGCAGGCGCAGCGCAAGCGGCGCGCCCCTGGTCCGCGCCTCGGCTGGCGTGGCGGTGGGCGAGCTGGAGCAGTACATCACTGACCATGCGGTGCGTGGCAGCATCCCGTTGGTGACTGGCGCTCCCCCACAGGCGTGGGGAACAGGGAGGACCAGCAAGGACGGCCTGCATGGTAAACTGACTCCAGAGCCAGCCAACTTGCACGTGCTGCATCGCTTGCATGTGGCATGCGTCAGCTCTCTGCCCTTCAAGTCAACGCCCGTGACCTGAGAGGTGGCCAGCCTCGGAGAAGCCGGACTGACCAGCGTTGAACGTGCGATGGGTTTTGCACCCGCGCCTGGCAGTCTCAGAGAGGTCGACCAGCCCCTGAGCATGTGGTTGTCCATAAGCACGCCATGACCAGTTGCCCGTGCGCCACAGCACTCCGCGCGCAGGCGGAGCCAGCGATGTCGCAAAACCCTATTCACACGCCACGATCAGCTGCCCGTGCCCCACAGCGCTCTGCGCGCAGGCGGAGCTCGGCAACGCCGCGCTGCCGACCAACACCGTGCTCGACACCACGCGGCTCAGCGGCTCGGTCTCCACCGGCTCGCACGGCGTGGGCCGCGGCTGGGGCGCCGTCTCCGACCTGGTCGACAGCCTCACGATCGTGGACGGGGGCGGGCGGCCCGTCGTGTACAATGCCTCGCACCCGTACTTCAACCAGGCGCGCGCAGCACCGCGGCCCGCTGCCTCCAGCAAGCACCTGGTGTGTTCACGGACAGGCGTGTGGTTAAGCATCCCAGCAGCACGGTCTGTAGAGCAGGGGCCTGTTTATTTTCACTTTCGTTTCGAGTACCGTTTGTCTTTTGTGGTGTTGCTGGTCGGGTGCCGTGCTGCGGGCGCGCCAGGCTCTGACCTGCCACTTGATCTGCTGCCCAGCTGGGAGTGAGCAAGCACCGCTCCATTGGTGCTGCTGCCGTGGGTGGAGGCCCTGGCAGCAGCAAGCTCACGCACACCCTGCCAGGTGCCGGGACCAAACTTTGCCGCCACGCCGGCATGCAGGCGCGCACGGCGTTCGGGCTCATGGGCGTCATCACCGAGCTCACGTTCCGGCTCGCCAGCCTGGAGCAGGAGCCGGACAAGCCCTTCGGCGCGGCCCCTGCGCGTCGCATGGTCTGTGGGTCAGAGCGTGAGGGCCATCCGAGGCTGCTGCTATTCCATGAGTGTTGCCAGTGTGTGCAGCGCGGCGTCGCGCGTCCCGGGTGTGCCTCTCCCAAGCACGGGCCGCATGTGTTATAAGCATGGTGCTGAGCGCGATGCGCGCGCGCAGTGGACATGACGTACAGCTACGACGCCATGAGCGACCTGTTTGGGCCGGCTGGTTCGCCTGCAAAGCTCAAGGTGCTGCCTCCCGGCTCTCTGCGTGCTTCCGTTGCAGGCTCGCAAGTCGATCCGCACATGCGCGCGGTCACCTCCGCGCCTTTTTTTTTTGTCAGCCGTGCGCGCATTCCAAAGGATCATGCAATATCCACGACATGTCACCGAATGTCATATTGCAAACTAAACAGCGCAAATGTCACCAGGTGCAGGGCCGTGTTCTCCCCCATCCGCACCAGCTCTGCATCAGCTCGCACCGCTCATTCGCTGCATCATGCAAGGCGCCACGGCGCGGCAGGCGCTCGTGACGTCCTACTCAGGGATCGAGCTGTTCTGGTACCCGCTCAACCTGGCAAGCGTCAAGGGCTTTTCACCGGCCGCCTGGGACCCGTACGCGGACCGCCTCATGGTCTACATGATGCAGCGCGCCGGCGGCGCCTCCCCGCAGCAGTACAGCGACCGGCCCAACCTGCTGGCCAACCTGGAGACGGCGCTGGGCGCGCTCGGCACGCAGGTCGGCCAGCAGACGGGCAGCCAGGCCGTGCAGGTGACCCCTGAGCTGTACCCTCATGCTGCAGGCGGCAGCGCGAACGGCCTACCAGTGGCAGCGACAGGTCCGTATGACATGCACCAGGGTGCTGTCATGGCCGCCTCCATCGGGGCCGCCGGTGGGCTCGGACCCGAGCTGCTGGGCCTTCCTTGCCCTGGAGGCAGCAGATGCAGGCTACCGGAGCCGCCGTAAGGATGGCCACTCGGGCCACCCCGCATGACAGGCGCACGGCGCCTTGACACACGCGGGCCGCGCGCGCGCCAGGTCGCGGCGCAGCGCGTGGTCGTGCAGACGCAGCAGAGCCTGCTCAACGTGCCGGGCCTCAAGACGCTGCCGGCCGCGATCCACTACGGCCGGCACGCGATCGACCAGTTCCGCGTGTACGACTTCGAGATGACGTTCCGCGTCGACCCTGACTTCCGCGTGCCCTTCGACGCCTGGAACGCGGGCGTGGCGGTCGTGAAGGAGGCACTCGTGGCGCATGGCAGGCGCGCGCTCTGAGCCTTGACGCTCGCAAGTAGGGCTGGGGCACCTGGGTTTATCTTTCTCTGTGGCAAGATGACCCTAACCCTACCCTGACTTGACATCGACCCCGAGTACTGCGTGCCCTTCAACTTTGACGCCTGAAACGCCGGCGTAGCTGTTGTGAAGGATGCCGCCGTGGCCCATGGCAGGCGCGCGCTTGAGCGTCGGACGCTCGCAGCAGATCCATCGCGCTGGAGCGCCTGTTTCTTTTGGCTCTGGTGGCAATCAGACCCTAACCCTACCCTACAGCTCAATCGCTTTTTCCAGCGTTATGGCATGCAGATGGCGAGGCGCGCGCCGCTGGTCTGTCTGACTTTGTGATCACAATCATCACGAGTTTTGTCATGCAGAACAGCTGGCTCGTGTGGGGCACGTCTGACGCGCGCGCGCGGGTCCGCGGCCCCGGGCCCGCCGCGCCGCACCCGCGCCTGACCTGCGGCCTGCCGCGCCGCCTGCAGCAACGCCGTCGTGACGATGGAGGCGCGCTTCACCGGGCAGAGCGCGGCGACCATGAACCCCGCCTACTTCGAGGGCGAGGCGCTCTTCTTCTCGATCGAGGTGGGGTGCTGCCCTGCGCTGCATGCGCGCGACGTCCTGCTCTGGCATCATAGCACTGCCTCTGCATCCCTATCGTTTGAGCTTACCTGAGAAACCGGGCTTGCCTGGCATCAAAGTAGCACTACACCTTGCTCATGGCCCTGTATACAATGTAAGGCCCCCATCTAATGCTCACCTGATGCTGTCATGCGCTTCCTCGCGCAAGTGGCAAGCGCCTGCACCAGCATGCTCAGTCAGCTTTGGCGAGCGCTGCGCCAAGAGCACAGCCAGTGTTGGGGAGACTGCTAGCGCGATCTGCTGTGAACTTCAGATTTGACGGCCGTGCGCCAGGTCCTGGCAGCCGAGGGCGCGCCAGGCTGGGTCGAGCTCCGGCAGCGCGTGTTCGAGGCGTGGAGCGGCCTGAATGGCACGCTTGCGCCCGCTAAGCCTCACTGGTGCGCATGAAGCCAGTGCTGCTGCTCTGAGTTTAAGGTAATAGGATTGCAGTGCATCTCCTCCTCGACTCTGAGCAGCCCTTTTTGTGGTCACACCTGGATACTCAGCCTGCTCTTGCATCACGAGCCTGCGGTCTACACTCCAGTGCGGGACGGCACGCCAGGGCTTGGGGGACTGAAATTTATGAAGGGCGTCAAGTTGGGGCCCGAGCAGCACAGACTTAAAAAGCGGATGTCAGGTCCACCGCAGGCTCACAACTGGTGAAGAAGGTAACACCCTCTGAAGGAGATACAAGAGACTGGCGTCAGCGCGCAGGGCCAAGTGGACCGACATCACCGACGGCGGCGCCAAGGGCCCGAGCTTCGACACGGGCCTCAGCGCCATCGACCTGTACGCGCAGCGCGTGTACGCGGACCAGGCCGCGGCATTCCGGCCGGCCGTGGCGGCCGCCGACCCGCGCGGCGTGTTCCGGCAGGCCTGGCTGGATCAGGTGCTTGGCATACGTTAGGGTAGGGTTTGTGACCCCAGAGCGCGGGCGCCCCATGGCCGCTGCTGACCCGCGCGGCATGCTCCGGCTGGCCTGCACAGGTGCTCTGCATAGGGTAGGCTTGAGGTAGCTGCAGTCCGATATGCAGCGCTCTTGGCACCCTGGTAGCTATGTGTAGCCCCTGCAGCTTACAGCAGGGTTTCCTCAGCTACTGTGTGTGCGCGGTCCGGATGGGGCGTGTTTCTGCATGTGCTGTACTTCAATTTTGAGAGGGCAGCCAGTAAGGCCCCTGGTCCCGGTGCGCTTGCTTTTTTGTGACGTCTCCCACTCCAGTAGATGCCCTTCCAAGCCATTTGGTCTTCAGCAGTGCATGTATGAAGCCTGGGGTCGAGGCAAATAATGTCATGGTTTGTTTTAGTCGTCTGGGTGCATCTCAATGGCCACAGCTGGCTGTTTCCTCAGCATGCTTGAAGGCAGATGGTGAGGTGAGAGGTCGATGACGTTTTGCGTACTCCACACGTGGTGTGGATGTGCTGCCCTGCAACAGACCTCTCCATGGGGCAGGTCCCTGAGCCTGTCTGGCAACATCTCGTGTGCGGCACGGCAAGGTTGCTTGCTGTGGGGGTTTGACGGTCTTTCATCTGCAAGTGTGTGTTTGCTTTTGTGCTCTGCATCCCGCGTGCGTCTGGAATGATCATGTGCCCACCCTTGCAGCTTTGTTACGGACCAGGGCTGTAGGGGTCGGATGCATCTCTGGAAGGTGCATGACCATGCCCGCCTGCTTTGCCCTCCATGCACTGAAACCTGCTGCTCTGCTGGGCGTACCTGAGCTTTGAGAAGTGATGCGCTCTGGTAGATATCAGCATGGTTCATTTATTTATGGAGATCAAAGGGCGGCAGGCATGGGATGCAAAAGTGAGGGTAGGTGAGCACTGCTTGTTCTGTTTGTGTCGAGATGCATTCGCATGCAGGTCTCATGTTGATCCCTCAAGGCGGGTCTGAGCATGCACTTCACCCGGATGACCCACTTATAAATGGGTAATATGTCGTGAACGAGCTGGTGTCTGAATGCTTTTCACCGCGGGCTTATGTGCCACGTCGTGAGTATCACAGTGCGGCGATCAGCTGCACATGTGTCTCGGACCCCCATCTTAGGTGTGTTGCTAAAGCTGGCAACTGCTCAAATCCAAAAGCCTGTTGCTGCCCGTGTCAGCTGTACCGCAGCCAGTGTTAACATGGATGCTCATCTGCATATCCTAAACAACGTTTTACACTGGCCATGCAAGTCAACATGCTTGGTCAACACTTCATTCAAGCCAAAGATGTTCAATCAGGAGCCATCATACTTAATCATAACTCACAAGCACAGACACGTCAGCAGGCAAGCACGAGTACAGCTGCCTATTCTTCAGGCTGGAGCTACCCCAAACAAGTCAGTATGTACAGAGAGGCAAGCAACAGCAAGCAGAGCACATCTACATTCACAGCAAGTCGTTCCGTGGGCAGCAGGCAGGCAAGACAGCGGTCGCAGGCGCCACGCTGCACTGC
>JAABUO010002126.1_pt1 | contig 24592 bp, 28 predicted proteins | sample 5559291 | NCBI WGS metagenome assembly JAABUO01 (sample SAMN10711878, study PRJNA513372) | rock metagenome | isolation source: Antarctica rocks | place: Antarctica: Victoria Land, Finger Mt sud
TGTACAGTCCTGAGTAGCTCCCTGTATGAGTCCCTGATTTGGCAGTCAGTGCATTGCATGCCGCCCATGCCCTGAACTCAGGGAAAGCAGGTCAGGAGAGAGGTCATGTTTGGGGGTTCAGTCAATATACTTAAGTTATGTGTTGTTGCCTTTGTTTATTCTTGTGCACACTGATACAAGTGTCTAGCAGAGCAGTCCTTGTCAGATACATCTCTGATGTGCATGACCAGTTTGCCATGCAAAAAATAACATGCCTAGCACGAAAGCTGTATGCCTGGCGCAAATTATATGCCTTGCGCATGCACCCTGTGCCAACTCAAGACAAGCCGTTCTGGTCAGCACATCAGTGCAGAGACTGCTTGACTTGGTGTGCTCATGCATGCTCGTGTAGCATGTGGACTGCGTATGAAAGGCTATGGGGGCCCAAGACTGGCCTCGCTTCATCTGCCTCATGCTTGATTTTAGACGCGCATGTAACCGCAATCCCCATGGTATCTATGTGTTCATTGCTGTGATGTGCAGGCGCCTGATGAGGCAAGTGTGATTGCTGAAGCCAAGGCAAGACTGCCTTCAGAGCCTGGCAGCTCTGATCTCAATGGCTGCAGGATAGGTGAACCTTTCCGCCACTTCCCACACCTTTTTTCTGTCGAAATTCCAGAATGTGCAGTCGCTGATTTGCTTTTTCGTGCTCTTTTGAGCGTTTCAAAGTATCCAAGGTAGCTCTGGAAAAACAAGGAAACATGCAAAGACTGGTGTGACTGCTGTGGAGCGGAGATTTGTGCAGCAAAGTGTTCAGGTGCATCAGCCCATAAACACACACACGTGCAAACCCTTTTCCCTACCCATGAACCACCAATGGCTTCCCTCTCCTCCTAAATCAAGTCCCCTTCAGCCAGTTGGGACCTGTTGGGAAAGGCAGAGCCAAGCACATGTTGAAATAGAATTGGCATGATATCTTCTGTGATAATGGGAATTCAAACGCCTGCCTGTGCTCGTCCAGCTTGGAGCATGTGAACAGGAGTGTGTAGGAAGCTGCAATAACTGACACATGTGCTGGTGACTGCAGCTATTCGTCTGCCTAGCGGGGACAGGTTGACCCGCACCTTCTCTAAGACAGACTCTGTCTCTGCGCTAGAAGACTACTGCATGAGTGAGGTACACTCCTCCCCCTTTTTCCCCGTCATTTATCTGTAACTTTGGCTTTATTGTTTCTGTCTGTGCGTCACTTGTAATGACCACAATGCAGGATTAAATGGTTGAACAGGACGTCTGGTCAACTGGCACGCTGCATATGCAAGCTGTTGAGCTTAGCTGCTGTATTGTTTATCCACTTTCAATTCTGTAAACTCTGGTTGGGTGGTGTGCATTTGATGTGATCGCAACATGGACCAGGTCTCAGCGTTAGTCTACTGCTGCACAACACTCGATGCCCTTTTGCAGCAGCTGTTGTGCATTTACATGCTGTGCTGAGGCAAGTGATCACTGTAAACCGGGCATTTGAACGCACACACTTGTCTCAAGTCATAGCAATAGAGGTGGTCACATCACATCTCACACGCAAGGAATGTAGACTCAAAGTCGACAACCCCAAATCATAAACTCACAATCAGAGGGCGGCATATTTCATGCGCAATGCATGCAATAGATTCTGCTGCACATGTTGACCTTGTCTATGGCGCGCTCTGCTGGACCCTGACTTCAGCCTGAGCTGAAGGCTCATCAATCGTGTGTGTGTGTGTGTGTGTGTGTGTGTGTGTGTGTGTGTGTGTGTGTGTGTGTGTGTGTGTGTGTGTGTGTGTGTGTGTGTGTGTGTGTGTGTGTGATGTGTGTGTGATGTGATTCCTGCAGCCTATGTTGTGCTTCAAAGCCCATCTTATGCTTTGATCCAGGCATCCAATGTGGTGCACCGCCCATGCATCTGGACGATGGATCTGGACAATTCTGTCACTTGCCCCTTCATGCATTCATCCTTGTATTCGTTCATTCATGCATTCTGTGGAACTTTCTTTCCGTCATTGACGACCAACAATGCTGGAGCATCTGTGTCATCGATGACAGAATGAGAGTCACAAAGAATGCATGAAAGAAGGTGTTTTTGAATGGGGTTTGGAGTACCATCTGAAAGGGGTTTTCTGCACCTCTAAAACAGCGTTTAGTGTACCTTTTGAATAGGGGTCTGGTGCCTGCAGGCCCCAGGTGCAGCAACCAGGCCTTTCAAACTGATGCAAGCTTTCCCAGGTGATGCATGGCTCTCGACTTCCTTGCTGCATGATGCAGTCACCATCCAATCACCCACTCACACATTCAGTCATCCATTCATTGCTCCCTCCATACATTTGTTTCTTTGTGAGGCGCTTGTTTGTCCAAAGGGTCAGATGCATATAGCATTTTACCAACATTACCATGTCACGCTTTCCAAATGTTATGCTTGCAGTGGTGCAATAATTGCAAGTGTCCTGATTGGTATCGACCCGCATACAGCATTTGCAGCAGGTCAAGTACTTCCATTCTACATGAAATATTTCCTGCATTGCTGCTGCATGTGCCACCAATCACCCATTTGTGGCAATCCTTCCATATATGCAGAAGCATCAGGCCATGTCGCAATGATAGATGCCTCCTGTGAGAAGGATGTTGGTGCGTGCAGGTGCACCACCTTTGGCAGATTCCTCACAGTCTCTGCAAGCAGCTGGCTTGGCTGGTGGCGTCATTGCCTTCAAATGGACTGACTGACTGCTATACAGCTTTGAGGATGTCCAGTTTGTCTCGTTTTGTGTCTTTCAATGGTCTGCATGAAACATGCAACCCATCTTGTCCGGGAAAGGGAACACAGGATGGTTCTGCAAATGTCAGTGAATTAGTGACTTGCATACTGCCAATGACAATCACGGTGGAATAGGGTGTGTATCACATTGAAAGCTGCTTGCATCAGGAAGCGTGACTACCTGCTGCCTTGTTTGACTTGTACATTAGAAGGGACTTGTACATTTGGAGTGCCATGTATTGTGAATCTGCTTTAGAATGCTCTCAGCGCCTTGATTGCTACTTTTTGTTATTATCCTTGGAAGTCTCTCCAAAAGTTGTTTCAGTATGTCCTCTGACTGCTGATGCAGCATGCAGAGCTGCGCAACGGCAGACAGCTGGTCTTAGCCAACCGTTGTTACGTTGACAGAAAGCCAAGCTGACAAGCAACACTGCTGTCAGTAAAACAGTGGAATGCATCAAATCTGCCTCTTCCTCTAGCTAAGTTGTCCGAGTAGCCCTGCAGGAGCAGGTTGGCTACAAATATGGAAACTTTGGCCCAAGAAAGCATGGCCTCACAGAGCAAAAAAGGACACCACCAAAAACAACTGCTTGTTGCTGCTGCAGCAGCAGTGCTGCTCACATTATTGATGTAGCTTTCAGACTGGATGACAATCTTGAAGTGCGAACATATGGATGCTGCCCGATACGAGTTTTTCATCCTGCTCCCCCTGCTGGGTGATGGACCAGGCCCACCATATCCCGTGCACCATCTTCACAGTCACCAGATCAGCAAGGCAGACGTGGACTTCAGCCAGTAACAGCCCAGTGGTGTCAATGCATATATGCTTGCAGTTGTCATGTGTGCTTGAGGCATTGAATCCTGATGCTTCTGATTTGGTCGATGAAGTAGAGACACGTTCGTACTGTCAGTAGTGAAGATTTTCGAAGCAGAAGTGCTTTGCAGTAGTTGACCTCACAGCCTGCAGATGTGCTGATCAGCCTGTGCCACAGCGTTTACACACGCAGTCGACACCCGCTGAGAAGATTCTGAGCACGTCACAACATGCTACTGATCCAGCATCGATGGGTGTGCTGCCGGTATCAACAGTCACGGGCAAAAAATCAGTCGCTCCAGTGTTCATGTTGTGTTCTTGTTCTGACTTTCAGGTATGTTTCCTGGCGATCTGACATCACCTTTGCGTCTGGCCGACTTGACAACGGTTTCTTTAGGTGGTTGATAACGCGTGTGCGGAGTTTCAAGGCTGACCGTGATGTTTCGAGTCGACGGCAGCGCTCTGGACCATGGTACCTCCAACAGCTGTTTCCAAAATTTGCGGTGTACACAGGTCGTCAGAGGTGCTTGGCGCGCAAAAACCAACCGTAGTCAGGTGCTAGCGCCACAAGCAAACTATACGCGGCGGGCCAAGGCCTGTAAGTACCACTGCTGCGGCATACGACAGATCTGCTGGGTCGGCAGTCTTGGCTGAACAATCGTGACTCTATTGCGATGCAAACAGCGATAAGACCTATCAGTAGCCAACACAAACGTAAAGCATTGCAAAGTCTTGATAGGACGCGATGAACTATGATTGTTGTTCCCCCTGTGCGACTCATGATGGCTTTACACCCGTTGCCTGGGTTTCTGCAGCGGACTCAGGCATCGGCAACTAAATTAGCATATATTAGATGCCCTAGCTGGAGGACAGAGTGCGAACTGCAACAGCCCTTAAGGGTTTGGCTAATTCGCCTTTGAAACTTGACCGAACCGCCCTTGAGACGCCCCGGCGAGCTGAGGATCCTGCGTCGGTCAAGCTGATTTCAAAAGCATACCATCAAAAAGTCTGCTCTGATCTCGCCACCCATCGTCCTCACGCTCTCACGTATCTCACCACCCTTCCGTCTCATCCCTGCCATCATGGCCCCCAAAGCAGCCCCAACTCACGCACCATATGTGGACATGATCAAGGCAGCCGTTGTGGCTCTCAAGGACCGCAACGGTTCATCTCTGCCAGCTCTGAAGAAAAAGATTGGTGAGTGCCGTTCAAGCTATCTTTAGCTGCTCGTGTGACTGTTTAGGCCTGGTTGTCTATCAAATGGTAAAACCCGTCTTGACTAGAGACGATGTTAACATCTGCAGCAGCTGATTTTCTGAGCCAGCTGTTTACCTGGGCTCTTCCCGCTTTTGGGTGTTGCATCTTTGTTCTGACTGCTCTGTTGCTGCTGCAGCTGCTGACAACAAGCTGTCAGGCAACTGGGAGTCTATCCTTAAGCTGCAGCTGAGAAACCTCACTAAGGCTGGCAAGCTGGTCAAGCCAGCTGGCAAGAACACTTACAAGCTTGGCGAGGCTCTGAAGAAGGCCCCGAAGAAGAAGCCGGTAAGCAATGAGCACCTTGACCCTCTCGTCGACCTTCCCTCCAGCTCTCTGTCTTTTCGACTTCCTGTCTCTTTGACCGTCCTGCTGCTCTCGATCCGCACACCAGTCTGCATACAACCACCCATTTGTCGTCTGCAGGCCCCCAAGAAGGCAACAGCCACCAAGGCAAAGAAGACAGCAGCCAAGAAGACTGCTACCAAGAAGGCCCCTGCCAAGCCAAAGGCAGAGACCAAGGCTGAGACCAAGGCAGAGGGTGATGCTGCTGCCCCTGCTGCAGCCAAGCCCAAGGCCAAGAAGGCATCTGCTGCCAAGCCAAAGGCAAAGGATGTGGCTGCCAACCCCAAGGCCATGGCCAAGAAAGGTGCCGCAGTCAAGAAGGCAAAGGTGAGTTCTGTCCAACAACACAGGTCCTGTTTGATGTCCTAAATTCTGTTTCTGGCTATGTCCCTTGGCAGCTTTGTATCTACGCTGGCGTTTGCTCTTTTCTGAGCCTTTGTACTTGAGGGACCATTGTTCTCAAGAAAATTACAGACACTCATGAGACAGTGACCTGAGCTTAGACTGCTAAAAAGACCTGGCATGCTGTGTTCTGACCCACTTGACTGCCATTCAGGCTTCTACCAAGAAACCCACCACTGCCACCAAGAAGAAGACCCCTGTCAAGAAGGCTGCTCCCAAAACCAAAAAGGCCACCACTGCCACCAAGAAGAAGACTCCTGCCAAGAAGGCAACAGGCGTCAAGAAGGCTCCAACCAAAAAGGCTGCCAAGGCTCCCGCCAAAAAGGCAGCCCCAAAGGCTAAGGCTGCCAAGGCTGCTCCTGCTGCCACCACAACAGCTTGAGTGGTGCCCTCTGCCTTCCCCCCCTACCTTGGGGGGGCAGGACCTCACCTACCTCAAATGGTGTTTATTCAACACCACCTCCCCTGGACGTTCTGGCTAAAACTATTGTGCTCCATTTGATTTTGGTACCAACAGATGTTTGAAACAGTCATGAGCCAGGCAAACTCAACGGCTAGGCCATATGATGAAATAACAGTTGCCAACCAATTACGCATGGGTTATACCTATAGGCTGCTTGTCTCTGCACCAGTGTCAAAATGTGCTGAATAGATGTCACTCACAGCTGAAGTGCTTGCTCACAAACGACGTAACACAAGATTCATACAATCTGTACTCACAAGACTGCTTGATAATATGGGGCATGCATCCCACATGCAGCAGCATAACCCTGCCAAATTGGACGCTTGCACTTGACAGCTACAAAGCGATATCTGCATCACTAGCACTTTTATTGTGCATTTCAGCAGCTTCAGGGTGCACACATTACATCGCTAGCATTGACCCTTGCAAAGCAAAACATGTGCTGCTTCAGCATGGCAACAGCATGACGACAAGGCCACTGTCATGATCACCTGACTCAAAAGGTCAGTAACCAATGTCATGGAGCTTGTGGTAACGTATCAGTAGTATGATAGCTTGAGCAAAGTGCAAGTCTCAACACTGTTATTGGACTTTCAGACACAAACTACTTGAAACAATTGCAGCATCATTCTTTGACAGTCAAACGCTTTCAAATTCACTATACATCTTGCAAATCGTGCTAGGCAGCCAATAACACCTTGCTTCAGCCTTGTCAGCATCCATGGGCTGAAGGTAATGTACATGCTTGTCAGTTCATACCACCGTTTGAAACGACACACACGACGTGCAATGTGTGCATGGCAATCATGGGACATCTGTCAGCATGGTCAGCAGTAGCGTATCCTACTGCAGAATGTCACACATCATCCATGATCCAATGTCAAAGTCTGGTGTCTCATGTTCTCATGGTCAGATTATCATACGTCAACACGTTTGGACAGCATCTATCAGTCAATGTCGTGACAGCCAGGCATTTAGCTTGTAGGAGCAGGCTGATCAAGTGAGGCAGCTGCAGCAGCAGTGCTTGAGCTGTCCTCCACCAGCCCTGATTGCTGCAGCTGAGCTGCTTCATTGGATGCAGAAGCCTTTGCAACGGCGGCCTGCGGAGCCTGTGCACAAACACACACATTACATTAGTTGCTGCAGTGAATAATGACTTTGTCCATGATGCAGATGTGGCTACACTGCTTCCAAGGATCCAGCAGTTCGGATGAATGGCTGAGGGTCAGATGACATGTGCTGTGTTTGCATGCATAGACAGGAAGTCAACAACAGGCAGACAAACATGGCATGCCATCCGGTTGCACAAGCGTGATTGACTGACTTCTGCTCTGCTCAGGCAAAGCTGGGCAAAGCCTGTCCCACAGCCACTGCAGCTGTGCAACCCTATGCGGAACTTGTACCATTTAATGTGATGCGCAGGAAGCAAGCCGTATATCAGTGACCCTCAAAAATGCTGTACCATGCAGGTAACAACAGCTGAGAACAAAGCAGGTGTGCATGTCTGATGTGTACAAGTGCATGCGTCAAACAGCATCAAACAACATGGGCAAGGTAGGGACAATGTGACCTGCTGTACAGCAGCAGCAGCATTGCCGGCCACAAGCAGCTTCTCCACACGTGCCACAATGTGCTTGCCATACGTCAGCTTCTTCAGCTGGTTTAAGGAGATGGTGATGCGAGTCATCAGCAGCTGTCTCTGTGAGTCATCACACACCTGCACAGACAAGGCATGCACGTATCAGCAACAAGTTGCATGAGTGCTTTTCCAAGACCACTGCAGTCAACAAATAGACTTCTCTCTTAGTAAGACCAACATGATTAGCAGAGCATGACTAAGCTTCAGACTAAATATGCACCAGCGCAAAGCATGAAGCAGTGTATCAGATCAGGACCACACATGAGAAAGCGCAACAGAGCCTAGCTTACTGACCATGCAAGGGCGACCCCAATGTAACAAAAAGACCAAATGAACCTCAAGTTGCCGTTGAAACGGTTGTTCCAGGAGACAATGTGGCGTTTTACGCTATGCTGGCTGTATACAGAATCAACTGAGACAAAGCAACTCTGCAGGTGGCTGCACACAGAGACAGTCAGACAGAACAACTCTGCAGGACGCAGATACAATCAGAACAAAACAAATTCTGTAGGGTGTCGTGATGTACTGGCCGCCTGCATGCTGACACAATGAGTGACACACCAGCACAGCATGCTGACACAATGAGTGACACCACAGCACAGCATGCTGACACAATGAGTGACACCACAGCACAGCACAGCATGGCACCAGGTACTGACCTCCAGCATCTTCTGCACCACGTAGTTGGCATACTGATCCTTAGTCATCATTTGAAGGGCGCTCTCTCCGTCAGAGCTTCCTAGCACCTCCTGGATGGACGCCTGCACAAACATGCAGGGTTTGATTACATGCTGCCTGTCTACTCAAGACCACCACGTAAAGACGCAGGTGTGATGAGACATCGCCAACTGAAGAAGAATGTGAATGACCTCTTGTGGCAGCAGGCCTGTGCATGTTACTGGAGCGCCATAATTTATACGACAGACTATGAGATCTTCGTGCATTTGGGCATGGCAATAAGTGGGTCAGAATTTTTCTTGGAGCCACAGACCAGAAATTGACGCCCACCAGAGCATATACAGCAAGCTGCAGCGCTACAGGAGACTTGTGGTTGATCATGCTCAGAAGCCTGTTCTCAGTGTGTCACCACAGTGCAAGTTGCCACACCATGTGCTTCAGCAAGATGAAAAGCAACCAGGCACCTGCTGCCACAGCCACAGCAATATGCAGACATGCTTCTGCATTGCATGGCATGTGGTATCAGGTCTGTATCAGTCAGTACAGTCTATGCTAGGAAACAAAATGACTGTTGCGGCTGTTGCTGCATGAAGCAAGGGCTGTTGCTGCATGAAGCAGGGCTGTTGCTGCATGAAGCAAGGGCTGTTGCTGCAGGAAGCAAGGGCTGATCACCTGTCTGCTGTTGGAGTCGCCATACTGCAGACACTTCTCAATGACATTGGAGGCAAACTTATGCTGGCTTAGACGCACCACCTGCCCATGCAGCTTCTCAATAATTTCCCGCCTGCACCACATGTCGACATGATAGTGTGCGGTTGAGTTCCAAACCTTGCAGGATTGAGTGCAAGAATGCGTTGCACAAGCTTGTGCCTGCTTGACAGCATGCTGCATGACACAGAGGAGCAAGAGGAATGACCGAAGCAAGCAAGAACAGTATGCTCTGTGCATTTGAGGCAGGGGTCAGCATGTTGAACATCATCACTGTCCCTGTCTTATATCATGAACAAACCCCAATGTTGTGATCCGATGCTTGTTGCAGCATATGCTGAAGGAAGCAAATGCTTGAATAGAAGTCAGAATCCCGTGCACCACGACATATGTTCCTTCACGCAGTCAACAGCAAACTGCTGAGAGGCTCAGCTAGCAGTAGCAACCATTTGGTGTTGCAGAATAAAGCAAGGCTTAGTGACCAAACCTAGCACAGTCCAGTCTAACCTGTATTACATATCAAAAGCTGCACTGGGCAAATCATTAGCAACAGGCAGACTCAATCCTGGACGTTAACAAGTGTATCTGATAATCCAACAACAAGCAGACCAGATCCTGAGCCTCAACAAGTGTATCTGATAGTATGAACAGGCAGCTTACATCCCGACCTTCATCAAGTGTGACTGAGAATCAAGCAACAGACAGACTATAACCTAACTCTCAACATGTGCATCTGGCCAAGCACGAGACACAGTTTACATTGGAAAGCATACCTAGCAGAGGCTGGACCATGCTCCAGCATATGCTGAATGACATAGTTGCCATACTGGTCAGTGGCCAGAGGGGCAGTTGAGCGTAAGATCTCCTTTCGGATGTGCTCCTTGGCGTCATTGATGGTGCAGTGCTCCAGCACCCTCTGTACCACCCTGCACCCATAGGGGTGGGTGGACAGACTCACCACACTACCCTTGATGTCCTGCACACACAATCGACATTGGTGAATGATGGGTTGTGATACAGGGAAGCATAATGTACCTCACCCTCGCACTCGTATGAGCTTTTTTAGCTCAGTGCCCAAAGGCGTAGTTTTGTCTTGTGTAATGATTGATGCAGAGAAGTGATACAAATGGCATGCTCAAGTGTACCATATTGACACAGCTGACATGAGTGACTGATGTTGTGACTGGTAATGTTATGACTGGTAACAATGGCATGCTCAGGTGCAGTGCTGGAATGCTCTCAGCACCAGCCTGCACCCATGGAGGTAGATGGACTACCCAGCCACCAAACCCGTGATGTGCTGTGTGTTGACGTGAGAGGTATGGGTTGGAATGATTGTGATTGATAGGAAAGACATGGTAAAATGCATGGACAAGCTCTGCATTCGTTGGATAAAAGCTTGAATCATGTGGTCAACCACTGGCGACCTTATGCTGTTCAGCAATGCAGAAGCAATCCCCAAACATTGACAACAACAGTCATGCTGAACACAGCTGTTCAGCAAAAGAAAAGAAAAGAAAAGACTACACCTTTTGGCGTCAATTTAATGAGAAGCCAAGTGTTATACCGGGCTGCCCAGTTTGCTCTCCAGCAGAATGAACTGTTCAGCAACATGCAGCCAGAGACTGAGCCAGTCAAGCTGAAAACGGGTCATAAGAAAGCAAAGCAGCTTATGCTCAAAATAGCTCATGCAGCAAGAAAGCAAAGCAGTTATGCTCAAAACGGCTCATGCAGCAAGACAGTGAGCCAGAGCTGCAAGGTCTCACCTCAACGATGGCCTGGATTTCTGTTGTGGGCTTCACACGCTCAATGCTCTTCTGGATGACGTGGTTGCCGTTCTGGTCACGCACACACCTCATGACCTGCCCCTGCAGCTCTCGCACCACCAGGCGCTGCTGCTCCAGAGGCAGCACCTCCAGAGCCTTCTGAATGACTCTGCAGCCGTACATCTGAAGGGACAGCGCCAGCACGTGCCCCTGTATCACACCTGCCAGGGCTTCCAGCACTTCCTGCAGCCAGGTCAACAACAGGGAGTCAGATCTGGCAATTCAGAAGGTTGGATTGCCTGAAAATTCCACGCTCTGCGGCCGACGTCTAATAGGACAGTGCTAGCATGTGCCCCTGTATCATGCCTGCCAGGGCTTCCAGCACTTCCTGCAGCCAGCTTGAACAACAGGGAGTTGGACGTCAACCAGACCAGAAAGTTGTCCTGCCTGCAGATTCAACACTCTGCAGCCATACATCTGTACAGAGATGGGGAAAGAGAGAGCGCATGCAGGTGGCCCTGTATCACATATGCCTGCCCAGGCTTCTAGCATTTCCTGCAACCAGGCAACCATACAAGGTTAACAACAGAGAGTCAGACGTCAACCAGATCAGAAGGTTGTCCTGCCAGAAGTTGCAGCGCTGAGGCGTCGCACATCTGCAAAGACATTGCAAACCCATGCCCCTGCATCATGCCCAGGGCTTCCAGCACTTCCTACAAATAGATTGTGGTGCGACCACTGTTGCAGTCCAGACAGTACCTGCAGTCGAGCAGCCTTTTCATGAACGCTGATGCAACAGTGCGAGACTGCATATCTGCACAGGAAATGCCACACTGGCAGCAACTTGTGCAGCCACACAGTATTGCAGACATACTCAAATGTATGAATCCACCACCCAACATGCGTCACACTCCATCTGCAAGAAGTCAAATTGCATTGCGAAAATATCACTGGCAATGTCAGAAGTGCCCTGGTCAGTCTTGTCATTGGTACACCACACCTGCGACCTGTAGCCCAGCTCTGCAGCTGTTAGCCTTGCATTCCTGCACTTACTAAACACACATCTTCCCCTAAGGTTGGGTGTGTGTACAGCCCCAAGTAGCTCCCTGTATGAGGTTCTGTTTCAGCCACAGTTGCAATTCTGTCAGCAAAAGGCCCTACGTCATGCCTGCCAATCCTCTGAGCATTTCTTGTCCCCCAGCATCACACCCAAAGCACCCCACCGAGCTTCCACATCTGTAGATGCTGGCCCAACAAGGTTTTTGATAACAACACAAGAGGATACTAGACATCCTGAATGGCCAGATCAACAATAACTCATGCTTTGAGCGAATCTAAATGATGCTGCTTTGCCCGAGTGGTTAAGGGGTATGCCTGCTAAGTGTATGCGGAAACGCGCGAAGGTTCGAACCCTTCAGGCAGCGATTTTGCTGCATGCCACAGGAAGCATGGCAGCAAGCTTACTCAGCACCTGGCTGTCAGGCTGCTTCCGGACTCCAAAGCACCATATTACTGTCAATCTGACACGCTTCAAGACGTGATTCATCTTCCCATGTTCCAAAATCTACCCAAAGAATGAAGAACGAGGTTCTGACGTGGACACACAGCTGTTGCTATCAAAAGTATGGAAGGGTTTGAGCGGTGCCACACAGTGCAAGAGTTGCCACATTGAGCCTGGCAGAATTGCTAGTGGCACGTGAGCGTAACAATGAGAGGAAGACCAACCTTACTGCCATGCTCAAAGCACTTCTGGATGACGTAGTTGCCAAACACGTCCTGCATGAGGGATATGGCATGCGGTTCCACCACCTCAAACACTGCCATTATCTCCTCTGGTGGGGCGTCTGCCAGCTTCTGTTGTATAAAGCGACTGCCGTGCTGATCCCGGCAGAAGTCATGCACATAACCTTTGATGTCCTGCACCATATTGTGACAGTCAACTCAATAATGCTAATAGGAAATAAAAACATAATCAGGACATCCTGCAGCACAATGTGGCAGTCAACTTGGGATGCTGGAAACCACAGAAGTGGTATTCATACTCTCTGATGTCCTGCAGCACACTGTGACAGTCAAGTTGGCACGCTGGCCACCAAAGACTGCAAGATTCCTGATATCAGGTTATTGTGAGAGTGAAAATGCTTCAGTTGTAGAGCAGGATTGCATCCCTGCAGCATGAACCAGATGGCATGCTGAAGACCACAGAAGTCAGCTGCAAAGCTCCGGAGAATCTGCAGTAGATTGTGATGGTGAGTGACAGCCTGCTTGCTTCACTTGTACAGCAGAATTGCATTTCTACTGAACGTGCTGCTTTCTTGCTGGGGGTCATCAGCACCAGAATCATGTCCGACACACAGAACAGTTCCTACTCTCTGTGGTGTGCCTCTCTCACCTGCAGCTCAAAGGGCTGACTCTTGTTCTTGGCCTTGAACCGCTCCAGCAAAGCTGCAGCCACGTGCTCTGGGTCAGCCGGTAGGCATGACTCATCACTGCTCCTGCCTCGCATGCCTGCATTGCTATTGGTGGCTGTTGCGCCATCGCCTCGCCTGTCTGGCACTTGCCGATTGTTCCTGTCCCTGGAGGATGAAATTTACTCAGAAAATTTTCTCCATGCCTGAGAGTATTCGATATTTGGCAATTTTGGGGGTGAAATACTTGGTAGTTTTGCAGTGACTTTCTATGACTGTAGTAGAGTGTCCATCTGAGCGTGCGTGTCCAACAGCACAGAATGCACTTCAGATGTGGCAGCATATGAGAGCTGCTGTCTTAGCAGTGATGGCTGTGTGGTATGGTGGAATGTATGCCCTAGTAAAGTTTGCTCCAAAACCAAGTGTAAGGGGGGTTTGAAGATCATAGCTGGCTAAACCCTATTTGTGAGCAGTTTCATCACATCAACACGGGAGGCGCCCTGCTGTCTTTGCAGCAGCTGTTACAAAGGGAACATAGTTGCTCAACAAACAAAAACCATTGCCATTTCAGCAGCACAAAACATGCAGACTGATGTGTATTTGACACATGCCCTGCAAGAGGATGAGGAGATGTGTGAGCACGAAGCAGCAGTGCAGACATGCACAGGTAATCATGAGTCATATTCTCCTCACTTCACAAGTCATAGTCGCCAGTTTATACTTGAATCATATACATATTTGCACATGATTGCAATCAAATTCATCAATACCCTGATAGCAAATAAGCAAGCATGCAGAAGAAGCAGACCTGTCGGCTGAAGTGGCAGAAGATGCAGCTGAGAGGGCACTGGAATTTCGCCGGTGAAGGCCATTTGCAGCACGCATTGGCTGCCCTGTTGAACCCTGCAACAGCATTTGCGGCAGTGAAGCTTTCAATTGATGTTGCAAGCTGCACACCTTCGGTGAAGAACGGTCTCAAAATTGTTAAGTTAATGACTGTACGCAGGGTACGAGCAAAGATTTAGAGATAGTTATTCCTAACGGGACAGAAACAAAATACATGCGTGATCCGGGAATTGAACCCGGGTCTGTACCGTGGCAGGGTACTATTCTACCACTAATCCAACCACGCTGAACTGATGGAGTCTAAGCCAATATAACAGTTCATATAACATTCTGCCACGGTCTTTCTGCCTAATCTACTGTATACCGTCACATAGAAAAACGGTGGTCGTACCTGAGCAATGTTGCCTTGCGTCGCTGCTTCCTTGATGGACTTAGACGATCTGTCAACATGAGCGGACAAAGGAGCCCCTGGGAACACCTGAAACCAAAACAAGAGTTGTCTGAGCTGCTGGCCAAACACCACCCTAGACAACAGCAAGCTCCACTTGCAAAGCTCCATGTGCTGGCACATGCTGTTGTGCTGCACCATTGCTGAGCCAGAACCAGGGATCAGCACAAGTACAGCATAAGCACTGCTAACAAAGCAAGACAATTTGGTCACTTAGCCACACTGTCTTTCAAGGCAGAATGCCCATGCAGCAAAGCATGCAGGTGCAGCTACATTGCACAGCCAGCAGCGGCTGGCACAGCACAGCAGAGACATCTTGAGCAGGAAGGCTGAGAAGGCTTTGGGAGATACCTGCTGCTGTGACATGTGATGCATGTAGTCAGCAAATTGGGGGTCCAGGGCTGGCGGGAAAGGGGCTGTCTCGGGGAACGCCCCATGTGGCCTCTGAGGCCCGCCTGAACAACAGCAACACCACTCAAAGCCCTTTTTGTGAATTTAGTTCTCCAGTCCAACAGGAATGTGTGCAGAGATGTTGATAGCAAGCACGGTGCTTGTTGAGTTGATGCTTTTGCATTTCAAACATGAACCAGCGCATGTCAAATGTGCGCAGAGATGTAAATAGCAGGCACGCTGGTGCTTGTTGAGTTGCTGCATTTGCAATCCGAAAGTGAACCAGCGCATGTCATGTGGTCGAAACCAGACAGGGGCATTGCCAGCAGTATGTCATTAAGGACTGACATGGCTTTTGACAGACGCATGCACTGGCAGGGACCCTTGAAAGAAGTGTGAAGTGACAGGGATCCTGACAGAAGCGTAAAGTGACAGGGAATTCGGCAGCAATGCAGTGTTGGGGACCAGCAGAGGCTTCTGCAAAAGTGTGGCAAGTGGAACATTAGTTCTAAAAAGAACATAAGTTGTCCTACCTTGGACGCCGTTCTCCATGCCATACATTGGCATGTTGCCTGGAGGCATCTGTGGGTAGTATGTCATCATGTAGCCATTGGGTAGATACATTGGTTGCTGCATGCCACCCTATACAAAGATTGCTTGAGTTTTCAAACTGAATGGTACCTTTGCTGTGAGATGGTCTGGAAATATTGTAAGGTCAGCTTGCATTGTCAAAACAGTAACAACGGTGGGTTGACACAGCTTGACTGCTGTACAGACAGGCGTGTTTAGTGTTCCAAGGAGAGTGTCATTGGACTTGAAAATCACTGGATGCACGCTGTGAGTTTCAAATGACAGCAGGTGCTTGAAGCTGACCAGGCCTGTGCAATGACAGTGCTCCCTATAAGAAGACAGCACATACATACGTGTTGACTTGAGAAATGTCTTCATCAAGAGCCTTGAGAAGAGAGTGTGTCACCTGTGGATGCATGCCTGGCATCATACCATAAGGCATCACTCCAGGATATATGCCCATAGCAGCTACCCCCATTTGCTGTTGGGGCTGGGCAGGCAGCATGGCCCCCATGTTGGGGTGAGGTCCCAACCCATCATGATTCCGAGGGGGCTTAGGTCTGGCTTGCCCTGAGCACAGCATTGGATGTTTTGTGATTGACTGCTGTGATGGCTGTGTGATGGCTATGGAGATGAGATACAGAGCATGATATCATACGTAAACAGCATGCACAAAGCCTGAGAAGTATCGCATCTCTTCTGTGTAAGCAGTGTATGAAGGCATTCAACCTATAAGGTTGAGATCTTCTTGTTTGAGAATATGAAACAGAGGAGCTGCAGTTGCAAGACTGTGACAGGCATTTGACTTCAGCACAGTGCACACAATCTGGTCATCACACATTCGTCATTGCATTCATCACCTCATGCCAACAGTGCTGAAACAACAATCAGCATCTGACAAGGAGCAGGCCCAGCATGCGATATGCAAACAACCAGAGCACAACAACAGATTGCACACCTGCATGCCACTGCATAGAGGGGCGCTGATGCTGGGGTATGGGGGGCGGGGGTGGAGGCTGTGCATAGGGTGGGTACAATGCCCCCTCTGACCCTCCTCTGTGGTGACCCTGCACCATGATGTTACGCAATAGATGCCATGACAGACCAGATCATGCTGCACATACTGGGCATACTCAATTTAGAGTTGCAAGGCACAATAGTGTGGCAATATATAAGCATAAGCACACACAACATATGCACAGAATGCAGCGAACCCAAGCAGGTGCAGAAGGCAGCTTAGCAGATGGCGAAGATGATGCAAATACGTACTTGATACGTTATACCAGGCACGGCATGTTTCATAGCATGCATGCTCAGCTGGGCACACATGCCGGCAAAGCAATCCTGTTTCCAACTATGCCATGTATGCTATGTAACAACATGGCATTTCTGCTGTTATTAATGCATGGATGAGTATGTTGCTAGTGTAATCAGGATAAGAAAAAGTGCAAGCAGGTTTCACGTGATGGACGTGTGACTTTGTGAATGCCTGCTGCAACACCTCATTTGGTGGCTTGCTGGGAGCAATCAAGCTGTGAAGTCCAGTGCATAGGTCTAGCAAATCAGTGAAGTGTAGACAAAGCTTCTGAGAGATGATGAGGAAAGACGATATTCATGGTATTGTGAAGATTGACACCCAAAATGAAAGAATATACAAAACAGGCATACCATGCCATGCGGCACCCATTGTTGGGCAGACCCCTGATACTGAGTGCGACTCCTGTTGTGGCCAGGCTGTCTGCTACTGCCCTGCCCTTGCCCTGGCCGCTCTTCATGCTGAGCTGGAGGTTGACTGGAAGAGCTTGTTACATCAGGTGCTGCTTGCTGTTGAGGTTGAGTATCCAGCTGTTGAGACAGTGACTGTGAGGCTGTGGGAGGGGTGGCGGGGCCTGGGCGGTCGGGGCTAGCAGAGGAGCTGAGGCGTGAATGATGGGGAGGGGAGTGGTGACGCAGGGCAGGGCTGTTTGTGGAGGAGCCCCGGGGACTGGCGACTGGTGAGCTGGGTGCCTACACAGACCGCCAAGATGTGACACAAGGCGTGAAATTACTTTCTTGTGATACAAAACTCGCCTTTCAATGCCAGATAGTTCAGCAAGTCTGCTCGCATGCTGCAAATGTTGTGATTACAAGATATGCCACATCACAGCACAACAAAGCGCAGCATGCCACCCCACATGGCTTACCAGTCTAAGAGAAGATACTGACAAATGAGCCACGCTGCTTTCTGCAGCTGAGCTGCTGGGCATCGCGTCATTCTGCAGTCCCTGAAACCCTCCAGCAGAATTTCTGGGGTCCATGTGATGATTTTTATGACTGACGGGAGCATCTGCTGTAGAAGCTGCTGCTACACTATCAGCTTCTGTGCTGCTGATGTCATGACTCAGCTTCCTGCTGCCCATGACCGGCCCTATGGGTGCTAAGCGCTGTGGATGCTTTGTCACGTGATCTGGCTTGCTGACTGACAGGCTTGAGGCAGCCTGCAACATCCTAAACCTACTGACATGCTTGACACTGCTTTCAGCGCCAGGCTTGATGTTGCCCATTGGCATAACTTTAATGTTCCTTGCCAAGGCGGTTGCAATGCCTGAGCTGACTTGCAGACCTTGAGCAGACAGCTACAAGGGAGTGAAAAGGACAAAGCTGTATGTCAGGCACAAACGTGCTTTTGCTATACATCTGTACATGGTGTGCGCTGCTCAAGCTGCCACAACAATGTCACTCTGAAGCAGGGAGTTGCCAGAAAGTACTTCACACCAGCTGTAACACTGATATACAAAGCGGTAGCTGTGTCACACATATTTTGAGCATGACTGCAGATCACAGACACTTGTATGGTCACAAAAGCAAGAAGCAGACAAAACGGAAGTTGCTTGTACCCACACCTGAGCTTCTCTTGCCAAGTCTGTGAAGAAGGAATGGGACTCACTGACTTCCTGCATACGTACCACTCCTGAGCATGCACATATTGCTTGATGGGCTTTGTACATGCAGCGCATCCCACAGCATATATGCAAGCTGCCCTATACATTGTGGACACAGAGACAGAGGCCCGTGTGCAACACTAATGTGCAAGATCTGCTCATAAGAAAAGCTGCTGTCTCACCTCAGCTAAGCTTTCTAGTTGTGTGCTATCTAAGGATCTATGCTTGGGGATGGTGTTCCAGGATAGGCTACTCCAAGGATTTCTGCAGGTTGCGCGGAAATGTCTGAACATCTGACAGCGCTACAGATGACTTGTCAGGTGTTGCAAAACCACAAGCTCAGCTGAGTATGGAGCAGAAGTGGTTTTGATAGCAGCATTGCTGCTGTAGTGCGACACTGCTAAGGCAAGCGTCACAGCAGGTTCTTGTCGCTGCAAGGATCTACCACTGGATGGCAGGGACGAGACCTGAGCAGCTCTGATACTCCACAGTTGGACGCTCCGAGCACTGCTCCTTGAAGAGAGCCTGCAGTATCTAAGCTGTGATAGTCACTATGGAAGATGCTGGTCAAGTGCGGTGGAGCACTGTCTGATCGTCGAGGAGGATTTATGTCCGCAAGCAGCCAAGTGAAAGGCTGAACAACATCCTGTACAGTTGCACATAGGCTTCAGTCAGGTCGGCAGACTGCTGTTCCCGAGCAGGAGTCGAGCCCCGTTTCCGGCTCATAACGTGGGGTGTCGACTAATCCGGCCGATAGCGTCGACTGTTTGGGTAAACGGCCGCACACCTGCGTTTCTGTGTTGCCTATCTCCTCGCACTCAGTGACGTTGACAGGCATACTTCTGGCCACAACAGCTACTATAAACACACCCGGCTGTCATCACGAAACGCATATACGGCAGTCCCACACAATATCGAACCTGGGATGACTCGCATGCGGCAGGAATCTCGGGCCTCCGAACTGGCACTGCTCTTCCCGTTCAAACGGGCAAAATTGATCATTTTTCGTTATATGGGAATGCCACGTGGGATCCTGCTCAGCGGCCCGGGTATCTCAGCTTGCGCGCTGAGCTTGACGTGGGCCAGCGCAATCAATTATACTCAAATGCCTGTTGCATGGCCCTTTGGCGTCATCCTTCGTGCACAGGCAGCGTCACGCAGCAGAGATGGGGTCGTTGGCCGAGTTTATGATCACAGTTGTGCCAGCCTGAATGGCTTCACGGGCTGCTGTTGGCACCACGTTGCAAAATCAGTCCTGCTTCCAATACTGACTCGGAATCGGCAATTCCAGGCAGCTTCCAGGCGACGCTTGCAACAACTGCCGGCACATAAACGCCTACCTGCAAAGAGCTTGCCGCCGAACGTCTCGGATAACATACTGCAGCAACTATTCCAAGTGGTACAAATCGAGCTGCAGTGCGCATCTCAGCGTTTGTTCCTGCACTTAACTCTGTGGAGGGCTGCACCGGAGTGAGCCGCACTGCTCCACTGGATGCACATAGGCCACTTGCAGCTTGACTGGGCATCAGACCGCGCAGGTCTTGGTAACAGCTGTCATTCAAAGAAAGATCATGCTTTGGCTGAGAACAGGCATCCTTGCCTTCAAAACGTGGATGCACTTGGTGCAGCAACTGTACTGATTCAAGGTGCAGTACTGCACAACAAACTAAATTGCTCACCTGACTTCATACGTAGGGTGATATTGAGCACTATCATGATGTTGCTGGAACAGCTAAATTCTCGAAGACTTTGATCTCTCCAGAATAGCCTGCTGTGAGAATGACATGACAGAGTGTGGAACTAGCTACTGGAAGTGCTGTGTTCTGCCCATCCATCACACGATGTGCAGTGTCTGGTGCAAAGACAGCAACAGTAATGATGTCATCATGTGCGTGGAAACATTCGTATGAGCTGCTCTTGTCCTTTTCCTTTTCCTGTAAGTTCACAAGCATTCCTCGCATGCAATAGAGATAATCAATGCATGCAGTGCAGAAAAAATCACACCATAGCTGTACATGACCACAATAAGGGTCGGCCTGCATCACAAGCAGCTAGCCTTCGGTGTCAATAGCCACAGTGTAAGTCCAATCCAACACAAAACATGGCCTTACACTCAAGCGCACCGCCTGAAAGTTGCAACAGCAGTTGCATTGCACAAATGCACCACAACACAATGACCTTGCACTGGATACTTCCACACTGTGACAAGGAGGCCATTTTGCAACTGCCATCCAAAGTTGAGAGTGACAGCAGCACACCTTTTTGCTTGCTGCCTGAGAAGAAGAGCTTGTGCTGTCCGTGCTCCAGATATACACATGACCATCATCAGAACCACAGATAATACTGCTGCCATCTGCTGAAAAAGAAGCGCGTATCTGCGTGTTGCGGTTGGAGTGACCCTTGTACTTGCACTGTAACCGCAAGCCTGCAGAACACACTCTGCTCTGCATCAAATTGCATGTCTCTGAAGGCATGACATGCGTCAGATAAAAGCATTGATGTGCCATGTTTGCATGCAGCCCAGGCGCCCATTACATACTCGAGGAGCACACACAGCAAACTGCAAAATCTTGTGGCAGATTTTGTTGGGGTGATGTCAGTCAGCAAGCTAGCAACACGGTTCTGCTGTGCTGTGCCTGTGTGTGGTATGTGGGTACAGACTACCAGTCTGTACAGAGTACTGGACACACATTACAGATACGTACTGGACATTGTACAAAATACAGTGTACAGAGTAGACATGTGTGTGGTACATGGTGTATACAGCAGCACAACACCAGTTTTCTAACGGAGCATGCATCGCCAGCATTACAACCTGGGATGACAAGCAGATGTTGGGATTGTAACATATATCACGAGTTAGCAACAGGTTGTTTAGAGCCGCACCGTCATACAGGCGTATTCTGGAGTCATTGGATGTAATAAGGAGCTTGCTGGTGTCAGAGGCCAGGAACTGCATCCCTGTTATCTTCTTCCCTGTCTTCTGCCCGCTCCTCTTGTTCTTCACATCTGCAACGCTGGGCCAAGCTCCTTTCAAAATTGCAATCTACTAGGGTCGGCTCACAGAACACATATGCTCGAATGCACCAACAGGGCTATTGGGTTATTAAGCAAATGTGTCAAGGCAACCGGGAAGAGATGCAAAAAGAGGCTACGCCTTTATGGCATTACATCAAAGAAAAGCCAAGGGCGACGTATACTTGGTGTCCCTGTCATGCAACTGACTGATGTTGCACGGTTGCAGTGTTTGGTGTTAGACGACGTCATGGAGGCAAGACTGCACTTGCTTCTCGATGAGGATGTCAGCTCAGCACAGCGTCAATTTGCAGCAGCACATGCAGAACTCTTGTACTTCCACATTTGCACCTTTTTCTGGCCCAAAACAGCATTAAATGACTTGTTTCATTCAAATCAAGCATTCTCAGAATTTCCCCAGGTATTGTCTGTTGACTCCTCTGATGAGTCCTAGATAGATAGACAGATTGATTGATTGATTGATTGATATGCTCTGTATTTTCAGCCTGTCTTTCACATGACAGTACAGCTCCTACCTATTTGCGTCTCATACTCCAGTTTGAAGTTGGCGCACAGGTAGAAGCGGCATTTGCCTTTCATTGTGCCCACAATAGCCTTGGCTCCATCCGGCGAGAAGTTGACAGCTGTCACCATTTCATGCACGTCTGCCCAGTCCACCACACGCTGGTCTGGAATATTCCACATCCTGACCTGTGCGCGTGAAAACGTCACTTCAGAACTGGCAATAAGCCATTGATGCTCAGGGTGACCTAGAAGGTCAAGAGAGTGCTATAGACTGTTCTTGGCAGAAGCGGGCTGTCACTATATCTGTGCACATCTGCATAATTCATGGGTGTGGAGTGTTTCTCATCCTGATATACAGCAAGACCTGAGGTGCAGTTGGCAAAAGTAAGCTGCAGACACAAGCTGTGAGCTCAAAGCTCTCAGCTGAAAGTTGAATGGCATGAGGGACAACACTTGTTGCCATACACACACAGAGCATACAGGGGGCGTTCACATCAACTCATGGGCAAGCGCAGTGCCAGGTGCCTGTCTGACAGGCACAATCACATTAAATGCATCGATGAAGGCCTGCTGCAAGGCAAGGCATGCATGAAGGCCAAAGCCTGAACTCTTGAAAGACAACAATGACTATCACACGGGCAGCACCCATTGATCTTAAAAGGCAACATTGAGCAAATGCAGGGCAATGCTTCCATTTTCCGATAGTTCCGCATTTGCTCTGATTTGTTGTATTCCTTTTTCCCAAACAGTTCAGCATGTAGGGGTGTAAACACTTGCCTTGCCATCAATGGAGCCACTGAGGAAGAACTTGTCGTCAGCAGGATGGAAATCCAATGCCGTCACAAAGTCTGTATGCCTGCAGGAAAGCTAACCAATCAATCACTCAGACATGTATGCCTGCATGACATCTCCATGAAAGCCACAACATTTTGATTCAAAATGATGCTCTGCTACTGCTAAATGGGCACCAACCAGGTCAATGGCAGCACAACAGTGGCTTGTGGAGCAGATAACACATGTCCACAATGTAGAAACTCCTGAATATCAATCCCCAGGGGTGAACAAGATATTACAGTCAGACAGTAGCAAACAAACTTGAGGCTCGTTGAGGTGGACAGCCTATCACGAGATTCTTGAACAAGAGTGACATTTTTGTGTCAGTTTCACAGATATTTGTATGTTGCAATCATTACTCGCACAAATGAACGCTTCTGCACAGCTTCACTGCAGAAGAGTGTGACTGGCACTCGCACTAAGCACCGATGTGCTACAGCTCAGCGGTAAACATTAGCACATCAGTGCACAATGCGACTTTCAGTCACATGGTGGTTGTGGAAGCACTCATTTGTGTGCAATGCAGTCGTCCGGAAGCTTTGCCATGAAACAGGAACTGGAACTGGTTCACCTGACCATCATCTTTTGCAAGCAGATTTTCATCACTTCACCACTGAAGGCTAGCAGCACAGCATGCATCAGGCCAGCAATGCTGCATTCAGGGTTGAAAACCTCGACCCTAGACATACATCACAGCACCACCGAACGCTGGCAGCATGGCATGCTTCAGGCCAGAAATGCTCCAGGCCAAATGCTTCAGGCCAAAAATGCTTCAGGCCAAGAGTGTTGCATGTGAGCTTACTTGAAAGTGCGCAAACACTCGTCCATGCTGATGTGCCACAGCTTGACTGTCTTGTCCATTGATGCCGACAGCACAAATTGTGACTTGGACCAACACAGCTCCAACACATCCTGCTTGTGCCCCTGGTATACCCTATAGGGTTGTGCCTTCAGCACAGGGCAGTTGCTGGAGTAGCCCTCATACATTGTGCTGGCGTCCGGCTGCTGCCCAAAGGGCCCTGCTCCTCCATTGGACTGATTGCCATTGGCATGATTGCCGTTGGATGTGTCGTGACCGGGAAAGGTTCCAGACTCATCGCTGTAGATCCGAGTTTCGGACTGACCGCGCTGCGTTATGACTTCCCATACTCGGATGACTCCATCCTGTCCGGCTGTGGCTACATACTTACCATTTTTGCTGAACTTCATGCACCATATGACACCTGCACAAAAAGATGCTGGTCCTAAACATTGATTGCATAGCAAAAGTTTGTGAAGCATGACTCAAAGTTGACCAATATCGGCCAGTGTTGCCAGCTTGACATCTGTGTGTGTCAGGATGAAGAAACCTAGTGTTGCATACAAGGGCTTGCATACAGGTTGTACAGCAACTGTGTCAGGGAGACTTCACACCAATGTCACCAATGTATGCAGTCCTCCAGAACAGCATGCAACGGCATGAGAATCTCATGCAGGGTCTGACCCTATGACCCTAGGACCTCAAGACCCTGACCCCAGGAGCTTCTACCCCTGGCTTTAAGACACTATGACCCTGAGCCTGGCACCCTTGACCCTAGGACCCTGTGACGCTGACTTGAGAACCCTACGACCCTGACCAGGCTAGCATGTGCTGAAGACTGCATGCCATCACCGCCATACATTTTCACAACAATTTAAAAAAACACACTGCTGCTTTCTTGAGTGCACATGTCATGGCAAGAGAAGAGTAAGTGTCAGACACAATGACATGATGCAGCTCCAAGATCCCATACCAGTATGGGCATACAACTCTTGCACCACGG
>JAABUO010002127.1_pt1 | contig 24591 bp, 19 predicted proteins | sample 5559291 | NCBI WGS metagenome assembly JAABUO01 (sample SAMN10711878, study PRJNA513372) | rock metagenome | isolation source: Antarctica rocks | place: Antarctica: Victoria Land, Finger Mt sud
CCTGATTCTGCAGTATGTGTATTGTTAGTAAAAGCTGGCTTTGACGCGTGTAGGTGATTTGGAAGGTGGTTTGGAAGATAGTTTGGTAGGTGGTTTGAAAGGTGGTTTGTGAGGTGGTTTAATAGGTGGTTTGTGAGGTGGTTTGATAGGTGGTTTGATAGGTAGTTTGATAGGTAGTTTGATAGATGGTTTGAATTCAGAGCTAAGTATTAAAGTAAATTATGATGAACAGACAATAACCCAAGGTTAATGGCGTAATTTAGTGGTAATTAGTTGAACCTTCGATCTAATTACCTGCCAACGGTGCCAACGGTGCCAACGGTGCCAAAGTGGTGATTAGCCGTAGGTGGTTAACTAATTAGCACTCGGGGATTTGCCGATGAATGAGATAGCTTTAATTAATAAGCCTTTTAATTATAATAAGATAATTAACTAGTTAAACGTTAAATTAATAAAGATTTAAAAGTTAAAGAAAGAAGAAAGATAAATATAAAAGAAGCTTAAGATATATATATTCAGCGAAAGCGTTAAACTTAATGTAATTTAGTGTATCTTGCTCAGATCTGAATTTAAATAAAAATTTAAATAAGAATTTAATAAAGATTTAATACGTTAAGTTTAATTAAGCTTAATTATTTAATTATTTAACTTAATTTAACCTGATTTAACTTAATCTAACTTAAAATTTAACTTAGAATTTAGTCTTTAATCGTAACAATCATAATATTTAAAACATCAGGTTTAAACCGTAACATCTTAAGCTGCGACTACTAATGATTGTGTTTAACGTTTAAATTATTTACATTATCTTAATGTTCATTTCGTAGCATGTTATTTAAAAAAAAGAGTAATTTAATGAAATAAACGTGCTAATATTTATCTTAATATATAAACTTCTAAGCATACAAACTTCTGACAGTCGGTAAATGATACATAAGAAGAAAACCTTACAGAGCGAGGAAGCGATTTTACGGTAGTGCAGTTACTTGAATAAACAAGGGATTGGAGGTGTATAGTTGCCAATTCGAAGGCACAAAATGAAATCTACTCTGTAACATGCTCACATCGTAATCTGATCTCTGTTGTTCAAAGCCTTAATCTTAGCATTTACCAGAGATGTCACATGCAATCTTCTCGGCAAAGGCATTTAATCATGATATTAGTGATCGTGTTTAAGCTGATACGCATAGGAAGAAAAGACTCACAAACAGTGACCATAGAATGACCTGAAGGAACCAATGGAAAAGCAGCGGCATTCACAACACGCAGCCCCTGAACTTCGATGACTCTGGCTTGGGTATCAACCACAGCATTAGTGTTGTTAAGCTGGCCCATTGCACAAGGGGAAGTGGCATGCCAAATAGTGTTGACGTTTCCGCGGATGAAGTTCTCAATCTGCGCGTCGATCGACACGTTCATGCCAGGGAAATACTCTTCGCCAATGACAAAGATTTACATGGCTTTGGTCGCATGGAACTGAAGATTGCGCTTGAAAGAAGCGATCATTAAGTCGACGTCGGATTGTTCGGTCAAGTAGTTGAGGTTAATGGTTGGGGCAACATTAGTGTCGACCGATGTGATGGTGAGATTTCCTCGCGATCGGGGTGCCACCAGTGCGGCTGTCAGGGAGGCGTAGTTGAAGCCATCATTAGGACCGGGGGATTGGGATTGCTGCATGTTTCCCAAGTATGACGAAACGGATATGTATTCAACCTCTGGCCAATCGGCGGGCTAGGCAGCCAAAGCGGTTCGGATTTCGTTGCTCCAATTTCTCCGAAGAAACTGGGGATCTTTTCCCAAGCAATCACATCAGTATCCGAACTGGAATACAGGCTGGCGGCGTGATCATTGTACAGCTGGGCTTGCTCCGCAGCGAAAGTAGCGCTGTGAGCAAGCGCGGAGAGGGTAACACCATTGACACGGTATGAGATATCGTACCACAAATGGTCTTGCATGCCTTGTCCCACAGCCGGCCTATCGGCGACAACGGGAATGTTTAGACCCTTCAAGGTATTTGCTGGGCCAACTCCAGAAGCCATAAGAAGCTGAGGCGAGTTGAAGACGCCAGCGCTCAAGATCACTTCATTGCTAGCGGATAAGATATAGGAAAGGCCCTCTGTCTCAATAATAATGCCGGTGGCCTTTTTGCTGGTGTCAAAAAGGATCTGCTTGGCCTGTTGAAAGTGTACAAGTAGTAGACCACCTCAGCATGAGGTGTGCGCAGATTCTGATACGTAATGCGCAGGTTCTGATGTAATGTTTGCTAGTTCTAAGGTAGTTAGCCCAGCAGGTTCTGATGTAATGTTTGCTAGTTTTAAGATAGTTAGCTCAGCAATACATAACAGAAATTTTCTGCATTTTGAAACTTCTTTCTCTATTATATCTGTAATTAAATAAATAAGTGATCTCAGTGCTAACAAATTTCGATGTGTTATTTTTCTATGTTTTCGTTTAAACAGCTCTGTTTTGCTCTGTCTTGTTTTATTTTTATCTGTTTAAAGACATAAAAACATGTTTTTAAGCATGAAATTTTATGATTTATATTATATCATATTTATAAATTCTGTAAATATAATTATAACTCACTGTGCATATAGTTTCAGAGCTGTTTTAATTTAAAAAGAGATGTAAATAATGAACTCAGAGATTAATCTATAAATTTTTTAAAATGTAAGAATGAAAAGTATAAATTCTTATTATTTCAGTATTACATAGCTGTTAAGCTATGATAATTTACATTTCAGAATAATTTTAGTACTTGTTTAATTTGTACAAATTTGTACAGATCTCGTACTCAGCTTTTATAATTAATAAATATATGCAGAGCGATATTTATAAGTTCATTATTACATTTTATTTATTCAGATTCGCATTTATTAATTTAAATATGATTATTACTGCAATCTTAAAGAAGTACATAAATAATTATAAACAGATTAAGACATCTTAAGACGAACAGAAACATGTTTAAGAAATATTAATAAAAGTCGATTTCGCGCGAAAGATGATAACTCGAGCTCACGCACTATTATAAATGTCTGCACAGAGAGAACTAAATCTGCGCGATGATAAAGAAAACGAAGAAATGATTAAGAATGTAAGCTTCTTTTATTTTTTTGTTTAAATAAAGCTGTATTAATCTAATTAGCGCATTACTCGTAATCATGTTCGCGAAGTTATAATACTACAAACTCGAGTAAATGCTGTCTTTTTTAAAGAACTAACTTATAAGATCTGTGTAAATGACGTTCAGAAGTAATGCGAATCTTTTAAAATCTGCGTAACAAGTGCTGAAGTAAGTAATAAGATTTGTATTAACTGTATTTAACGTCAGATTAAGAAAAAATGCATCTTAACAGAGATGATTTTAAAGTTTGTAAATTTAAATGTGTGATAATTAAATTTTATATTATCGTATACTGATCTGTGCAAAGATTAACACAGTTTTTAAGAGTTTTATTAAATTAATAAAATTTAAAGATAATATGTACAGTCTGAGATATATGATTTCATGAATGTATTAATGTATATTTTAAATGACGAGAATAATTTCGAGCAAAAGAAGAATAAAGATAAAGATAAGAAAATGAATACAGATATGATTAAGAGTGCCGAAGTTAAAAACAGAAAAAAAAATAATTAATTAATTAAATTCGATCGAAAAACACGTAATCAGCTTCGCAAAGATGCTGTAAATGTTAAAATTAAGAGCGAACTGTTAACATTTATCATGTTAACAGATTTGCATTTTACTATGTTAAATGTATATTCGTAATTAGCGACTGAAATGAAATCTGAGAAATCTTTTAATGTGAAAATGAAGAATGAATAAGAGCTGCACAGAGTGATTTTAATCTGAGATTAAATGTTTAGTTAAGTTTAAACTTAAATAATCGTTTTCAGACATAAAAATACTTAATAAGATCTGTTTTAAACAAATATGCTGTGTAAAATAATATTATAAACGTAATAAAGTCTTTTTTTACATTACATTCTTTATACGATTCTGATTAAAACTCTGCAGAGATTTAAGTAATAATGTAAGTCTGTTCACGTTCGTTATTCTTAACAAAGCTACATACAGCTGTTCATGATTAAAAGTAAAACTGCGCAGATTCATGTTAATCGTATTCAGAAACTGTTTTTAAGATTTATTAATTATTATAATAAAACATAAACGAATTAAAAACTGTTTACGTTTAAGCATTCATGAATATTTACTATTCGTAAATAAAATAATTTTAGAAATAAGTCGTAACTTTTCGTTAGAATCTTCTTTTAATAAACGAGTCTTTATACAGAAGCGATGCAGACGTGTAACGATTAGTCGAGTCTCGTTAACAAGTTCTTATTTCTAATACAGATTTCGAATGAGCATGATGAGTGTTTTAAATTTCAGTATTAAATGTGTCGAGAATAAACAAGATGAATTTAAACTCTGTAAAAACTTTACAGACAGTTAATGCATGTTTACATTATCGTTATAATTAATAATATTAATAAAATGAAAGATCTGTACGACTTCGAGCATGTTATTTAAAATCTATTAATTTAATTTTTAAACAGTATCGTTTCGCAAGATTAATATTACACGACTGCGTAAAAAATTCGCATGATAAACGAAGTTCATTAAGATTGAACGAGAAAATAATTTATTTATAAAGCTCTGTATAGTTCGATAACGATGTTAAATAATCGCAAATATTAACATCGCATCTCGAAGCTAAGCTGAATAAAACATAAATTTTATAAATTTAATAAAATTCTCGTTCATTGCATTTAACTGTACTCGCATGTTAATGTACAGATAAAGAATCTTAATTTTAAATCATAAAAAAAAGTCGAGAATGTTAATATTTATTTACATCGTTCTGTTTCTCTTTCGAACGATAAATAACGTTTACGTAAAGTCTTTTCTCATGATAACGAAACATTCGTTAAAGAGTAAATCAGAATCACGCAAATTATATAAGATATAATACACGACTGTAAAGTTATATTTAAGCTACATTAAAGTCTCGTCTCAGATGATTAAACATGTACGACGCAGAAGATTAATTAACGCAGAAGATTAAGTAATGTTACAAATTAATTTAATCTCGTATTAAATTAAAATCTTAAATTAAAAATGAAAGATTTATTCGTTAAAGAGTAGCAGAGCTGCAACGTTAATAAAGATTATACACAGAACGATACGACTTTATGCGCGAAAATAATAACAGAGTTTCTTATAAAAATATGTTTTATTAGTATTAATTAAATTTTGCAAGAAGAAATGAGCATCTGAATCATTCTGTTTCACAGCTGCAACGATATTATTAAAGACTGCACGCTGTTCTGCGTTAAAAGAAATAACTTTCTCATCGCGCAGACGACTCTCATGCAACACGTCGTAATTAAGCTCGATTTAAATTAAAGCACTTTATTTCTGCGAAGCTTAATTCAGCAAATAACGAGACAGATTAAAGAAATTCAGCGTTCTATTAAAGTTCAGAAGAATTTAATTCAGTAAAAACAGATTAAAATCGTAATAAGCATTTTTAAAATTCGCAGAAATATTTAACATGCTTCGTATGCGACGCGATAAATTATCGCAGATCTGATAACGAAACTGTAATCATAAAGCAAATAAATTAAACACGTTATCATGCATTAAGATCGTGATGAACAGAGTTCGCAAAGCTATTTTAAAGAAGTAATGTTCTGTCTTAACGAAGTAATATTATTAATTCGCATCGTTATTAAGTAAGTTCAGCGTTAAACAGATTACACGAAACGTTAAATACAGTATGTCATTAATCGTGCGAAAATGTTTAAAGAATTACAAATCTCGAATTAACGTAAGAAATAAACATAAATAAAACTTCTCGCTTTGAACAGAACTGCAGTAATATATACGATTAATAGTAAGATCACGCTAACGCGAACTTTAGTAACGATTATCTTTTTTCTTATAATAAACATAATAAGCGAGAAATTTCTGATATAAAAACTCGCGCTCGTTTAAGTATAATTAATTATAGCTGAAGAAGATCGTTAAAGTAAAATTAAATTCGTTCATGATCGCTTTTAAATTTTCACGAATTAAATTTAATTCGAAGTACATTAATTACTCGCTTAATAAATGTATATTTAAGTAGATTATAAAGAAAAATTTCGCATGACTCTTATGTTTCAGAATGTTTCATGCAGTTTACGAAGATTTTATGTAACGTTTTACAAGATATTAAGCGATCTCGTCGTTATCATTTTAAATCTGTAAGATCGTGCGATTAACGCTTTTAAACACATATTTATGAATGTATTTTATGATCTGTACAAACGCGCAAATCTTCGTGTTAATATGCGCATTATATTTACGAATCAGATATGAATTATAAAACATGATTCAGAAATTATTCATAATTACATTAATTTCATGTACTCGTTTCGTTTAAATGCGATCATCTTAACGTCTTTTATACAGAGAATAATTATTTTTTATAATAAACGTTTCTGACTAAAACGACTTCGAAAAGCTCTTTTAACAGATTCGTTAATCTGTGTGTTTATTATTAATCATGTAAGAAGTAATAAAATTATGTCGTTTACAGAGTTTATGACATATTTAAGACTTAACGATATTTGCTAAGCTGTCATTAAAATTTATTTCAGACGATAATAACTTCGCGAGAATAACTTCATTAACGTTCGCTCGTTTAACATAGCTATAATTCCTTTGCAGAAAAAGTAAAAGATGTAAATGTAAAAGCTCGCGTTTTTAATACTTAATAATTTAAACGTGACTTAATGAGATTTAAACATGTTTTTTAAATCTGTTAACAGTGTCTTGCGCTTTTAATTAAACATTATTGTCATGATTTTAAATTTGTCGCTAACTGTTTAATCGAGCGATAAAGCATTAAGCATTTTCGTTCACTTTAAATTTATCGTGACGATGATGAACAGAACTGATTTACTTAAATAACGCAATATAGTCATGAAATTCTGATACAGATTATGCATGTATTTATCATTTCTCGAATAGCTTTCTGTCAGAATGATGCGACGTCTTATAATCATTTAATCGATATCATTTTTAATTAATGCATCTCGAACTTCATTGTACAGATTTATACGAATAACATCTTAATTATATTAATGTTAATGCAAGACATTTTAATTAATCTGAGCTCATGCATTAACGATATATTATTAAAACAGACGTTAATCGTGCAGTAATGACGAAAATTAATCTGTACGAGAAAACAAATAATATTAATGAAACGCTCGCTCACTAAGACGAATCTTTTCACGATTGTCATTAACATTTAGCAGACGTAAACTTCAGTGTCAGTTTAATTATTTAAACGAAAAGAAAAGCACATAATGTAACGAAAGATATGCAGAATTAAAATGCTCGATACAAGTAAAATGCGAAGTTATTCTTTCTGCGCGACGCTTCGCAAGAATAATATTACGAAAACAGAACGTATTAGTCTCGTTTAATGTGAACACAGTAACTTTATTATTAATGAACATGTTATAACGTCTTTTATCAGATTTAATCTTTATAATTAAACGCATTTGTGAGTTAATAAGAACTCGTACATTCTCATGCTAACTTAACTAATATCGTAAAAGCTTTCATGCAGTCATGTACATGTTAATGAAAAGATTATTAACGTTACGAATGATCTGTTCTAGTCGTTATAATAACTTAATTCGTAAATTCGAATATTAATCTGCTTTGTATTAAGTCGCGTAAATCGAATCATGAAAATATAAATTTATAAACGTTAAACGTTAATCGAACGAATAATAAAGCCGATTAATTAAATGATATACTTCGTCTTGAATCGAAAAGATCTGAATTTCTTTAATGTTAGAATTTATTCTCTGATCGCTCTTGTACATGCATGATGTAAATGTAAAAGCTATATTATAAACTCGTATATGCGTGCGAAAGTGTCGTATCTCTGCAGTTTAATTAGTAAACAGTCTGTACAGTAATGAAGATAAGAGAGACGAAGACGTTAATGTTACATTTTCTTCGTTATAGTAATTTATGAAAATCGAATTAACGTTAATGAATTCGATTCGTATAATTCGCTTTATAGTTTAATGCAAAGCTTAACAGAATTAATAGATTCGATCTTTAGTCTTAAAAGAATATGTTTGTACATTATCATATCTGAAATTATAATCTCAGAGCTGTTAAGAATTGCGTGAACGTTAAACATGTTAATCGCGTCGTTATTATTATTATTAAGATTATTATCTTTTAAATCTGAGTTCATATAATATGAGACGAACGAATCGAATGAGCTCTGCGACAGAAAATACAGAAGATATTAACTTCGATACTAATTTTACTGTATTAAATTTAAACAGTTAATCATGACGCGTCATTCAGACTAATTACTTCTTTAAAGCGTTAAGTGACTTTAATTCTGAAGGCGAAGACGAAAAGAGCTGTGATGTTTTACTAATCTGAGTATTATTTAACGCTCGTCTTGCATTATAGAGATCAGAACTGCGTAATCGCACACGTAATTAAATAAAAGTGTATGAAACGAATAAAATTAATTAAGATATCGTACGAGTTCGTTTAACAAAATAATTAAACGTAACAACGTTAAAATTAAGATCTGCAAGTAATCTGCGAGTAAACATAAAGCTAATAAATCTTCGTGAACGTGCAGCCTGTTTAAATTAAAGTCGTTAACTGTGAAACATAAATTTTAACATGAACTTAATTCTATACTCGACACGAAACGCAGATTTAAAAAGAATCTGCGCTGAGCTTGTAAAAAGCTTCAGAGAATCTGTGCATGTGATATTTAAAACAGACACGACTTTCGTTATTATTTTCAGACATAATTTAATAATAAAAAGAATCGAAAGCGTCTGTAAGAATGCGTGCAGATCTGAATATACCTGAACAGATTTAAGTAAACAGAGTTTTCATGTTCGTCACGTGAAACGGAAAGTCACGTTACTGTTAATTTTCAGTCAATTCAGAGAGTCTGTACATGTGACATCTAGAACAGACACGACTTTCGTTATTATTTTCAGACATGATTTAATAATAGAAAGAATCGAAAGCGTCTGTAAGGATGCGTGCAGACCTGAATACACCTGAACAGATTTAAGTCGACAGAGTTTTCATGTTCGTCACGTGGAACGGAAAGTCACGTTACTGTTAATTTTCAGCCAATCGGATTGAAGGTTATGAAAAAAGATATTGTAGTATAGTATAGACGGGTCAGCCATATGCTTAGTCAGGATATAGTCACATGACCTAGTCACGTGGTTAGCCACGTGACCTAAGCTGGTCCCAACCACCTACCACTTGTATATAGGTAGGTCGTTGGCCCCGTAGCTAGTTAAGCAACCAAGTTACCTATCCCTATTTTAACATGGCCATAGCGACCGGGTAGAGAATGAGAGCAGGGTTCTTGAGGCCCAGGTTGAGGAATGACGTTTGAGAAGAGTCTCGATGCATCATTTCAGCATCCAGGGTAGAGGTACTAACGGATTTTCCGTTCAACTTTCCGCTGAAGAACCCGTTGATGATTGGTATGCCGATTTATTCGAATCCCTGGGTTGCTCAGGTACCAAAAGCTTGGGCGTAGTATGAGAAGGATACTTGAACGGGCCGAGTGCCATTGCCATTGCCGGTGGCAGCCTTGGCGTCATACTTGACACTTGAGTTGGCAAATCGGAGGTTCGTATCAGGAGGTGTAAAGTTGACACTCTTTTTGAAAGTACGGGAGGAAGTTCTCCCAAGAGTAGCTCTGGTCTCCAACGGCGTCTGCCCAGTTCTGATACGATCCCTTGGAGCCGCGCTGATAGACCACAAACTTCATGGCAGAGCAACCACCCAAGGCTTTGCCGCGAGCAGAATGAAGCGACTCATTCAACGCCCCCTGGAATTGACTTTAGCAATTTATTTCATATTTCCCCATACTTCCCCTTATTTAGCACTTACCACTTGAGGGGTGGTGTCGTATCCCCAGTCGATCAGAGGTTAGTAGTCATGGGGGCTCTTGCCAGCGAAAAAGCCGTCTGTACCTGGCACTTGGCTCAGGTTTCCGTTGCTGATCTCGTAATATGAGCCGGCCTGGATGATTGCAATGGTACCAGCGTTCTGCTGTACCAATCTCGCGGCAATCGTGAGGCCAGTGTTGCCGCCACCAACGACAAGGTAGTCATATATCACGTTGTCTCCAAAGACTCCAAAAGACGAACCAAAAAGTACCCCCTGGACGTGAGAGGCCAGAGACGCAGCCAAGGCGGCTTTGAAGCCCTTGTTGAACATGTCGGTCAGGAAAGCGAGGGCAAAGATATGTAAAGAGTCATAGAAAGTTCTTGTCCAAAAGAAGGAAGGAGGGCGCTTCTGCAATGAAGAATTAGAGAGAAGACAAGCATATTTATATGTGCGTTGGTTTGAACGCACTCTCAATTCAGTCTCCGGAGCTCATCAGTCTCAGGCTTCCAGAATCGACTTTGTTCTCTCGGGTCAGCAGTCAGCCCATCTTCCGGATCCTAGGATCTCGTGGACGCCACGAGGGTAAGGATAAACTCCGACTCCGTTTTGAGTTAGCGATGTCTTCACTGCAGTAAGGCGGCGCAAGCAAGCAAGCCATAAACTATTCTGCGATGACGACCCTATGTTGGCAACAGTTGGGCGAGGAGGAAACAAAAGCAAAGACAGGAGGGAAATTGAAGTTTCGCCTGTTTCCCTGGTTTATTTTGCTTTTTCTTTTGCCACAAGGGCTTGTTTCGGATCTTGCATCGGTGTCCAGGCGTATAGGAGGAAGTTACCGTGTTCGTTTTCTCCCGACAATTGTCTGCCCCGACTGCCGTCTAGATCGATCTATTGCTTGAAGAGCTGCCTCATTGAAATCCAGATAAGATACCGGTACCTAACAGGGGGGGTGACCCTATATCAGGGATGATAAAGGTGTGTGCCTTGCATGGCTTTTCGTATGTGAGCTTAGTCAGTAATCAGCAAGACAATGGATGATTTTGCCTCAGGACTCTACCTCAGACGTCAGGCAAGCTATCAAACAAGTGGCATTTGGGGTAAAATTGCCATTTAATTTATAGTACGTTGTAGACGGCGCTTTCAGACTCAGTTGCCTCAGCACCTCAGACGAGAGGGTCGCCATTTCCGATGGAAATTGCCTTAACGCCTAGTAAATAGTAAATAATAGCATGTATGAATCAGTACTGTGATGTGTTATTCAGTACGGCGATGTATTATTCAGTACGATCATTTACAGTCATTTATAATTTGCAGTAAACAATTAAGCGAGCGACATCGAATATAAGTTCGTTTCTTTCGTATTTTTTAAATTTAACTTCTTTAATAACTCTTTTAATAAGTTTTACAGATTAATTTGTACAGACATATATTAATATCTCTGTTCAGATTTTCGTCTTTATGTAACTTTATATACTAATGTTTATTTAAGCTTACAGCTTTATGTAAATGTTTTTCTTTCTTTTTATTATTATACTGAATTGTACAGATTTTTATAATTCTTATATAAAAGCTTTAAAACAGTTAACAGTAATTACAGAGTTTTGCTTTTTACAGCTTTAAAATTTTTAAAGATTTTTTTAAATGACTCTGATCGTAAAAGACGTTATAAAGAAATATAAAAATGTATTAATGCTGTTTAGATTAATTATTAACTTAATAAAGTTTTATTATTACTTTTAATAATCTTACATACTTATAAAACATGTTATTTATTTATATTAACTCTGTATTATTTTATATTATTCTGTGTATATAATTTACGCATCTTTTCAGCTATTAAAATTAATTTATTAATTTATATTAAGATTTATATAATCTTATTAATCTGTATAGCTTTTGTAAAATCTAGTAATATTTAATTAATCTCTTTATAATAAATTACTTTTTTTACTTATCTTAATACATATTTATACAGTTTTAAAAATGATTAACGCAGACGATTTAAAGCTCGAGATTCTTTCTGAGCCTAATACGAGCTTAAAAGATCTTCTCGCATATGTTAACATTAAGAAAGAATTATTTAATAAAGACGAGAAACACGAACTTTTTATAAGAATTAAATAAAGAAGTAAAGAGCTTAATTATTTAATTAAGACTTTTATTCTTATCGTGTAACTTATACAGCGTAATATCGATCTTTAAATTAATTAAGCGATTAAGTCATTAAATGAATTTGTATGTACAGATTTATATGAATATATATTGAATATTATTAATTTGTATAAAACTTTAAAAAAGAGTATATCTTTCAGAGAATTCTTTTATAAAGTCGCGTAAAACTGTTTCATAAAAGATTAAAAACGTGTAAAATCTGCACGAATAATTTAAACATGTTTCGAAGTTATTAATTCTTTTTAAAACTGTACGAAGAAATATGCGTCTCTTATTTAACTTTAAAAGAAAGAATTAATTAATATACTTTCGTGTCGAGTATATATAATCTTTATACGAATAAGTTTTATAATGTATTAATTTATATAAATAAAGTTAAAGCAGAATATAAACGTACGAAAAAGTTTAAGTTCGTTAAGATCGTTAAGAGCGAAGTTAAAAACGTATATAATAATATAAACTTTAAATTAAGTAATAAAAACTTATATTAATCGTGAAAAGACTTTATTAATTCGTACAGCTTTCGTAAAAAAGCGTAAAACTTTTAAATTAAAATTCGTAAACGAACTTAAGTCTTTAATTAATTAATTTAATTAATTATTAAATTCGTTTAACATTTTTGCGAACATTATAAGAATTAATACATTAACTTTTTAATTCGTGCAATCTTTATTTATAAGTTTAAAAAAGAAATATTATATTAATAATGAGAAGTAAAAGATTATATAAATGTTTATCTTTTTATATAAGAAATACGCAGCAGTAACTAACTTATATAACTTTATAATTAATCAGAAAGTCTTATAAAGAAATAACTTAAATTTATGACTGCTTGTAATGTGATGTGTTATAATTAATACTGAGTTATATAAAGATAAATTTAATGTAATAATAATTTAATATATTATACAGAATTAAAAATCTCAGTTTAATTATACTTATAATAATAAAATCTTTAAATAAATTACATTATTAATACATTAATTCTTAAAGAAATAAAACAGAATTAATAATCTTCGTATATTTATAACTCTGAATAGTATAATATATAATTATTCATGACGAAAATAAAATAAAAAAAGATTTATGTTTATAATCGACAGCGATTGTTTTTACGATTTATTAATAATCATTATAAAGTAAAGACGAATAAAAAATTACTTGCGCGATAAAACTTACGAATAATTATCTTTCTTATTAATTAGCTTAATTCTTAAAATTAATCGTATGTCTTCGTTAAACTCGTTTCTTAAAATGCGATCTTTAATATAATTTTAATGTAAATGTGTAATAATTAATTAAGTATCGTTATACATTTTCTTATGTGAATATAAATTACGTAATAACATAATTAAAGCTTTTATTTTAAGATATATCTGTAATAAAAGAAATTTAAAGAGTTTAAGAATTTATAAATATTTCGTACTAATATTTTCAGTTTTCTTAACATCATTATTTTTAATCGTATTAACTAACGTAAATAATCGTATAAATTTAAAAAAGTCGTTTAAGATTTATTAATTTAACAGATTAACGAAGTCGTTATAAGAACATAATATAGCTTTATCTTTAAAGAAATTCGAAGATGCATAAGCATGCGTAAGATCGTGCGAAGAATATACATAATTAATAAAGAATCGCGATGTTTTATAACGATTAATGATACGATTAATTTACTTAATAAATTATTAATCATTCAGGCTCGATTAAATTCGCATATTTTAATATAATTTCAGCACAGTTAAATGATTTTAAATTTAAAAACTGCGAATGCTAATATTAATTTACGCGAATTACTTTTCTCGTAAAATTACGAAAGTAATTTAAGTAAAGTCTTTATTAAGAATTACAGACATTTTATTAAACATATTATTAAATTGTAAAATGTTATATAAAAATACATTAATGATCGTAAAGTTATGCTTATGCTATATTAAAATCTCATTTCATATAATTAAAATCGTACGTTTTAATAAATTAACAAGCTTCGAGCGTGTAGTAATAAAACAGATGAAAATATTATAATAAACGATAAGAATTTTAAAACGAAAATGCGATGTTTTTTCGTTAAACAGTAATTAAACTATAATGCTCGTTAAGATTACGCATAAAATAATCTTTGTCTTCGCGCGAAAGTAATAACATAAACATTTATATAAAAACGTTTTTTTAATGTTAATAAAATCGTGAATGAAGAAATGTACAGTTTTAAACGTGTTTATAATTCTTAAAACGATACTGTTAAAAACTTAACGCTATTTCTTATTTAATTAAGCGATCTTCGCGTCTCGTAATTTAATCTGTTTAATTTAATTATATTTAAGCTCTGTTAAAATTAAGAAAGAAATAATATTATCAAATTAATTTAAGATTAATGTAAACAGATTAAAATCTGTAAGAGTTTTATTATGTCGTTACAAGCTTATTATAATTAAATATAACTTATAATTAAAATGTAAATTCTTAAAATTAATTAATATAAAAAAAAACTTATACATACGACGAGATAAATCATCGCAGATATTAACACGAAATCTTTTTTAAAACGCATATGAATTTACAAGATCGCTGTGCATTAAAGCGATCACGAATAAACTTCGTAAAGATGAACTCGTAAAGAAACGTATGATCTTAATGAAATAATTAATTTACTTATTATTATTTTTAAACAGACGCAGAATAATATAAACAGAGCGATAAATGAAGTATAATACATTGTTAACGATGCGTAAATGCTTAAAGCTTTAAGCATCTCGTACAGTCGTTAATAAAACTCGTAAATAATGTTTTTTTATATATTAAAGTAAAGTAATATATACGATTAATTATCGTATCTCGTCATCTTAACGTTCAGCGTTATTATTCTCTTTTTAACTAATATACGTAATAAGTTAAAAACTCTTAATATAAAAGCTTACGATTATTTAAATATTATTAATTATATTAAAATTACGCGATTAACGTCATTTTAATCTCGTTCAGAATAATTTATATCTGTTTCGTTATTACATTCTCTGAAAAGTATATTAATTACTAATTAAAAAGATGCACGATTAAACGTATAATGAAAGAATTCTCGTTATAATTACGAAACTCGAATAAATTTTATGCAGTTTAATTCGAAGAAATATAACGATCATTTAAATAAAGCGTAATCTTATTTAAATTATTCTTTAACTTTATAATTATTCGATTTTCTTCTTTATATACGTATTCATGAACGTACTTAATAATTTATATGAAATCGTAAACTTCGACGTTAATATATACATTATATTTACGAGTTAAATAAGAATTATATGACATTACTCATGCGTTGTTTAAATAAATCTCTTTATCGTTTACACGTTTCATTTAAATACGATTATTTTAACGTCTTTTATACAAAGAATAATCGTTAATTTAAATTATAATTTCGATTTAATACGACTTTAAAAACTTCTTTTTACAGACTCGCTTAAAATCTTTTAAATTATCTTTCATGCACGACGCGAAAGAATTAAAAACGTCGCAAGAATTATATATTAATTAACTTTTAATAATAAATCGTAACGATTCGTTTAAATCGATATTAAGATTCGAAAGCTTCGCACAGATTAATTCGTTTAAACGCGCTCGTTTAAGAAAGTTATTCTTTTAATGCAGAAACAGTAAAATATGTATATAAAATAAATCGCGTTTTTAATATTTAATAATTCATACGATTTCATTATATTAATTTAACTGAGTTTTAAAATTTTATAATAAAGTCTTTATCTTTTTATAAAAGACTCGTGCGATTATATTTAATTAATTTTTTACTCGTTAATTTAATTTAAGTACGATTATAATATTAAATTAATACGAGTTTATAATACACGTTATAAACATAATAAGCTTTTCGAAATAACGAATAATGATCATAAAGTTTTAATACAGCTACTGCATTCATTTATCTTCTTTCGTGTAACTTAATAATAAAATAACTTAATAATTTATAAACTTTAAGTTATCGTTTTCTTAAGTAATCGCATTTATAAAATCTTTATAAAGATTCGCGCGTATAATTCTTTAATTATATTAAAAGAAGTTTAACTAACTTTAATTAATAATCGTAAAATAATTAATAATATATTATTAAAATAATTATTAATCTTTTTATACGATAAAGTATTAATTTAATCTTTTAAAAAAATAATATCGTAATCATGCAGATTAATTATAACGAGTCTTTATACGTAAGTTATTATCGTTACGTAATCGTAACGCTTAATGTTAACTTAATTTATTTTCAGAAAAGAATAATACGTAATGTAAAGAAAAGTATACGACGTTGTTATAATTAATACGATGAAATCGCGATTCTTTATTAATAATTATACGCTTCGTAATAACGATATCTTAATATTTTAATCTTAATATACTCGTTTAAAATAAACATAATAACTTCGCTAATCGTGAATAAAGTCGTACGTTATTAATTAAAGTTACGTTTTATTATTAATTTAAGCTGCGAGTTTAAAATAACACGCATAAAATCTGTACTTTGTTAAGCAGTCTCGAGCTATTCTCGTGCAGACTTATACATGTTAATAAACGAATTTTTACATGCTTATATTATTTCGTTTAATTATTTTAAAAAACTTTCATGAAAAGCGAAGCTTTTCATGAAGCGTATAATGATCGTTTAAGCAGAATCATGAAAGTAAAGCTGCGTAAAGCATGATAATTCTTAAATAATTAAATGTAAAGATTTTTATAAATAATATAATTCATCATGTACGATAAATGTTTAAATTTCACGTTAATTCGTTATTCGTTTATTTATAATGTATATGTAAGACGTAAAGATTAATGCATAATTATAATCTTAAATGTAATTTAAAAAATGTTTAAACTAAATCGTATCGTTTTTAAAAAAAAATTTAATTAATAATAAAGAATTTAATAAAGAATTAAGTAGCTTATTTTTTTTAAAATAATAAATGATATACGAATATAAATTAAAAACAGTCTCGAACTTTTAGTATAATGTTATATAATGTAAATAACGTTTCGTAAAAGATTTTAAAGTATATTTATCGCTTTAATAATTAAATATAAAATCGCGTAAATCGTTAAAAGAATAATAAGTAAAACGAAAAGAACGAATAAAATATTAACGAATAAAATATTAACGAATAGAAAATTAACGAACAGAAGATTAACGAATAAAAATCGCGCGATCTTATAAAAACGATAAAGAAAACGATAAAAATAATAAAGATAATAAAGAAGATAAAGAAAAAGAAAAAGAAAATAATTAAACTAATATAAATTAACGTAAAAATAATAAAGAAGAACGCGTAAATAATGTAAAAACAATACGAATTCGTTTTAATTAACGCGTAAGATTAATAATAATATTAAAATTAAGATTTTATAATAATCGTCGTTTCTTTATTTATATTTATATAAGTAAATAATATGATTAACTTGTACAGAATATAAAGATATACGATAAATAAATATATTATTAATACACGCGTAAAATTAAACTTAATAAATTAATTAAGAAAACGATTATAAGCACAGCGAGTATAAATACGTTAAGATATGAAAAAGATTATAAAAAGAAATAAAGATTAATATAAAGATTAATATATAAATAAACGATAAATGTAAATAAGTAAAGATAAGTAACTAAAAGTATGTAAATACGTACGAGTAAAGAAATAAATTAACAGATTATGAAAGATTAATAAAAATTTATTTAAATAATTTAAATGTTTAATCAAATAATTCGTAATCATTTAATAAAACTCTTAGCGAATTTAAGCTTCTTTTATTCTGATATTATATAAACGTACATCGCTAAGTCTTTTTAAGTTAGTATCGTCTGTGTATAATTACGCAGCGTGCAAGCGCGTTAAATATGCGTTAACGTAAAGAAAAAATAAACTTTAAGCTCGCAGAACGACATTACAACGTTAAAATTTTAATCGTAAAGCACTATCGTCGCGAGATATTATAAGTTTACTTCATTAACTTATAACGTCGCAATGCGTTAATAACGTGCAAAGCAATATTACATACACTAACTTTTTTCGTTAAGAAAATGTTCGATTTCTTAATAAAACGATTCAGAATGTCTCTTGTTAACTTTTTATTAACAACAGATATAGAATGTTACATGACACAAAATCGTAATAAATTAATAAGAAGAACATTGGCACGTAATAATCTTAAGCTATCATATCGTCGTTGTAAATTCGACTTCTTAACAGTCGATAGTATCGTATATCTGACAAAAATACGCTGTACTGCACTCAGACGTGTAAGACGTAGATCGCTGAATAAGCCTCAGAGGATCAACCCGCAGGGGGCTTGACCGTGGCGCAGACACTCTGCACGTCTCGAAGGCAAAGACTTAGGGGGTTTAGACCTAGGCTTATTCAGCTTCGCAGGTACCCCTCTCGCTAGTTAGCTCCCACAGCTCTTCCACCCTCCAAAACCCAGACCAACAGGGATTAGGGGTCAAACCTGCAGTCCTTCCCGTTAGGATTCGAGCCCTGCAACCTGCAAGCTAATAAGCTGTCACGTTGGCACTTATCGCCATCCTATAAGCTCCGAAGCCTCCCCATGTGTCGACTGCTCATCCTCTCGCGCCGGCCGCACTTTTCATCCCACAAGTTGAAGCCATCCCCCCCTGTCGCCCCTCGTTTTATCGTCTCATCTCCTCGATTCCAGCTCTCAAGACCATGTTTGTCAGCATGCCTCCTTCCGATGCCTCCACGTCTCCGGACACTCCGCAACCCCAGCCTAGCTCTCCGCCGCCCCCTCGGTCCCGGCAGAAGAAACGAGACCAAGTCGCGCGAGCCTGCGACTGGTGCCGTGTCCATCGCGTCAAGTGTGATAGCGACCACCCGTGCTCGAATTGTAAGCGTAGGGGTGGACAGTGCAACAACAGTGGTGCCATGAAATCCGCCACCCTTCCCCATGCCTATCGCGAGATCGAGCGTTTAAGGCAGCGAGTCCAGGAGCTGGAGCTCGAGAAGGAGCGGAAGGCCGAGATGCCGGTGCACCAGCTTCACACGCCGCTAGCTAGCTTACCCCCATCCATGCCCGATGACCAAGATCCTGGGAAAGGTAACCTTGACCTTGGAGAACCTCGACCGAAGAGGTTCTGGGAGGGCATCCACATCAGCACTGCCCGCTCTCCGCAGAAGACATGGTACGGATCATCGTCGCTATTCTACTTCATCGGGCGCATCAACACCTTCTTGACGTCTGCCTTTCACGAGACTCATTCGGCTCATCGAATGCTCCCAAACTCGGCGAGTAATCTACTCGATGGGCCGACTACCGTCACTGCCGAGGACCAGGCCGGTCAGCTTGTGGCCCCAACTGACGACCCCATCAACGCCGGTGAATATCTAACCCCGACGCAGGAAGAGTATTTCCTCGGCCTCTTTTGGCAATCTTATTACACGTCGTGTCCGATTCTCGATGAGCTCGAGTTCAAGGAGCACTACCGGTCTTTGTGGTCAACATCAGACGAGAAACGAAAGCCATCCGCCCTCGTGGACATTGTCATTGCTGTTTGCATGCAGTATGGCATGGCGCGGCTGCCAGGGGTCGGACGCGGACTCAGCGCTGCCTCAAGGGCCAACGTGAGCAACACCGATGCCACCATTGCCGGTCGATGGCACTATCGGCGCTGTCAGACGCTCCTGTCAACTGAATTGGAAAGCCCGACCATATCAACGCTGCAGTGCCACATCCTTTGCTCCATATATCTATGCTGTGGATCTTTCCATAACATGGCGGATAATGCCTGCGGTCTTGCGGTGCAGACAGCTTATATGCTCGGTCTCCACCTGGAGCCTCCTCGATCCATGCCGCGGCGGGAGAAGGAGATGCGGAAGCGCTTATGGTGGACCCTGTACGTCTTGGAGACCAAATTTAGCATGAAACATGGCCGGCCGTTTCTAGTACATGATTCCAGTACTACATGCGGTCTACCGGCCGATGATCGTGAGATTGCCATGCTCTCCGGTTCCAGCTTTGCCCCTCTCGGAGAAAATGTCACCTGGCTGACGTGGAACCTGCACAACACCAAGCTTACATTGGCAGCCCGGATAGCCTACACAACCTTCTACGACAGAGATCCGGACACCTTCAATATGTGCAGCGGCCAGCCCATCACGGAGCGGCTAGAAGAATGGGTAAAAGGCGTACCCGGAGCCCTTAAAACGAAACGTCAGAATAACGGCGTTCCCTTTTCCACCGACCGATCAGCCCTCAAAATCGAACAATTTGCACCGCTCTGGCTGCAGCGTCAGCGTTTGCTTCTAGAGCTGATGTACCACAACCTGTGCACAAACCTCTATCGTCCCTCCATCTCCTTCGCCCCAGCCACCGCGCAGACTCCTCTTGCGGATAGGACCGCCATGAAATGTGCCGCCCACGCCATGGCGCTGACGCATATGACGCACCAAGTGCTCTCGTCAACCTCCATCCTAGCAGGCTGGCTCGAAGCCTTTCAGTGGCAGTGGAATGCAGCCATAACGCTCGTTGGCTTCCTGCTTGCGCATCCGCATGGTGCTTCGACTCGGGCGGCGAGAAACACCATCGACCTTTCTGTTGCTGTTTTTGAAAATTTCGGGAATAGCTTCGCGGTCGCGGCGGGCGCGGCCAATATCATGAGCGAACTCTGTGCCAAGGTTGACTTGCTCATTGAGCAAAGTCAGGGGAAAGATGGTGTTGCGCTGGATAAGATGCAGCTGGTCATGGGTTACCAAGAAGCAGGCGATGATAGTTTTATGAATGGTAATTTCACGGCGGCGCTGACCGTGGACGGACCCCTGAGCTTTTTCGACGAGACTTCTGCCGAACTTACGGATGTATTAGCTCAGTCGAGAGACATCTTCTCTGCCGACATTTATAACGATTTCGACCTGTCGGGCATAAATAGCAGCTTCCCCGATCAGTAGGCATCCGCCCAGCAGTACACGCAGGAGGCTGAGCGTCAATAGGGGTTCCGTTCTGTCTTTAATTTCTGATTCGAACGGGTGTCGGCAAACATCGTAGAAGTAAAACCACCCATACGTGAGACGCCAGAGAAAAGAGCTTGTTGGAGAGATTACTTTTCGTTGCGTACCTTGGGAAAAGCATCAAAGGGCTCGGTATTATAGGGGCGTTCAGAAGCATCAGAAAAGGAGGGGAGCTGTCACGAAGCGCACAGAGCGAGTCATGCGTAGGGCTCGGAAATGTACTTTACATATAACTTGCCAAACCCGATTAGGGAATGTAAAATACCTGAAAGTTAATCGAGTGTATTTTCGATTTATTATAACAGAAATGCTAATTAAGGAAAAGTAAGAAAGAATAAGAGTAAAACTTAAGTAATGTTACGAATGTGACATGCCTAACCCTTGACATAGGGGTTGGTGGCTTGGCTTCTTGGTATATAGACCAGCTGTCTTCCTCATACACATACCACGCCTCATCTGGCCAAACTCCTCAACGGGCTAAGCACTAGGTTTAGGATTCTTGGGAACTACATAGCGTTCGAACGAGGATTCAACTCGTTTTTAATTATTTACTCATTTTCTAAAAAATAGTCATGAAAGTGATCAAATATGATGATATTTTTTTCATAACCCTAATCCTAGGGCTTAGCGTGGCCCGTATAAGACTGCGGACCTGAGGCTCTACCTGAAAGCTACCAATTGCCCGGAGTTTGCTCTCTACGAATGACTGGAGGCTGCATGTTACATTAGCAACAATAGCCTTTTCATCGTTTGGTGCGTGCTGGCACCGGCTATTTTCTAAGAGGAGAAACCGGAGTTCGAATGCGGCCGCGCCGGGTCTGAAATTAAATGCGGAAATTTTTTTTTGTTTAACCGTTGTACTGTCTGTTGTATTAATGATTTATCGATGGGAACGACATAACTTTACGAACAGTATTGCAATTCTAATTGAACTCCTAACAATAAATTGTAGATCTGCGATTGTGTGTAAAGTAATCTTCGTTGTCGACGTCGTGACTTCTCAGCTGGCTCTACCGGAGTTGATGTGTTCAACGTTCAGTGAATTTTCCGGCAGCTCCGAGTTTGAACGAAGTTCGATTTCAAAGCGACAGAGAAGGAATAAAGGGCAGAATGAATTCCTCATAAACACAGCTTCATCCCCATCTCCATCTCAAATCCTTGCTCTCCAGTCCAAATCCTCACCCCATCTATCAAGCTCAAGACAAAGTCTCTGCATTTACAGCATTTGAACCTTTACACTCCAAAATGCCTTCCTTCACAGTCTTCAAGGGCCAGCAGAATGGCATCCCGAAGAAGAGCACCACCACCAAGCCTGACCAGCTCACCGGCGACAGCGTCTTTGTCAGGGTTACAGCCTCTGGTCTTTGCGGAACCGGTATGTGTCTTCAACTCTACAATCCTATACGTGATAGACGGCTGCTAATAGATCCTTCTAGATCTACACTATGTCAGTGACTCTATCTTTTCGACACAAGCCCGTTGATCTTCGGGACTAACGAGAGAGTAGAAAGGTGTAGACATGGTTCTCGGCCACGAGGGCATCGGTGTTGTCGAGGCTGTCGGACCAGAGTGCCACACCTTGAAGAAAGGCGATCACGTCGGCTGGGGCTACGAGGTCGACAGCTGCGGCCACTGCATTGAATGCCTCCAGGGATACGAGACGTTCTGCCCCGAGCGGGCCATGTACGCCGTCAAGAATCTCGACCAAGGCAGCTTTGCGTCCCACGCCATCTGGCGCGAGTCGTTCCTACATATCATCCCCAAGGGTCTCAGTGATGTCGATGCCGCTCCCCTCCAATGCGGAGGCGCCACCACCTTCACCACGCTACACGGCATCAAGCCGAGTGACACGGTCGGCATCTTGGGCGTGGGCGGTCTGGGACATCTCGCCATCCAGTTTGCGGCCAAGATGGGATGCCGCGTTGTGGTCCTGTCGAGCTCCGACAAGAAAAAGACCGAAGCCATGAAGCTCGGTGCGCACGAGTTCATCGCCACCAAGGATGCCAAGGAGCTCACGGTCTCTTCGCCGCTGAACCGGTTGCTGGTCACCGCCGCGGTGCCGCCGAGCTGGGATATGATCTTGCCCATCATGGCGCCTCGATCGGCCATCTACCCGCTCTCGGTGTCGTCTGGAAACCTCGAGATTCCGTACACGGCGCTGATCATGAAGGGTATTTCGGTGCAAGGATCGCTCGTGGCCCCGAGGAAACAGCACCGTCAAATGCTCGAGTTTGCGGCCCTCCATCAGATCAAGCCTATTGTCGAGAAGTTTTCCATGACCGAGGAGGGAATCAAGCAGGCGATGGACAAATTAGACCGCGGCGAGGTTTACTACCGTGCTGTTCTGATACCGGCGTAAGTTTCAGGCTGTGGGTTGATGAATCAATGAACAGATAGTTAGTGTGCAGATAGACTAGACATTAAACTGGCCGTTAAGGCCTTTCAAAAGCGAAGAAACCTTCTCTAAGATGATCATTGTTTTACTATATTTTTAAACCTGTCAATCTTGTTTCAAGAGCAACTAGGTTTATTTCAAGTAAGATTTACAAAATTTGTTTCCCTTCGTAACCTTAAATAATAATACTAACAAGTACAAAGCATCGTCGAAACTTTACTTTATATCATGATTTAAAGGTAAGGTTCAGGTTGTGTATTTGTTAAATCACGCAGGTCTAAGAAACTCGAGAAGCTTACTATCTAAACTACTCTGAGAATCTGTAGATTTGTCACGGTCGCATCTGAAGTGTATAGGTTGCGTGTAGAAGGGTTAGTAGAAGATGGGTTTTAAAACGTATAGAAGGTGGGTTTTGACGCGTGTATGAGGGTTAATAGGAGGTGAGTTTTAACGCGTGTAGAAGGTGGGTTTTGGCGCGTGTAGGAGGGTCAATAGAAGCAGTACCCCGCCTCGTGGGTGACAGGAGTAGCCGGACACACTAATTTTCCCCGCACCCACAAATAGAAGATTTTTGATCAACAACCTCACAATCTCAATCATGAAGCCAGTTTTAAAGGGCCGTGACACTGAAAAACAGGCTCATATTATTTCTACGAAGGTTAAGATTCAGAAAGTCATAAAGTTTCTCGAAGTCGACGGACAAAAAGATCGAAAAAAAAACGTTTTTCAGTTTTTTAATGTTAAACACACTTAATTAAGATTATAAAATTCTTAACGATAAGCACATTAATCGTCGTCTGTAACGTGATTTTACTTAAATAAATTCTTAAGAAAATTTAAGAAACTTATAAAAAAAGATGTAAATTAATTAAAAGAGATAATTTAAATTTAAGATCTGAAAAAAGAAAGAGCTCTTACTTAAAAGTAATTAAAACAAGTAATTAAAATTATTTAATTTATATTTTAACGCATGATTTAACGAAAGCTTTACGCACGTAATTATTATAAATGTAAAGTTTGTTTAAAATGTTACATGT
>JAABUO010002129.1_pt1 | contig 24588 bp, 16 predicted proteins | sample 5559291 | NCBI WGS metagenome assembly JAABUO01 (sample SAMN10711878, study PRJNA513372) | rock metagenome | isolation source: Antarctica rocks | place: Antarctica: Victoria Land, Finger Mt sud
AGTGGCGAACTGTGTTCGCTGAGCGGGTTCAGATCGCCACTCGACGCCGTCCGGAGCCCACGGTGGTGCGGCGACCGGCCGGCCAGGCGACCTCGCCCGGGCGGCGGGAAGGTCAAGAGCGAGCCGGCGTCCGCGAACCGGGTGGACCTGCTGGGTGCGTTCACTTCGTGGGTCGGCACGGCCGTCCGGTCGGTACCGACTCGATCACCGCCCGGCTCCGGCCGCGTACCCGGGTCTGCCCGGACTCATGGCCGTGTACCCGGCTGTGCCCAGAAGCCCGAGATCAACCCCGGGCGCCCTGCCATGATGTCGAGGTAGCCGAGTCAGTCTTCTCGACCAGTGGAGGTGGCACGAGATGACCGTCTCGGTTCTGGACCTCCCAGTGATGCCCATGCCGGAAGCCGCCCGCCAGCTGCGCATCCCGCCGAGCACGCTGCAGCACTGGTTGGAGGGTGGAGACCGGCGAGGAATCTTCTACCCGCCGATCCTTCGCGCCGAGCCGCGCGGCACCCTCGCGATGACGTGGGGGGAGGTGGTCGAGGCGCGGTACCTGCGCTCGTACCGGAGTCGTACCTCGATGCAGCGGCTTCGACCGTTCATCAGCACGATGCGCGAGCAGTTCGGGGTTCCCTACCCGCTCGCGCACTTCAAACCCTTCATCGCCGGCAACCGGGAGCTGGTCTTCCAGCTTCAGCAGCGCGCCGAGGTGCCCGACGAGTTGTGGCTGGTGCTGCGCGGTAATTCCGGCCAGTACCGCCTCAATCCACTCCTGGTCGGTGATTACGTGAGCCGGGTCGACTTCGCCGACGAGGGCGTGCAGGAGGCGGAGCGGATCAGGCCTCTCGGCAAGGAGCGAGCCGTCGTCATCGACCCCCGCGTCACCTCCGGCGCGGCCACCGTGCGCGGCGTACGCACCGCGATCCTGGCCGAGCGTGAGCGGGCCGGGGCGCCGGTGGACGAGCTCGCCGACGAGTTCGACCTACCCGAGGGCGACGTGCGTGACGGCCTGGCCTACGAGTGGTCCACCGGCTGGGCAGCGGAGACCGCCGCCTGACGATGCCTGCCGCCCACTGGTTCGTCGACGCCAACACCACCGGACTGGGGCATGTCCTCTCGGCAGCGCATCTCCCTGTCACCTGGATCGGCGACGACGGCCGGAAGGGTCGCCGCAAGGAACGGCACTGGCTTAGCCCGTGTCCGGTGAGGAACCACGGCGAACCCGACGAGGTCTGGATCCCTGCGATTGCCGCGACCGGAACTGCGATCCTCACGCGCGACGAGCACATCGCCTCGCGCCTGCTCGAGCACGAGGCGGTCCGCACGGCGGCAGCGCAGATGTTCGCGATCGCCTCGGCTGGGGACCTTGATCTGTGGGCACTGACCCGGGTCGTCGCGGCCCAGTGGGACCGCCTGGACGACGTGCGTCAAGAGCGACCTGGGCCGTTCATCGTCGGGTTCACCCGAACGACGCTCACAGACGTCCGCACCTGGTGATCGGCGCCAGACTCCCTCGCTCACACCTCATCAAGGTGGGCCGCTCGGCTGCGGCCGACGTCCCGGCCGGCCCCGTCGCCGCGTAGAAGTGGTCGACGAGCGGGGAAGGCTGGGTCCAGGCCTTCGGTCGGTGGTCGACCTCAGTGGCGGACGCGCCGTCTCAGGCAACGCACCGCCCGGCGTTCGCGCGGAGGATGTCACCGCTGAGTCCAGCGGGTAGGTGATGCGGCCGCCTTCGACGTCGCTGGCGAGGCGGCGTCGCGCGGGCTTTCGACAGCGGTGCTGGTGGCCGGCGGCCAGTCGGGGACACCGTCAGTGAGCTGGCACTTTCGTTGGCGGAGCTGAGCGAAGAGGACCGCGCGATTGTCACCCCGCTTCTCCTTCGCCTGAGTACTTGAAGGCGGCACGCCGTCTCCGGCGCATTCCCAACAGGCTGGAGGGGCCGCGACCGCCGCGAGCTGCCGCCGACGCTAGGTTGAGCCCGTCCCCACGGCGCGTGACGAGAGGCGGCTCGTGGACGTCTTTGAGGTGCGAGACCAACTGGTCGAGGACTACCGGCAGTTCACCTCTGCATTCGTCGACATCCGCGACGAGCGGACCCGAGCCTTCGTCACGTCTCGCCTGGCCGAGGGTGCCCAGTGGCCCGACCCCTGGCTGTCACTGAACCCCAGCTTCGCCACGGGCGGCACCGTCGGCGAGCTGGTCGACGAGGGTCTGCTCCATCCTGAGTGCGAGCGCATCTTCCGGGTCAAGAACAACCCGAGTGACCCCGGCGGGTCGGCCCTCACGTTCCATCGCCACCAGCGCGAGGCCATCGAGGCGGCCCGGACGGGCGCCGGCTACGTCCTGACGACCGGCACGGGGTCAGGGAAGTCGCTGGCCTACATCGTCCCGATCGTCGACGCAGTCCTCCGGGCGCCGCGTCGACGAGGGATCAAGGCGATCGTCGTCTACCCGATGAACGCGCTCGCGAACAGCCAGCAGGGGGAGCTCGAGAAGTTCCTCACGTTCGGCTACGGCAAGGGCTCCGAGCCGGTGACGTACGCCCGCTACACCGGGCAGGAGTCAGCGACCGACCGCGACCAGATCCTGAAGAACCCGCCGGACATCCTGCTGACCAACTACGTCATGTTGGAGCTCGTCCTGACCCGGCCGGCCGAGCGTGAGCAGCTGATCACCGCAGCTCGCGGCCTGGAGTTCCTTGTCCTGGACGAGCTGCACACCTACCGGGGGCGGCAGGGCTCCGACGTGGCCCTCCTGGCGCGCCGGGTCAAGGACGCCTGCCAGGCGCCTGACCTCTGCTGCGTCGGCACCTCGGCCACGATGGCGAGCGGCGGCACGATCGAAGACCAGCGCCGCACCGTCGCTGCCGTCGCCACGACCCTGTTCGGGGCACCGATCACACCGGACCGCGTCATCGGCGAGACCCTCGCGCGAGCCACCGCACCCGGCGAGGCATCCGGAGCAGGGCTCGCGAACGCCCTGCGGCACCCGACCCCGCCGAGCGATTACGACGGCCTGCTGATCGACCCGCTCGCGCAGTGGATCGAGGCGACGTTCGGCTCGAAGCCGGACGACGTCTCCGGCCGGCTCGTCCGGCAGCCGCCGCGACGGGTGCCCGAAGCGGCTGCAGACCTTGCTCAGCTCACCGGCGAGGACGCCGCGTTGTGCGCTGCGGCCATCCGCCGGACCCTGCTCGCCGGCTCGCAGGCGCAGAACCCCGACACCCGGCGACCCTTGTTCGCTTTCCGCCTGCACCAGTTCCTGTCCAAGGGCGACTCGGTCTACGCGAGCCTGGAGGACGAGGCCACCCGCCACCTCACCGACCAGTACCAGACGGCTGTCCCGGGAAGCCCCGACACGGTCCTGCTTCCGTTGTCGTTCTGCCGCGAGTGTGGGCAGGAGTACTACGCGGTGTCCCGCACGACCAGCAAGGGCACGACGACCTACCTCCCCCGTCGTGAGCGAGACGCCAGCGGCGGTGAGGACGCGAACGGCTACCTCTACGTCTGCACGACGAACCCGTGGCCGGTCGAGCCCGTCACCGAGGGACGACTCCCGGACTCGTGGCTGAGCCTGGACGAGGACGGCCAGTCGGTCGTCCTACCGACCAAGCGGAACGCCGTGCCCCAGCGGGTGATCGTCCAGCCCGACGGCACGCAGTCGTCCGCCGGTCAGCCAGGCCCCCACAACTACAAGCCCGACGTCGGCGTGCTCGCCGCATGGGTGCCGGGGCCCTTTGCGTTCTGCCTGCGCTGCCGGGTGTCCTACGAGCAGACCCGAGGCGCGGAGTTCGCCCGACTGGCAACCCTGGACCAGGAGGGCCGCAGCTCGGCGGTCTCGGTGCTCAGCACAAGCATCATCCGAACGCTGCGCGGCCTGCCCGAGCGTGAGCTGGACAGACATGCCCGCAAGCTGCTGACCTTCGTCGACAACCGGCAGGACGCCAGCCTGCAGGCTGGTCACTTCAACGACTTCGTCCAGGTGGTCCAGCTCCGCGGAGCCCTCTACCGTGCCGCGGCGGCCGTCGACTCCGGGTTGCGATTCGAGGACCTCGCTGCCCGCGTGAGCACCGCTCTTGGACTGTCGTTCGACCAGTTCGCCGCGAATCCGGGGGCCAAGTTCTCGCAGCGGGACACCACCGAGCGCGCGTTGCGGGAAATCGTTGGGTACCGGCTATTCCTCGATCTCGAGCGCGGTTGGCGGGTGACGATGCCGAACCTGGAACAGGTCGGCCTACTCCGCCTGGACTACGTCGACCTGGCAGAGATCGCGGACGATGAGGAGACCTGGGCCACCCTGCACCCGGCGCTGCGAGAGGCAGAATCGCCGCTGCGCGAGGAGTTGTGCCGGATCCTGCTGGACGAGCTCCGCAGGGTCCTTGCCGTCGACGTCGACTGCCTGACCTCTGAGGGCTTCGAGCGGCTGCGCAACCTGTCCAACCAGCAGCTGACCGGGCCGTGGGCCCTGCCCGACCAGGAACCGCTCCCGTGGGTGGGGACGGCGTACGCACGGCCGAGCCGTCGTGGTGAGGACACCCGCCGGGACCTCGCACTGTCCGGGCGTTCGGCGTTCGGCCGTTACCTGCGCGCGCCGAAACGGTTCCCCGCCACCGGCGATCCTTTGCGCACAGAGGACGCCCAGGCGGTCATCAGCAATCTGCTGACGGCGCTGGAACGCCATGACCTGCTGGCCACGGTCGACCCGAACGACGGTCGGAGGTGGCAGCGTCGCCAGCCCGGGTCGGCAGGGAACGCGCCCGGTTACCGGATCAAGGCGTCCGCGTTGGTCTGGCAAGCAGGCACAGGCGAGCACGGTGCGGAAGACCTGCTGCGCAAGGTGGTCGACTCCAGCGAGACAGCGCGCGTCAACCCGTTCTTCCGCGACCTGTACCGCGACGGCGCGGCCGAGCTCACCGGCCTCCAGGCCCGCGAGCACACCGCGCAGGTGGCCCCGATCGAGCGGGAGAAGCGTGAGGACGAGTTCCGCACGGCCGCGCTCCCCTTGCTGTTCTGTTCCCCGACCATGGAACTGGGCGTGGACATCGCCGGGCTGAACGCGGTGGCGATGCGCAACGTCCCCCCGACGCCCGCCAACTATGCACAGCGCAGCGGGCGGGCCGGTCGCTCCGGTCAGCCGGCCCTGGTGGTCACCTACTGCGCCAGCGGCAACAGCCACGACCAGTACTTCTTCCGACGTTCCCGCGACATGGTCGCCGGCTCGGTCGCCGCGCCGCGCCTGGACCTGGGCAACGAGGACCTCGTGCGCTCACACGTCCACGCGATCTGGCTGACCGAGACCGGCCAGAGCCTGCACGCCAGACTCACCGAACTGCTGGACGTGAGCGGAGAGCACCCGTCGCTGGACCTGCTGCCGGAGGTCTGGCGTGCCGTCTCCGACAAGCGCGTGGTGCTCCGCGCTGTGGGGCACGCCCGGATCGTCCTGGGCACGATCGCCGCGGAACTGGAGAAGACCACGTGGTGGCACGGCCGCTGGTTGGAGGACACGGTGGCCGGTGCCGCCAAATGGTTCGACGGCGCGTGCGACCGGTGGCGGGACCTGTACCGCGCCGCGCTCAGCGACCAGCGCAACCAGAACAAGCTCGTCGTCGACCAGTCGATCACCGACAAGCGCATCAGGCAGGACGCCGTCAAGCGACGGCTCCAGGCGGAGAACCAGCTGCGGCTGCTGCGCAACGAGGATGCCGAGCAGGGGGCGACCGACTTCTACAGCTACCGCTACTTCGCCTCCGAAGGATTCCTTCCCGGGTACTCGTTCCCGCGGCTCCCGCTTGCAGCATTCATTCCGGGTCAGCGGGGCAGCCGGTCGGACTCCGGTGACTACATCCAACGACCACGGTTCCTGGCGATCAGCGAGTTCGGCCCCGGAGCACTGATCTACCACGAGGGTGCCCGGTATGAGGTGAACCGGGTCCAGCTGCCGACATCCCAGACGGCCGAGGGCGGGGTGGAAACCCAGGACGCGCGTCGCTGTCCGTCCTGCGGGTACCACCACGACCGACAGGTCGGCACCGACCGCTGCGACAACTGTGATGCCGCGCTGGGTGCTGTCACCCATGGCCTGCTGCAGCTGCAGACCGTCTTCACCCGTCGCCGCGAGCGGATCTCCAGCGACGAGGAGGAGCGGCGCCGCGCCGGCTTCGAACTGGAGACCTCCTACCGGTTCGCTGATCACGGCGTGCGGGCCGGTCGGGCCGACGCTGCGGTCATCGGTGACGACGGATCTGAGATCGCTGCTCTGGTGTACGGGGACACCGCGACGGTCCGGGTCACCAACGTCGGTCGGCGCCGTCGCAAGGATCCCGACAACAGGGGCTACCTCCTCGACACGGTGAAGGGCGCGTGGCTCAAGGCCCAGACGGCAGACGCCACACCGGAGGATGCCGACCTCCCGGAGGCGACGGCCGGTGTCAGAGCGCAGCGGGTTCTCCCGTTCGTGGAGGACCGGCGCAACGTCCTCGTCCTGCGCTTCGTCGACCCGGTGTCGGAGGAGGTGGAGACGACGCTGCGGTACGCGCTGGAACGGGGCATCGAGGCGGCGTTCCAGCTGGAGGACTCGGAACTGTCCAGCGAGGCGCTGCCGGACCCCGACGGCCGCGGTCGGATCCTGCTCACCGAGAGTGCCGAGGGCGGTGCCGGGGTCCTGCGCGGCCTTCACGCCGATGCCGATGCCGTGGCCCGAGCAGCACGCACCGCGCTGGCGATCGCCCACTTCGACCCTGATACCGGAGTGGATCTCGGGAAGGCCGATGGCGCGTCGGAGCGGTGTGAACGCGGGTGCTATGACTGCCTGCTCAGCTACGGGAACCAGCACGACCACGCGTTGATCGACCGGCACGCCGTACGGGACCTGCTGCTGTCGCTGTCTCGGGCCCGCACCGTCCCGGCTGGTGCCGGCGTCAGCCGGACCGACCAGTTCGACCAGCTGCTGCGCCATTCGACGACCTCGCTGGAACGGAACTTCGTGACCTACCTGGCCGAACACGATCACGTACTCCCCGACGAGGCGCAGGTCCTGGTCGAGGCGGCGCGAGCCCGACCGGACTTCGTCTACCGGTCGGGTAGCCCCACGGCAGTGTTCGTCGACGGCCCACAGCACGACGCCGCCTCCGTCGCTGAGCGCGACGCACTCGCCGAAGATCGCCTGATGGACCTGGGGTGGAGCGTGCTGCGGGTGAGGTTCGACGACGACTGGACGACGGTGGTCGAGCGACGTCCGTCGGTGTTCGGCGCCGGTCGACGGGTCAGCGCGTGACGGCGGTCAGCGCATGACGGCGGGACTCGCCCCGCTCGACAAGGTCACGACGCCGGGGTTCACCCCCGGCTCTCTCGTCGCGGTCCGGGGACGCGAGTGGGTGGTGCTGCCCGGGTCGACCGACGACTTCCTGCTCGCCCGCCCACTCGGTGGCACCGATGACGACATCGCCGGGATCCTGGTCGGCGTCGAGAAGCCGCGCCCGGCACGGTTCGCCCCGCCGTCGCCCGACGACCTCGGGGACCAACTGGCCGCGGGCCTGCTGCGCACCGCGCTGCGCGTCGGCTTCCGGGCCACCGCCGGGCCGTTCCGGTCGCTGGCATCGCTCGCCGTCGAACCCCGGCCCTACCAGTTGGTTCCCCTGTTGCTCGCCCTGCGTCAGTCCGTCGTCCGTCTGCTCATCGCTGATGACGTGGGGATCGGGAAGACCATCGAGGCTGGCTTGATCGCGGCGGAGCTCCTGGCATCCGGTGATGCACGTGGGCTCTCCGTGCTGTGCAGTCCTGCACTGGCCGAACAGTGGCAGGAGGAGCTGCGGACCAAGTTCGCGATCGACGCTGAGCTGGTGCTGGCCGGGACGGCGAAGCGCCTCGAACGCAGCACCGTCGGCGGGGAGTCGGTCTTCTCGCGGTACCCGTTCACGGTTGTGTCGACAGATTTCATCAAGTCCCCGACACGGCGCCACGAATACCTGCAGGGGTGCCCGGACCTGGTGATCGTTGACGAGGCGCACACGTGTGTCGCCGACGACAGCACGACGGGCGGCAAGAGTCGGCAGCAGCGCTACGACCTGGTCCGTGAGCTGGCTGCCGACCCCGCGCGGCACCTGCTGCTGGTGACCGCGACGCCGCACAGCGGCAAGGACGCGACGTTCCGCAACCTGCTGGGGCTGCTGGACCCGACGCTGGCCGGAGTCGATCTGGACCAGGCGGCCGGACGGGAGCAGCTCGCCGGCCACCTCGTGCAGCGGCGGCGCGCCGACATCCGGCGCTACCTCGACGAGGACACCCCGTTCCCCGCGGACCGGTTGACCAAGGAGGTCGCGTACTCCCTGACGCCGGAGTACCGCGACCTGTTCGACCGCGTGCTTGCGCATGCCCGGGAGCTGGTCCGCGACCGCGGTGACGGGGTGGTCCGCCGGCGGGTCCGGTGGTGGTCGGCCCTCGCGCTGCTGCGGGCACTGGCCTCCAGCCCGCGCGCGGCCGCGCAAACGCTGCGGAACCGGGCCGCCAACGCGAGTGCCGCCAGCTTCGAGGAAGCGGATCGGCTGGGCCGTGCCGTCGTGTTCGACGGGGCCGATGACGAGGCGGTCGAGGCCGTGGACACCGCGCCCGGCGCCGACCCGGAGACGGGGGAGTCCGACACCGAGCCACGCCGGCGCCTGCGGGCGTTGGCGACCGCGGCTGACGCGCTCGCCGGCCCGCTGGACGCCAAGCTCACCGCCGTGACGAAGGTCGTCACCCAGCTGCTCGCCGACGGCTACGACCCGATCGTCTTCTGCCGGTTCATCGAGACCGCCGAATACGTCGGGGACCACCTGCGAACCACGCTGAAGAACAACGTCGCTCTCGGGATCGTCACCGGGGAGCTGCCCCCGCCGGAGCGTCGGGCGCGCATAGCCGACCTCACCGCCGAGCCGGGCAGTCACGTCCTGGTCGCCACCGACTGCCTGTCCGAAGGCGTCAACCTGCAGGACGGTTTCCAGGCAGTCGTGCACTACGACCTGGCGTGGAACCCGACGAGGCACGAGCAGCGCGAGGGTCGGGTGGACCGCTTCGGGCAGCGGTTCCCCGTGGTCCGTGCGGTCACGATCTACGGCAAGGACAACGCCATCGACGGGATCGTCCTGGATGTGCTGCTGCGCAAGCACGAAGCCATCCGGAAGGCGACAGGGGTGTCCGTCCCCGTGCCGGACGAGAGCGGCACCGTGCTGGAGGCTGTGCTGGAGGGTCTGTTGCTGAGGAACCGGCAGCCGGAGCAGCTCGAGCTGGACCTCGGCTTCCAAGAACGGGGTGCCCTGCACGCCGAATGGGACAGCGCCGCCGAGAAGGAGAAGGCCTCGGTCACGAGGTATGCGCAGCGTCGAATCCAACCCGAGCAGGTCGCCCGCGAGTTGGCGGAGGTCCGCGCGACCCTCGGCACGCCGGCCGAGGTCCGCGGCTTCACCCGCGATGCGCTGGTGGCGTTGGGCTCGACGGTCAGCACCCTGACGGACCCGGTCAGCCTCGACCGTGTCGCGCGGGGATGCGGTGCTGCACCGCACCGACCCGAACGTGGAAGCGCTCGCCCGGTTCGTGCTCGACGCCGCGCTGGACCCGACGCTGCCGACGGCGCTGCGTCCCGCGCGCCGGTGCGGCGTGATCAGGACCCGAGCGGTGGCGGTCCGTACCACCTTGCTGCTGGTGCGGTACCGGTTCCACCTGACGCTGCCCTCGCGCAACGGCGAACGGACGCTTGTGGCCGAGGACGCCGCGCTGATCGCCGTCCAGGGCAGTGGCGAGGACCTGGTCAGCCTCGATGACGACGCGGCACGGCGGCTGGTGGGGGCGACAGCGGACGCCAACGTGGCGCCCGACGCTGCGCGGGACTTTGCCGAGCGGGCACTTCGCACCGTGGACTCGCTCGGGCCGGTGCTGGACGAGCGCGGCGATCAACTGGCCGCCCGGTTGGTGGACGCCCACCGTCGGGTTCGCCAGTCCAGCCAGGACGTTCGGCGCGGACTTGCCGTCCAGGTGCAGCGACCCGCTGACGTCCTGGGTGTGTACGTCTACCTCCCGGCTGCTCCCGCGTGAGCGGCGCTCTCGTCGACGGGCCGATGACCTCGGCGCGGGTCGTCGGATCGGTAGTTCCCGGTGGCCTGCTCAGTCGCGTGCGCACCGGTACCGACCTCCCCGGCTCGGCGTCGGCCGACTACCACCTAGGCGCCGGGGAGTCGGTCCGGGACGCGGCCAGCCGCGCTTGGTCCTACCTGCAGGGAACGTGGGCGTCGTTCCGCGCGGCGCTGGCTGGCTCGCCGGAAACGGACCGCGCGACGACGCTGACGCGAGAGCGGTGGTCACTGGTCCTACTGCGCGAACTGGGCTTCGGGCGGGTGCCGACCGCGCCCACCGGTGGCCTGCTCGTCGACGACAAGGCCTTCGGTGTCTCCCACCTCTGGGAGCACGTGCCGCTGCACCTGCTGGGGTGGCGGGTCGAGCTGGACCGCCGGTCGCCGGGGGTCGCCGGTGCGGCGCAGTCCTCGCCGCAGTCGATGGTGCAGGAGCTGCTCAATCGGAGCGATGCCCACCTGTGGGCAGTGCTCTGCAACGGGCGGGTGCTCCGCCTGCTCCGGGACTCACGTTCCCTCGTCGGTTCGTCCTACGTGGAGTTCGACCTGGACACGATGTTCGACGGTCAGTTGTTCGCAGACTTCTTCGTGCTGTTCCGGTTGGCGCACCAGTCCCGGTTCGAGACGTTGGACGACGCGGGGCTGCCGGCGCAGTGCTGGCTCGAACGGTGGCGGGTCACCGCGTTGGACCAGGGGAGCCGCGCCCTGGACCAGCTGCGCACCGGGGTGGTCACCGCGATCGAGAGGCTCGGCTCCGGGTTCGTGCGCCACCCGGCGAACAAGCGTCTTCAGGCGGACCTGGCGAGCGGTGAGTTCGGCCTCGACGACTTCCGCCACATGCTGCTTCGCGGGGTCTACCGGCTGCTGTTCCTGTGCGTGGCCGAGGACCGCGGACTGCTGCTGAGTCCCGACGCCGACGTCGCCGCCCGGGACCGGTACCTGCAGTACTTCTCCACCGCGCGGCTGCGTCGCCTGGCGCGTCGCCGGCTCGGCACGCGTCACCAGGACCTGTGGCGGTCCCTGGCCGTGGTGCTTGACGGGCTTGGATCCGAACATGGACGGCCGGAGCTGGGGCTGGTCGGGCTCGGTGGACTCTTCGACCCAACTGGCGGGACGAATGCGGGCGAGAGCACAGATCTACTGACGAGCTGGGAGCTGAGCAATGAGGCCCTGCTCGATGCGGTCCGTGCGCTCTCGATCCTGCCGCCCGCCAAGGGACGACCTCGGCCGGAACCGGTGGACTACCGGAACCTCGACGCGGAGGAGCTGGGCTCCATCTACGAGTCGCTGCTGGAGTACATCCCCCGCCACGACGCGGCGGCGCAGCAGTTCTCGTTGGTCCGGCTAGCCGGCAACGAGAAGAAGACGACAGGCTCCTACTACACGCCGAGTTCGCTCATCGAGGTGTTGCTCGAATCCGCGCTCGACCCGGTTCTCGACGAGGCCCAGCAGCAGGCTGACCCGCGCGCCGGTCTGCTGGCGGTCACGGTCTGCGACCCCGCCTGCGGGTCCGGGCACTTCCTGGTGGCCGCTGCTCGCCGGATCGCCAAGCGGGTCGCCGCGCTGGACACGGGCGACCCAGAGCCGGGGCCGATCGCCCTGCGGGCGGCGTTGCGCGAGGTCGTCGGACGCTGCATCTACGGGGTGGACGTCAACCCCTTGGCCGCGGAGCTGGCAAAGGTCAGCCTGTGGCTGGAGACGCTGGAGCCGGGTACACCGCTGGCGTTCCTCGATGCCCATATCAAGGTTGGCAACTCGCTGCTCGGGGCGACGCCGGCGCTCATCGCGGGCGGCATCCCGAGCGATGCCTTCAAGCCGATCACCGGGGACGACCGGAAGCTCGCCGCTGCGCTCGTCAAGCGGAACACCGCCGAGCAGGCGGGGCAGAGGGGCATATTCGACGAGGACGAGATCCACCTCGGGAACAGGGAGCTTGCGGCCGCGGTCACCGCAGCCCGCGTTCCGGTGTCGTCACTGGTCGACGTCCACCGGACCGCGACCCGGTATAGGGAGGCTCTCGACGGCCCTGCGTTCCGACGGGCTCGCTGCGTGGCCGACGCCTGGTGTGCAGCGTTCTTGTGGCGCCTGACAACGGACGCGTCTCCGCCAATCACCCAGCGACTGCTCGCTCTCGTCGGCCGAGGGGATCAACCTGGCATCGGTACCGCGGTCCTTGCGGAGATGGACCGCCTGACAGCTGCCTACCACTTCTTTCACTGGCATGTCGAGTTCCCCGAAGTTTTCACTGTGTCAGATGCCATCGCCGGCGATGCCGCGACGACGGGGTGGGCTGGCGGCTTCAGCTGTGTCTTGACCAATCCGCCGTGGAACACACTGAGTTGAAGGAACAGGAGTTCTTCGCGGCCAGGGACCCAGACATCGCGGCGGCTCCAGGGGCGACACGGAAGGAGATGATCGCCGATCTCGCCAACAGTAACCCCGACTTGGCACTCTCCTATTCGTTAGCTAAGCGCGAAGCCGATGGCATCAGCCATTTCGCTCGGACCTCGCAGCGTTATCCGCTGTGTGGACGGGGGAGAATCAATACCTATGCACTGTTCGCTGAGACGGCGCGCCTACTCGTCGGTCCGCGCGGCCGACTCGGCATCATCGTCCCGACGGGAATCGCTACGGACGCCACGACCCAGTACTTCTTTCGCGACGTGGTCGAGTCGTCATCGCTTGCGGCTCTCTATGACTTCGAGAACGCTCGGCCACTGTTCGAGGGTGTACACAGGAGCTTCAAGTTCGCGCTGCTGACTCTAACGGGGAGCCTCGTACACGAGGACGCCGCCGACTTTGCCTTCTTCGTCCACGACCCGGCCGAGCTGGACACGCCGGGCGTCCGGTTCGCCCTCACGCCCGATGAGATCACTCTGCTCAACCCGAACACGGGAACCTCGCCCATCTTCCGTTCACGCCGCGACGCTGAGATCACGCTCGGTATTTACCAGCGAATCCCCATTCTTCTCAAGGCCGGCGATCCCGCGGGTAATCCCTGGGGTATCAGCTTCATGCAAGGTCTATTTAACATGACCAGTGACTCGGGCTTATTCCGTACTCGCGATCAGCTCGAAGCCGAGGATTACGTCCTCACCGGCAACGTCTTCGAACGCGGCGAGGATCTTTATCTACCGCTGTACGAAGCCAAGATGATTCACCAGTACGACCACCGCTGGGCCAGCTACGCCTCGGACGGTTCGATCTCTGACGTACCAACGTCCGACAGGTTCGATCCTTACAAGGCATCGCAGCCTCGATACTGGGTTCCTGAGTCTGCTGTCGATGACAGTTTCAGGCCGCGATCGTCAAAGCGTTGGCTTTTCGCGTTTCGCAACATTGCTCGGGCGACAGACGAACGTACCATCATTGGGTCAATACTTCCTCACGTCGGAGTTGGACACAGTGCTCCGCTAATTTTCTCTAGGCATTCATCTTTCTTGTGTGCGGCTTTCGCGTCGTTACCTTTGGACTATGTTATGAGGCAGAAACTCGGTGGCACAAATCTTACCTTCAATTACATAATGCAGCTTCCTATGATCGAGCCGAGAGCGATTAGAGAGGGATTTCTCTCGAGCGGGCAGTACCTAGGTGACTGGGTTGATGATCGGGTTGACGAGCTCGTTGCAGTGTCTTGGGAACTGGATGCTTTCGCCGCCGACATCGGTGACGATGGCCCGCCATTTGTGTGGGATGAACAGCGTCGCCTCCTTATTCGCGCCGAGCTTGACGCCGCTTTCTTCCACCTCTTCGGATTTTTACGCGACGAGGTTGAGCACGTGCTGGGGACCTTCCCAATCGTGAAGCGTAAAGATTACGTCAAATATGGCGAGTATCGAACGGCGCGTACGGTCTTGGAGTTCTACGACGTGATGGCTGAAGCTGTAAGCACGGGACTTCCGTACCAGACGATCCTCGACCCCCCGCCGGGCGACGGTCCGCGGCACCCCGACCGTGTGCGCGTCGGATGACCGCCGACGAGGCCCGCGAGGCCGTTGAGCGCGCCGCGCAGATCGTCTTCCAGGATGGGTGGGTCGAGGATGGATCGGTGTTCTCGCCGGGCGTTTCGATTTGGACGCCGGCTCACCTTGACGAGCTCGACCGCAGCGACGTCGGTCGTGTCCGACTGCCCGACTCCAGCTTCCTGGACAACCTCGAGGTCCAGCTGGCCCCCGCATCGGACGGCGCCCGCCAGCTGGTCGCGGAGCTGCTGTACTGCCAGGTCCTCCCGCTGGTGAACATCAAGGGCGACACGAAGGCCGAGTTGCTCACCTCGGTACTCGAGTGGACTGCCTCACCGGCTGACCTGCCGGCGGACGTCCGAGCCACGTTGGACACCGGCGTCTTCAACGGAGGGATCGGCTTCAACTCCGGGCGGTGGAAGCACCTGGCCGTGCTCATCCAGCTCGTGCGCGCCTTCAAGACCAACCCGCCGGCGGAGCGGACCCGACTGCTCGGGGACCCGTGGGCGTTCCGGGACTTCGTCCGCGGCGTAGACACACTCCGCGAGCCCGGTCTGCGCAACGCGGTGCTCTACCTGGCGTTCCCGCGCACCTTCCCGCCGGTCGTCGCGACCGACGATCGGCGTCGCATCGTCGCGGCGTTCAAGGCAGAGCTCGGCACGTCCACCGGTGACGCGGACCGAGACCTGGTCGCTGTCCGGGACGCGCTCGCGCAGCAGTCCCACGGCTATGTCGACTTCTACGCCGCACCCTGGGACAGCCGGTGGCGGGTGCCCCGGGAAACCGTGGCCGACACGAACCCAGGTGCTGCACATGGGTGGCTGGTCCGCGGTGGCAGCGTCGGCGGGAACGACCTGGTACCCACCTGGGTCGACCAGGGTTTCGTGTCCTTACCGACTCGGAACATCGCTGTACTCGACGCGACGATCACCCACGAGGAGCTGCGCGACAGCATCGACGAGGCGTACAGCGGCTCGTCCTACAACCAGCGTCAACAGCGGGTCACCGACTTCTGGGCCTTTCTGTCCCGAGTCCGTCCGGGCGACATCGCGGCCAGCCCGAGCCAGGGTGCGCTGTACGTGGGGCGGGTGACCGGCGATCCGACCTGGGTCGACAGCGCCGGAGGCCTGTCGAATCTACGACGCGCGGTCGTCTGGGGCCGGACCGCCACCGAGTTCGCCGAGCTCCCGACCGGGCTGGCCGGACACCTCAAGGCGCAGCAGGACGTCGTCGACCTGTCGGAGAACCTCGCCGATCTGGAGGCGTTGCTCCAGGAGGAACCACCGGTACCCGTCGAGCTCGTGCTCACGCCTGCGACAGGTGCTCTCGCCGACGCACTCCTGGTCGACCGGGCGTGGTTGCAGGAGAGCATCGACCTTCTCGCTGACCAACGCCAGCTGATCCTCTACGGGCCACCGGGGACCGGCAAGACCTACCTCGGACGCGCACTGGCCGCACACTTGGCCGCGGTGGGGGACTGGCAGCTCGTCCAGTTCCACCCCTCGTACACCTACGAGGACTTCTTCGAGGGTCTTCGACCGGTCGTCGGGCCAGAGGGAACGCTCTCGTTCCAGCTGCGCCCGGGGCCGTTCCGCCGCCTCGTCGACCGTGCGCGAGACCGCCCGACCGTTCCGCACGTGCTGGTCATCGACGAGATCAACCGCGGCAACCTCGCCAAGATCTTCGGGGAGCTGTACTTCTTGCTGGAGTACCGCGACGAGCCGATCAGCCTGCTGTACGCGAGCAGTGGTGACCCCGACTTCAGCATGCCGCCCAACGTTTTCCTCATCGGCACGATGAACACTGCGGACCGGTCCATCGCCCTGCTCGACGCTGCCATGCGCCGACGGTTCGCCTTCGTCGAGCTGAGTCCCGCCACGGAGCCGACCCGCTCTGTGCTGTCCCGCTGGCTCACCCGCGAAGGGCTGCCCCCGGACAGCGCTCGGCTTCTGGACCGACTCAACCAGGAGATCGCCGATCCGGAGTTCGCGATCGGGCCCTCCTACCTGATGCGTCTTGCTGTGCACGCGCCCGGCGGGCTGGAGCGGGTCTGGCGGACGCAGATCCTCCCGCTGCTGGCGGAGCACCACTACGGCGACGACGTGGACGTCGCGCAGCGCTACGGGCTTGCGCGCCTTCGTCAGCTGGTGGCTCGGCAGTCTGGCGCGCCACTCCGGGAGGCTGTGGCGTCGACGGTCGGACCTGATCCGGCCCCGGACCAGCCGCCCGACCTGACGTGACAGTTCTGGACCTGGTCGAGGGCGGTGCAGCCGTCGACGTGGCGATGGCTCCGGAGCTCGGCCAGCTGCTCGCAGCATCGGACGTCGTGACTGCTGCCCCGTCCGTCGTCGCCGGGTGGTGGAACGTCGCGCCGGCCGGGAAGGTCGGCGTCATTCGGATCGGCGGTACACGTGGCCCCGGTGGCGTGGGGCAGACCGGCGGAATCGAGGTCTGGGTACGTCCCAAGGTGGACATCCGCCGACTCATCTTCCTGCTCGGCTACGCCGCGGACCCGAAGGGCTGGCGTGACACGGACGTACCGCTCGCGTCCGCACCCGGACTGCTTCCCGCCCTGGCACAGGCCTTCGCCCGGCAGGCGCAGCGGGCGCTCGCCGGCGGGGTTCTGCAGGGGTACCGGACCGTCGAGGAAGCGCTCCCGGTCGTCCGGGGACGGATCCGGATCGCGGATCAGCTGCGCTACCGGTTCGGGCTGCCGCTGCCGGTCGAGGTGAGCTACGACGAGTTCACCACCGACATCACTGAGAACCGCCTTCTCCGCGCGGCGGCCGAGCGGTTGCTGCGGGTACCGCGGGTCGATGCGGGCGCCCGACGGACGCTGCAGAGGTTGACCTCGGTCACGCTCGCTGATGTGTCCCACCTGCCGGTCCGCGGTCGTGCACCGGCGTGGGAGCCGACGCGCCTGAACGCGCGGTACGCCGTTGCGCTCCGTCTGGCCGAGCTGGTGCTGGCGGCGGAGTCCTTCGAGCAGCAGCGAGGGAACGTACGCACCAGCGGTTTCCTGTTCGACATGGCGAAGGTCTTCGAGGACTTCGTGAGCGTCGCTCTCCGCGAGGCCTTGGCGCCCCGGGGCGGCCGGGTGGCCTTCCAGTACCGCACCGACCTCGACGAAGCGGGCGTCGTCCCGATGTGCCCGGACATCGTGTGGGTGCGCGACGGCGCCCCGGTCGCGGTGCTGGATGCGAAGTACAAGGCGGAGAAGCCGTCGGGGTTTCCGCAGGCGGACCTGTATCAGATGCACGCCTACTCCAGCGTCCTCGGGCTCGACACCGGGCATTTGGTGTACGCCCGGGGCAACGAGTCGCCGGCGCGCCACCGAGTCGTCGGCTCCCGCACCACGATCGTCTGCCACGCGCTTGACCTGGACCAGTCCCCGGCGGAGGTGTTGAGCGATGTGGCTGCGGTGGCGGACGCTGCAACCGCGTCCGCCCGGCGGGGCGCACTGCGGTAAAGGCTCGGCGGGCATGATGGATGTTCCACTCCGCTGATCGCTCGGGAGGACGCCACGTGCCACTTTTCGCAGTCGCCCCTGAGGGGGTTGTCCCTCTCCGCCATCTTGGGGCGGCGACCGGCGTGTACGAGAAGGAGATCGAGGAGCTGTTCTGGTTGAACCTCAGCGAGCTGATCGGCGTGGAGCTGTTCGGTGTCACGCGCCAGGCGCATCTGACGGGCGGTGGGATCGTCGACATTCTCGCCCTCGACCAGCAGGGGAACGTTACGGTCATCGAGGTCAAGCGGTCCATCGAGCGGGAACAACTGGCGCAGTGCCTGGAGTACGCCGGGTGGGCGACCCTCACCAACCTGGAAGAGGTGGCCGCTCTCTACGAGCACGGTACGGAGATGTTCTGGAGTGCCTGGCAGGACTTCACCGGTACGGCGACGCCTCAGCACCTGTCCCGCAGCCCTCGCCTGGTGCTCGTCGCCAGCGACTTCCACCCTCGGACCGAAGCTGCTGTCGCCCTCCTCCAGCGTTCGGCGCTTCAGTTGCTGGTCATCCGGGTCACGATGTACGAGGACGCCGCCGGTGCCCGGTTCATCGATGCGAGCAGCGCTGAGAGGCCCGCTGAGGGCACTGGCGTTCGCCCACCAACGCCGACGAGCTTGGCGACAGTTGCGGACTTGCTTCGGGCTGGCCTGCTCACCGTCGGCGAGGAGCTGCAATGGGTACGGAAGCAGAAGGGTGAGACCCACAGCTGCACGGTCCTCGCCGATGGGCGACTTCTCCTGGCCGATGGCCGAGTCTCGGGGACTCCATCGGGGGCCGCAGTAGGCGCCGGACAGGTGAACGCCTTTGACGGGTGGAACGCGTGGCGTGCTTCGGCCCACGACAACAAGCGCCTAGCCGATCTCCGCAACGACTACGTGGCGCTTCAACAGACAGATAGTCCGAGTACGCCGGCCGCTTGAGCCTTTCGCAGACCCAGTGCCGCCCACCGCCGTTGTTCGGTGGGGAAATAGCGCACGACGTCGAACCAGCGGTCCCGCGTGGTCGGCATCAGCCGGCCGCCTTGTGGTCCTCGTATCGCCGACGCACGTTGTGCCAGCGACGACAGGTCCTCCCGTCGGGCTGCGACCGACTCCAGTGAGGCATCGGCGGTGAATGGGCCGACGTCGAGACCGGTCGCGATGTCGGCCAGGTCGCGCAGCTGGAAGATGTTCTCCTGGTCGACGCCTTCGGCGAGGCCCGCGGTCAGCGCCTCGAACAGGTCGTCCCACGTGATGGAGGCAAACCGAGCGCCTTCGACAGGCTTGGCAGCCGCGCCGATCACATCGGCGACCTCCCGCGCGCGGTGGGCTGGGTGCAGGACCACCACGGGCGTTGGGCTGTAAGACGCCAGTTGCTCGTCGGTGAGTGCGGCCGTGAACTTCGCCTCGATGCGGACGACCGGGTCATCCGTGCCCGGCAAACGACCCTGGCTATCAGGTCGACTCCCGTCTTCCAGGACCTCCTCAGCCGACCACTCGATGTGCCCGGGTACCGGGACGTCGCCTTCCGCAAGCACCGCCAGCATGGTGAGCTTTCGTCATGCGGCCGGACAATGGGCATTCGACCAGCCCTGTTGAGAGGTCTGGCCGGTCCCTACCGTCCGGTTGCTGAATTCGACGGGCGCTGGCGGGCCACGCACATTGCGGGTCATGTCAGTCGAGGCAGCGGACGCACCAGAGCAGGCCACTGCGAGCGGGCACGTCTTCGTGGTCAACGGGCTGCTCGACCGCCTCTCGTGGGACGCAGCAGTCGTACCGACCGACGACAGGTTCGTCGTCAGCTCCGGTTGGCGGACGGTGCTCGGGACCGACGCTCCCGCGAGCCTGCGCCCGCCTGACTGGTCGGCGCGCCGCGCCGGCCGGGCCGTCGGCCGGTCCGACATCTGGTTCCTCGACGTGGCCCGAGGGACCGTCGAGGCGCTCACCGGGGCCATTGACGCGCTCCTCGCCGATATCGCTGCCACCTTGGCGGTGATACCTGCACGCAACGGGCGGAGTCGTCCACTCATCGCCGTGCCCGCACTGGGGACCGGGCTCGGCGGGTTCAACGACCGGCGTGGTGCCGCGATCGAGGGCCTGCTCGACTCCGCCGAGAAGGCTGCCACCCGGCACGGGGTCGACGTCGCCATCGTGGCCCGTGCGGCCTCAGCGTTCAGTGCCTTCCAGGCCGTTCGGCGTACCCGGGCGAAGCGCTGCTCCGACCCCGTCGCGGTCGAGGGGTCGCGGGCTCGCCGGTTGGGCAAGGAGGTCCGGGAGGGACGCGTCGCTCTGCTGTTCGGCGCAGGAGTGAGCATGTCGGCGGGGCTGCCGTCGTGGGGTGACCTGCTCGCCCAACTGCGGGAGCGTGCCGGTATCACCGACTCGAAGGGGCTCCAACGTCTCGACGCGCTGGACGTCGCACAGCTGCTCGACGACCACCTGCAGGACGGGATCGGGCCGGCGGTCGCCCAGATCATCGCGGCCGGGCCGGCTGGTGGCCGACACGGTCTGTCCCATGCGCTGCTGGCAGGTCTGCGGTGTCGGGAGGCCGCCACGACCAACTTCGACACCCTGTTCGAGCAGGCGGCGGGAGAGGTGGCCGGATCCAGGGGGCCGATGCTGCTCCCCTCCGACGCTGTTCGGTCCGATGAGCCCTGGCTGTTGAAGATGCACGGGGATGTGAGCGAGTCTGGATCGATCGTGCTGACCCGAGCCCAGTTCGTGCGGTACGCGGGCAGCTCGTCAGCACATGGAGCGGTGCTCCAGGAGTTGATGCTGACGCGGCACCTCCTCGTCGTCGGAACGTCGCTGAACGACGACAACGTTCTCCGGCTGGTTCACGAGGTGAAGGCGCTGCGTGCCACGAGTGGCGTGAAGAGCCGCATCGGGACCGTGCTGACCCTGAGGCCGGACGAGGTGTTGGCGGAGCTGTACGACAAGGAGTTCGAGTTCGTCGCTGTCGCCCCCGCGTCGGCCAGCAACGCGGAAGCCGCGCGGGCCTTGGAGATCGAGCTCGACCAGATCGCCATGTACGGCTGCGGTGACGCGTCCTACCTTCTCGACCCGTCCTCCACGGGGATGCTCAACGGCCGGGAGCGCGAGGTCGCTGAGCAAGCTCGAGCCCTCGCGGACGCCGTCGCGGCCATCGACCACTGGCGGAGCGTGGACGCGTGGAGACTGTTGGGTGAGACGCTCGCCGCCTTCGGGGCGGCGCCCCACAAGAGTGAATGCGGTACCGAACGGTCCACCCGATGAGTCTCGGGATGAACCCAACCGCTGACAGGTTCGACCGGCGCCTTCCGCGAGGTCACCGTCGGGTCGGTATCGCGGCGACCACTTCCGACGCGCCATGAATCGCAACGCTGTGCCGCTGAGCGACGCCTCGTTGGATTCGACGGGGACCACAAACGAGAACGGCTCACCGGGTCGGCGTCTCCACCCGGACCCTCTCAGGCTCCCGGCACCACCGACCCGGCCCTGCGGGTCCGAAGGACTCCTCCAGGCTCGGTCCGGATGGCAGACACCGAGTCCACATCGGCGTCCCAACGTCATGACCGGCAACGGCCAGGGACCCGGATCACAGCCGCCTCCGGTTCTCAGCCCACCAGCCGCTGAAGTCGGAGATCACGCGACCGGGGAGGCGAGCTTCGTGGTGGTCCAGGTCGAGGATCCAGCTCTGGGCAGCGTGAGGCGTCAGGTGACCCGCGTCGACCGCCTCACCGATCAAGCGGAGCGTTCGAACCACCCGGACACCTCGCGACCGCCCGACCGAGTGGGCGGACCGGTCGTCGACAACCGCGGTCGCACCCGCGCGCTCGGCCACCGCTAGGACCGTCGCCTCGCCCAGGTTGTGCGGCCCCCGCACGTCCAGTTGCGAGCTCAGCTCGAGCAGGGTTGCGAGCGCGCCCAGGAGATCGTGGTTTGCGTCCTCAAGAAGGACCCATCCAGCGTTGAGGATCGTCTCGGCCAGGTGGTGTCGGGTAAGTTCGTCGTAGACGACCGGAGTCACGAGGTGCCGGGCAGCCTGTCCACCGACGAGGTGCGACAAGTCCGTGCACCGGTCGGCGCGGGCAAAGTGCACCAGGGCCGACGAGTCCCAGATCCAGTCCTCGGGACCAACCAGCGAACTCGGGTCGTCGCCGACCGCGGCCCCTCTCACCAGAGGTCGTCGTCCGGTCGCCGCGGAAGCTGATCCCGCTGGAAGCGTCCGCCGAGCAACCGGATGGCGCGCTGCTCACCCAGTTGTCCGTCCGCGTAGGCGTCCAGTACCGCTGTCGTCCACCGTGGACCGGCCGACCCGGGTTCGAGGTCTTCCGGAACCTCCCGTCCGAGGAGTCGGAGGAAGTCCCCCCGCGTCGGTGAAGACTTGGACAGCTCGGCCTTCCGCTCGCGTGACACCGCTCCGACGTCGAGCGCACGTTGCAGCGCGACAGTCCACGAAACGCGGAACTCAGCGGCGAGCCGCACGAGCGCGTCGAAGACCGCGCTGCCCTCGAGGCCCTGGAGCCGATTCGTCACCGCGACGCCCGGGATCAGCAGCTCAGTGGCGAAGCGGTCGATCACCTGCTCACGCTGATCGGTACTGGCGGACACGCCCACGTCGACCGAGTACTCGTCGCCGAGGACCTGGTGTCCGACTTCGTGGGCCCCTGTCATCCGGCGGCGTCCGGGGGCCGTTCGTGCGCCGACGACGGCAACTGAGTAGTCGCCGACCAGCAGGCTCGCGCCCTCGATGTCCTCGTCGACGCCGAGCATGAACACCCCCAGGGCTTCGGCCGTCTCGGCAAGCGCTCCGATGGGTTCGACTGGGCCGACGCCGGCTCTAGCGCGTGCGTCGCGAGCTGCCTGCTCGACGGTCGCGGGGTCGGCCAGGTCCCTTGTCCGGTCCGGTCCTTCCTTGGCCGAAGGTGGTAGGCGGAGGAAGCCGCCCTCAACGAGCCAGGTCGTGTCCCGTGCGTGCTGCTCGACCAGCAGGGACGCACGTGCCCCGCGCTGGTCGTCCCTCGACTCACCAACCGGTGACCGCCGGTGCGACGTCACGGCCGGCAGCGGCTGAGCCAACAGCACTGACAGGTCGATCGCCAGCTTCTCGGCCAGAGCCGACGCCTCGAGCAGCGTCAGCCGCCGGTCACCGCTCTCGACCCGCCCGACGGCAGTCCGGTCCGCGCCGATCGCCTCGGCGAGCTCCGTCTGAGAGAACCCGCCCGCGACGCGGGCGGCCCGGACGCGGTCGCCGACCGATGACCAGTCGTCCAGGGTGCGCATGTGTGCGATATTCGCACAGGCCGCGTCGACGTGTCAACCCCATCCGTAGACACGATGCCGGCGCCAACTCAGGTGGTGACCACCTCGACGGGACAGCGCAGCCCGGGCGCCCGGGCCAGGCGGGCGTCCGCGGTCAGGACGGCGCACCCCAGCGCTGCGGCGAGCACGACGTAGGCACCGTCGTAGGCGGTGACGTTGCGCCGGTGGGACCAGATCTCTCCCGAGAAGGGCGCCGCCGCGTACCGGCGGACCGCCAGCTGCTGCCAGACCTCGAGGGCTCGGCCGGTGGCCGCGTCGTCGGCAGGTGAGCGGAGCGCGCGCCGACGCAGCACGTCGGTCACCTCGCTGTCGACCAGGTGTGGCGCATGCAGGTCTTCGGTCGCCATCACCGTCCGGGCCTGCCCGGCGGCGAGCAGCCCGAGGACGGCCGCTGACGCGTCGAGGACGATCACCGACCGCCGCGCCCGGCGTCCCGGTCGGCGAGCAGGATGTCCACGTCGACGGGCAGGTCGGGCAGGTCGGACAGCAGTGCGGCATTCTCGACTCGGCGCGACGCAGCGGCGAGCTCTCGGACGGCCACGGCGTTCACCGACATGCCGCTGGCCTCCGCCATGCGCTCGAGCCGGCTGGCCACATCGTCCGGAACGTTACGGAGGTAGATTGTCCGCATGTCGCTAAATGCTAGCAGTGACGCCCGGGCTCGGTGAAATGGATTGTCAGCGCGAGTCGTCTCCTACCGACAGGACCAGACGTGATCACCGGTCTTGGGTGTGCACGGTCCGCGTCGCGGGAGCGGCCCGCTCTCAACCTGCGGTCAGTGGCATTCCCGTACCTCGGACAGGCGCTCGCGGCAGCCGAGGACGCGGCGGCCGAATTCTTGCAGGCTCAGCTGGCGATCGACCGCGAGCTCAAGGTGGCCAAGAGCGGTGCTCGCACTAAGACGTGCTCGAGGACGGCCGGCCGACCCGGGTCCTCGTGGTGCCCATGGAGACCGGCCGGGAGCGCAGCAGGGTCAGCATCGAGGAGCGCACCGCGGAGGTCCTACAGCTGGGGGACAAGCCGTGGCGGCAGTGGAACCCGCACATGCGCGGCGCCGGGCTCGCCCTGCGGCTGGCCTTTGGCCGCGGCGCCGCCGAGGACCCGGAGGGCCTCACCCTGCCGACAGCGGACGGGCCCGTGCTCGAGGCCTATGCGATGGCGAACCTCCTGCTGTGCAGCGCAGTCCAGCTCGACACGGTGAACAGCCGCTCGACGCCAGTGATGCGGAGCAACTGCGCCCGGCACCTCGGGGACCTGGCCCGGGCGGCCTGAAGCCGACCATCAGTCCGGTAGCGGACCGTCGTAGACGGTGCGGCGGCGCTCGATGCGTAGAACGCTGACCGTTTGGTCGACCACGTCGTAGAACGCGACGTACTCCCCGCGCTGCGCCCGCCAGATGCCGTCCAACGGTGGTTCGAGCAGGCGCGAGCCGACTCGGCGCGGATTCTCCAGCAGCCATCCGTGGATGAACTCCAAGACGGCGGGTTTGATCTTGTCGGGCAACCTGGTGAGCCCCCGCACCGGTGACGCTGTCCTCCGGGTGCTCGCGGGCGCGCCGAACCTCGCCCTGGAACTCGGCGAGGTCGAAGCCGGGGGCGGACAGCACCTCCAGCGTGGCCTCGATGGACTCCAGCTCCGCTGGGCTGATGAGCACGGCCGCGGGCACTCCGTTGCGGGTGACCATCACACGTTCGTGCGTACCGTCGACCGAAGGGCCATCCACCTCGAACTCGACGCCCGCGG
>JAABUO010002133.1_pt1 | contig 24535 bp, 18 predicted proteins | sample 5559291 | NCBI WGS metagenome assembly JAABUO01 (sample SAMN10711878, study PRJNA513372) | rock metagenome | isolation source: Antarctica rocks | place: Antarctica: Victoria Land, Finger Mt sud
CAAAATCCGTAGTTCCCATTATTGAAGACATTGTAAGAATAGACAGTAATAAAAATAATGATCCTAATAATGTATATAAAAATAAGTAGAAACTCGCCCTTACTCTATTACTTGAGCCAAATAATCCTATTAATATAAATAAAGGTGGCAATATACTTTCAAAAAAAATATAGAACAATAAAATATCTAACACTAAAAATACACCTAACAATAGTGTTTCTAGTAATAAAATAATTATTACATAAGATCTTATATTTTCAGATATAGAAGATCAATTAGATAACAATGAAATAGGTATTATAATAGTTGTTAGTAATACAAAATATATGGATAAACCATCCACACCTAAATAAAAATCAAAAGAACTTATTTGATGGTATTCTTGAACAAATTGAAATTGGTTGCTTGTAAAGTCAAATAAAATAAATATAATTAAAGAAACAAATAAATTAATTACTGATGTAGTCAAAGCAGTAAACTTAATTCGCTTTATTTTTAAATCTGATAAGTCATAAGACATACCTGTCGAAATAATAAATATACCTATTATAGGTATTAATAATAATAGTAGAAGTAACATAATATAAAAAGATATTTATATTTAAAATTTCCCACAGGATCGCTAAGCTATAACGATCTTTTGTAACACCACATATATCTACATGGCAAATTATTTACATAGCTTTTATAATCGTTATTTATCTACACTAGATAAATAACGATTCTTTTTTAATCTTTAATAAACAGTATTTAGATTAAATATACAGTAAATTATTAACAATAAATGTTATTATTATAATAAACACATATTGCTAGGTATTATATCAAAGCTATATAAAATACAAGGAACTAAAATAATAAAGGCTATAACTATAGGTAAAAGTATAGTTCAACAGAATGACATTAATTGGTCAAACCGTATTCTAGGAAAAGATGCTCTAGCTCATATAAAAACGAAAATCATAATACAAGCTTTTAGTCCTAAATTTAGACCATAGAGCGTTCCTTCTATTAAAGGATCAAATAAAGTTGCATTTTCAGTATTTATTATACTAATATAAGTATCAAAATCAATATATTGAATTAATGAAATTAAAGGCAGCATATTTAGCAGGTAACCACCTAAAAACAATATACTAGTTAGTATACAAATAAGAACAATACTAGCATACTCAGCCAAAAAGAAAAAGACAAAAATAACTGCTGCATGTTCTGTCATAAAACCACTAACAAGTTCTGATTCCTGTAAATAAAACAAATATAATTTAGACTTTTTTTACAATAAAAAAAAAATGAGATCTTTTATTGTAAAAAAGACCTGAATTTAGGTATTTACTTAGCGTAATTTTAGTTATATTTAAATGTTTAGCTAACTCAGTGTTATTTTTAAACTTAAAAATTAAATTATCATTTAAGTCCTATAAACCTACTCCATAAGAGTGTTTACTCAATTTTTAACTTATCTTTCCTTTACTTATTTTACTCTCTAGTTTACCAAGCATGAAATTTAATTTTACTGGTTTACTAATTAATCGTGTTTATTTATTTTTTTATGAGTTTTACCAGACATAGGGTGATTATGCTTGTGTTTAAATATTTTTTTTTTCATTTTTAGTTTAGCCTATTAAATGTGTTTATAATCTAGAAGACTTTAGCTGTTCTAATAAAATTATAGATAGTATAAAAAGTAAATTTTTATAATAAAATTAGTCTCTAGATCAGTTAGGGCTTTACTTAGAACTTTACTGTAAAAAAAAACAAATTCATATAAGTTCATTTTATCTAAAGCATATTTTACAACAGCACTCTGTAACGCGACATTTTACTTTTTGTTATAAATATGCTCAATAAGTATTAAATGTAAATATTTTGCGCTAGCAATATACTGCTAATTGTTTACTATTAATAAAACAATAAATACCACCTTTGTTTTTTAATAAATCACGATTAGATTATATCTAATTTTTATCATTTAGCGTATAAAAACTTTAATAGAGATGGGTAAAGGTGTAAATTTAGATGGTGGTGGTAAGCATGAAGTATAATAACTTATATGCGTATAAGTTAAATAATTACTTCACAAATTAACGGTAAAAACTCTTTAGAAAGGTAAATTTATAGTTTAGATTTATTTTTTTTTTGTAGTTTCATACAAATTTGGACTATATCTTATTTAATACAAATAATGGTATTAAATGATCGCGTGTAGTCTCTGAGGATCCTACTAAGATAAAAGATATCTTTTGGTTTCCTGCTGATTGACCTCTAATTTTTAATAGTGTAAAGCCAATAAGGTGTTTCCAGCATATAGCGATCTTTAACGAGACCAAATCATAGTTAGTCAGTAGCCTCAGCTAAGTCAAAAGGGGCTCTATTGGTTTCTGCTATAGACCCTATAAAGAATATAATAAAAATTGGTAATAACGGTATTATAAACCAAACTGCTCTTTGAGCTTCTATATTTACAGTTAAATTTAAACTACCTGTTAATAAAATTACAAGTAATATAGCAGAACTTAAAATTAGCTCATAACTAATTAGTTGGGCTGTACTTCTAAGTGAACCTAAAAATGCATATTTGGAATTAGCAGATCAACCTGCTAGTAATATCCCGTAAGTAGATAATGAAGACACTGCTAAGATATAAAGTATACCTAGACTAAAATCTGAGATAGCTAGACCAGGACCATATGGTACAACAGCATATCCTAATAATGAAAAAATTAAAGTTATTATTGGACCAAGGAAAAATAATATTATATTAGCTTGTGTTGGAGACACATATTCTTTCAAAAGTAGTTTTAAAGCGTCTGCAAATGCTTGTAAAAGACCATAGTATCCAACAATGTTAGGGCCTAGTCTTCTTTGCATACTGGCCATTGTTTTTCTTTCAGCTATGGTTACAAATGCCACGGTTAACAAAACGGGCACAGTAACTAATAACACTTCAATAATGGATATAATTTGAGGTAAATATAACATTTTATTTATAAAAAATAATCTAATTTTCTTAAAACTAATATAAGAATCACTTAAACTCTCTACATTTAAATTAGGAAATTATTAGATTAAAGATAACTATTTTTAGTTTAGATTTTTAGCTTACTAGCTAAAAGTTATCTATTAATATTTAATATAGAGTATTTAGCTCTAAATTTATTGTTTGCCACGATTAATGTTTGTGTGGTTGGATGAATGTATGTTTGGATGGCTGGCTGGCTGGCTGGCTGTATGGACAGATAGATATATGAATGCTGTAATTCTTATCCAAGACTCGAACTTGGATCTAAATATTAGAAGTATCCTGCTCTACCATTGAGCTAATAAGAAATATTAAGTGTTTACTCTGTATAAAAGTACTGTTATAGTCACCTCATAGTGTAACAAATCTTTTAATTCTTTATTTTAACTATTAAACTCTATATAACTGTAAAAATGCAAAGTTAAAAGCAAAAAAGATATAACAATAAAATTTATATTATGGCATTAAAAGAGGAAAGCTGTTATTAATTAAACAGTAAAGCATTTAACTTTTATTGTTTATAGTTACATATATAGAGCAGAAACTAAAAATAAAACAATCCTATACAAATAAAAATACAAATAAAAATATAAGTTATATTACTTCACAATATAAGTAATTTATTTAACATGTATTTATTACAATAAAAAAAAATTAAAATTTATCTTACCATTATATTTGCTAATATGTTTCATTAGTATAAAACATGAGAAGTTATAATCTAACAAAACAACCTATCTATGCATATCATAACCAGGTTATAAATTATATTTAGTGGAGTAACCATAGAGACCAAACCAACATATTTTTAATCTGAGTAAAGATCTAGTTTAGTTTTATACTATCTGCTTATAGTTTTACGCTATTTTTAACTCTATTAGAAGAAAAATTATTTAGAACTATCTTAAACTCAATCCATTAAATAATCCTCTTCCCTCACCTTAACCTATAATTAAAGTCTTACCATCTGCAGACGGTATATAATAATTTTTCGCAACTACACAAGCAATTGTCATTACACCAATATAAACTACATAATATTTAATTTTTCAACTACAACATATAAGCCAGTATACTTAAGACAACTTACTTGAAATGTACCTTTTACTGTATTTACTAATCACTAAATATACAGTTTAAAAGATCTAAATAAAATAAATAAAAATTAAATTTAGACTAAATCTGTAATAGTGGTAGTTTACTGCCCGGACGGACTATGTGTTCACCCATACACTTATATGGGGCTTCGCATGTAGTCTCTGAGGATCCTACTTGTAATTGCTGTTAAAAATGCAGATTACTTTGGTTTCCTGCACATTATTCCCTTGTATACACAAGTGTTACTACTAATTCAGTCGTAAAAACAATTTTATAGATTTGTTTAATTTATCGTTATTTAATTTAGATAAATAGTGTACAACAACTAATTCAGAATTATTGTTATGCAAAATGAGAAAACATTATTTAAATATGCTTTAATTTTGTATATAATGGGCTGGTTGGTTAGCGGACTAGCTAGCTCTAAAGTTTTATGACTAAAATATATATATATTTTTTTCCATATAAACACCTTTCTCTTTGCGATTTCTCATAAAGTAAATAGTTTATATAGTGTTAATAACAGTAACAGCTTTACAAATTAATTTCTAAACAGTAGTAATTTAAATTGTTATTAACTTAAACAATATATAAACTATACTGTAATTTTAAACATGTATTGAATTACCATCATTTAAATAATCTGTTTATATTTGATAGCGTAAAAAAAAATTTTAGATATCTTTAAGTGTTTATTCAGCAGGTTAATGTTAGATGCGAACAGTTATGCCTGGTTAAGCCGATTATTAAATAATAACGAAATATCTAAAATTACACCCGAAGCCTAGTGATCTTACCAAGATCAAGGTTATAAAAGCCCGAACGGGTTATAGTTGTAAAGATAATCAAACAGTCAAATAGTAATTATCCATTTCAATTATAAGAATATACAAATAGATTAGCACAATTCATACATTTCTACGGAAAAAAAAAAAATGTGGAGTGCAAAAAACATTTAGAAATTAACAATCAGACTTACTATGTATGCGAGGAATATCTGGTAAGTTAGTGTACATCATAAACTAGCAAAACTAGTGGCTAACACTTTATTAGGCAACGTATAATAATAGGAATGCCATCATAAAAGCGAATAAACCAGTAGCCTCAGCAAAGGCAAAGCCTAGAATTGCGTATGCAAATGGCTGACCCCTTAGTGAAGGGTTTCTAGATACTCCTATTATTAATGCACCGTAAACTACACCTATTCCTACTCCAGCTCCTATTAGACCGGTTGTAGCTAATCCTGTTCCTATAATTTTAGCAGATTGTATCATATTTGTTTTATTATTTAAAGATCATTTTAGATAGGTACCCTCCCCCCCTTTTACTAGTTTAAATTGTATTTTTTATGTTAGTTTTAACTAATTATCTTTATCTACCCTTTTTTTTTATTTTTATTTTAAGCTAAAAATACAAATAAAACTATTAACAATTTATTCATAAATATTTATTATAACTTTTTTCTTATTAGCTACCTAATAATATATAGCTAATAAGGTTAACCAAACTATGCTTTAGTTAGTTAACTGATGACTCTGGTGGCAAGGACACGGAGGAATCGAACCCCTTCTTTTTGATCTGCAATCAAATTGTAGAGCCATCTACTACATATCCCTTTTTATTTTGTATAGGTTATACAAAGAAAAAACCAGATAGTACATCAGATATATATATTAAATATATATATAAAAAAGTAATAAATGAAAAAAAACTTTAGTCTAATAACTTTTTAAGAGGTAACATAAACGCCCTGAATTACTAGAATTCTGCTTGAAGAGGTATAGTGCTAGTCTCTACAGGAGTAGTAGAATAGTGATTAATAAAGAGATAGGCAAAGTAACAACCATATACCACAGCAAAACCGGTAGCTATATAAGGATTAATTGTACGAGCCGCTGTTTCTAAACCAACAGCCATACTTGTTAATGGTAAATTAACAACCCAATTAGGCTTAGGTGGAGTGTTACAATCTAACTGTAACAATTTAGAGACTCTATTTAAAAGAGCTCTAAAGCCTAAAAAGATAAGGGGTATAAAATAACAACACGATAACTAATACATGCGCAGTTATAATCTTGCTATATAATTGATTATCTTCTATATACTGGACACCTGGTCCAGATAGCTCTAATCGAATTAATACTGAAAAAGCTGTTCCTATTAATCCGGAAAATAAATAGTATACTTATATTAGTATAATAAATACTGAAAATGCAACTTTATTTGATCCTTTAATAGAAGGAACGCTCTATGGTCTAAATTTAGGACTAAAAGCTTGTATTATGATTTTCGTTTTTATAAGCATTAACATAGGGTTATTTGTTAATAAATTTAATTATATAAAAAACACAATATTTTTAGTTGTAAAGGTTTATTTTATATTAGGATTATCCTTTAACCACTTTTCAATAAAATCTTGATTGATTTTATCTTTTTTTCATTCTTGAAAAAGATCTTTATTAGCTTTTTCCATTAACCAGTCATCGAAATGTTTTTTAAAAAACATTTTTCTTTGGTTTGTTTGATGCTCTAATAGTCAGAAGATGGTTTTTTTGTCGCAAGTATCATAAAAAGCCTTTTCTTTTTCATAATGACTTTTAAAATACTGTTCATGTTTTATATAATGTTCCGTAAATACTTTATCGATACATTCATAAAACTTAGCTTTAGCAGCTGGACCTCCTCCTGTAAAGTTTTCTTTTTCAAGAGCTTTAAGAAGCATTTCATTTCGAGCAACGTTTGATTTCATTTGCTCTAAATCTTGTAGAGCATCCCTACGTACATTTGAAGGATCATTAAAATCAATAAAAGGTCCTTTCCAACTGTCACTTAGAGGGTAAGCTAAATATCTTACTTGACGTTCTTTAAAAGCCTTTACAGCTTCATCAGTAGGTTCTCTACCAGCATCTTTTTCATCAAAATATTCTTTAACTTTAATTAATCAAGATAGATCTTTTTTATCCTTTTCAACGCCTATTTCACTAAGATTATGTTCTAAATATTTTTTAGGCTCAGGAGCACCCTGATATTTTAAAGCTTCTTCAAGAGGTGAAACATTTCTTAGAGGGTAACTACAACTTAATCAAACTAATTCCTTTTTTTCAGAAATATACTTATCTGGTCCACTAGAAACATATTGTTCACTATTTGCTACTGGCTGATGGCGGTCTTCACCATTGTTTCCTACTCCTGGATTTTCTCCAGGATTATTTCCTACTGGGTTACTACCCGTAGTATTGCTTAAACCAGACATGTTATTATCAGCAGCTCCAAGTGCTAAAGTATTGCTGATAAGAAGTTCACGAATGCTTTCTTTTATAGCAAAACTTATATAAGAAGCTATAGCACTAGTGAAAGAATAGTCTAAAAATACATTTAAATCAAGTCCTAAACTAATAAGATATAATCTGATAAATCAGGCAGTAATTATACCTATACTAAGTGAAATAAAACTAATCATAGCAAGTTTATTGTGCTTGTATACAGCTCAAAAACGTTTAAAATTAAATCTTATTAGACTTTGCATAGGTAAAGTTAAAAAGATCAAAGGTTTAGCTGGATTATAGTTTTCTCTTGCCTCTTCCTCTTCCTCTTCCTCTTCCTCTTTCTCTTTCTCTTTCTCTTCCTTTTCAGATATAGATATTGTGCCAAATTTATTATTAGTTAACTCTATTAAACTATTTTCAAATAAACTACCTAGAGGTACTATAATTAAGAAATATGCAAAATATATAACTGTAGAAATTTGTCCAAATTCTATAAATGGAGATTCCACGTGTTTACCCCCTAATTGCATTAAAATTAAAAAATTACCTATAAAAATAAAAAAAACTATTTTACTTAAAGGTCTAAATTGTATACCTCTTGATCTAGCTAAATCAGTAAATGGCATAGCTAATAAGATTAGAATTGCAGAAAACATAGCAATAACACCTAATAATTTATTAGGTATTGATCTTAAAATAGCATAGAAAGGTAGCAGATATCATTCAGGTACTATAGCAGGAGGAGTTTGCATAGGATTTGCCATAACATAATTTTCACTGTCTATTAATGCATTAGGCATAAAGAAGACAAAAACAGATAAAACTAAGATGAAAAGAAAAATAGTTATAAGATCTTTAAAGATATAATAAGGAGCAAAAGGTATTCTATCATAATTACCTGAAACCCCTAAAGGATTACTTGAACCAGCACTATCATGAAGTGCTATTAAATGCATTAAAGCTAAAGCAGCTAATACAAAAGGTAAAACAAAATGTAAGGCGAAAAATCTGTTTAAAGTAGCGTTATTAACAGAACAATTGTGTTGGTAACCCCATAATCAGTGTAGTATAAAACTGAAAACTCTCGTTACACGCAATAAATTTATTTATTGTTCGGACTATATCATAATCTTACATTAATACTTATCAGGTATATTAAATTTTTTAGTGTACCGTGGTATTGTACGAAGTTGTTTAAGTCATAATAAATATTGTAATTTTTTATAACCCAAAAGTTTAACTGGAGCTTTTTGTATAAATTTAACTATGTTTTCTACCGATCTTACATTAGAAACTTTAAACTTAAAGTTGTTTGTTTTATCTTTATAAATACTTGTAGTTAAAGATAAATACTTAGATATAGCTAGAATTAATATATGACCATTAGTTTGATAAATATCAAAACTCGCTATTAAAGAAGGGTCAATTTTGGGTTTATAAATACTAAAACAACCTTCAGCTTCAATAAACCCTACTAATCAAGCAGAGAAATATGGTACACTTAAGATAGACTCTATAGAATTTAGATGATCTATTGGACGTATATATTCCGGTAAAAGTTCACTATATTTAATACCAGATAAAAGTACATTTTTAAATCTTTCATAATCATATTGTTTATTTGAAAGAAAAGGATATTTATCAAAAATAGGTAAGATGTAGTTAATAAGGTGAGACTTTTTTCTAACTCTAAAAAATACTGTATCAGCTCTATCTTCCGATTTTCTAAAAAAAACAACACCAACCCCTAAAAAATCTTTTATTTTATATATAAGTTGAACATCTCTAATAGATACTTCTATACCAAACTCGTAGCCTAAGTATTTTCCTTTTTTTGTTATACTAAATCAACCATCTCCTTCAATTAAACCCACTAAATAAGCATAAGTAAGATTTCCTGCGTTTAGTCTCTGAGAAGCTTCGAGAGTAGATATCTCTCTAACCCCTGCTGGTTGCCCCTTTATTGTTATACTTTTTACGGCTAGATGTACATTAATAGTATAGTCGTATATAACTTTTAAATTTAAGGGTATTCCAGCAATAAGCAGGATTTGCATTACAACATTGCTGTTGTAAGGCTCTTCTATTAATGTTATAATTAATATACATAAGCCACCTCATAGAAACTCCACTATATCTTGTCCTATTCATGGTATAGCACTCATTAGATTAGTAATAACTGTTGCACCTCATAGTGACATTTGCCCATACGGCAAAACATACAAACTTATTTTATATTATAATATAAAATTAAAATGACTTTTAATTCGTACATTCTATTAGTCATTTAACTAAAAGTTCCGACTGTACATTAAGCAGCATTTCAGCTACCCATTAGTGACCCAGCCTGTAGCGATTATCTAAATAACCGACGGTCTCAATTTTTGAGTTTTTGACCGTTTTCACTAACATCGCCAAAGAAATATTCTTTTTATTTCTTCAATAATCCTGTCGGACTATTCCACTTTATTTCTATTTTTTTTTAGAAATTGCATAGAAATTAAAACTCGTGGGACTATAATATAAATTAAACTTAAATTCTTTATCTAATGTATTTCACTATGAAACGTCTTTTTAATATTTTCTTTTCTGTTTTCAGAGCTCTGTTTATTGTTTTTTCACTACAATTTATACTTTTAGCCGCTTCTACAATACTAGGATATTCTCCAAAAACAGTCTTATTTAAATTATACAGTATTATAGCCTTAGAACTCTTTTTCAAATTTAATAAAGCTTTATCTGAAAAATAGACTTTTTTTCTTATTAAAGCCTTTTCTTTCATCTTTAACTTAGTTTCTTCTGATAATTTTTTATTTCTATTTAAATTACCAATTAATTCACGACGGTGTAAACTATAATTCATTTTCATTTTTATACGATTCAATTCAGTATGTTTATAACCAAAGGTTGAACCAGCTTCAGTTAATATGTTATAATTAGGTAATAAAGATTTTAAATAAAAATCCTCTAGATCTAACAACTTTTTGTTATTTTCTTTATTAACTGTTTCAGGAAATAGTTCTATTATTAGAAATGCAAAATTAGAAATACCATGCTTTTTTACAGCATGTTTTACTATTTTACTACCTTTAAAGTACAATAAGTGATTAGAAAATCTAGCATAAAATCTGCCTGTGGATGCTGATCCTATATAATAATCTCCACTTATATTATTAAATATAAGATATATACCACTAAGATCTTTAGTATTTTCTAATATAATCCTTTTTGTTTCATTTAAATGTAAATCTTTATAAACTTGTACAGGTTGTAAATTATTTTCTTCTAAAAATATACCTAGTAAATTATTATTATAACAAATAGTAGTATTATATCTTATTTGTTGTATATTATGCAAATATTTGTTATTATTTATTTGCATTGACTTGTTAGTTACCATAAAAAGTTTATTAACTTTTACTTTTTTATATTATTATGGACTATTATGTAATTATCTATATTATTTAATAATTCAGAACTAACATATATTGAAAGACATAAACCTATAATAACAAAAATTAAGATTAGTCATATGTATATAGTACTCATTTTTTTATTTAAAGATATTATTTTGTTAACATAATACTCTAATTTACTATTATTAGATATACCTAATATATTTGAAAATTTTAGTTTTATATTATCTTTTAAATATAATTTAAAGATTATTTGTATAATTAAAATAGATATTAAAGATAAACAAGTAATACTTATACCCTCTAGGTTAGATAATAATGTTTCTAAAGGACTATAAGAAGAATCATCCATAAATTTACTTATATTAGAACCTATGTTTTCATTAGTGGCAGATTCATTATTTTCTAATTTAATATTATTTCTGTTAATACTACTAATAGATGAGTGTGCATATCCGCTTAATACTGCACCACCTACAACAATTCCTGCTTTTTGTAGAGGAGGCATACCAGACTTAGCTATAACTTTACCAACTGCAGTACCCAGACCTACCATTGTAGCACCTAAACCTAACTGGCTTCCTATTGTACTCATACCTTTGGATAATTCTTGCGCAGCCTCTTTAGTAACATTTACATGTCCATGTAAATTCACACCGTCTTTATCATTTATACATAGTAAATCAAAAGAAAATGAATCAAGTATTAATAACATTATTACTACTATAACACTGCTAAAAGAAAAGAATTGTAAATATTTTATGTAATTAGAACTTGATAATTTAAAATTATTTAAATAAAAAACAACAATACTGACTATAAATAAGAAAGACGAGAAATTAGATATTATAGTTAGATTATTATAGATAAAAATAATAATACTTGTAAAAAGTTTTAAATTAAATCATTTTGGGCTATGTATATAACCCAGGAATGCTGTCAAAGTTCCGACTAACTATAACCTAAATTTATCTGTATAGCGCCCCTGTATTTTATCAATATATTAGTGCCCGATATTTAGCAGATATCTTTATAATATATATCATTTAAAACCTTGTGTAACCCTTTTATTTGAGTTAGGAACTACCGACTGTACATTAAATAGCATTTCAGCCACCCACTAGTGACCCAGTCTGTAGCGATTCTATAATTAACCGACGGTCTGTAAACAGATAACGAATGTTTAACCGTTTTCACTAGTGTAGCCAGGTAACACACCCAATACCCATGTCAGGGCATTCTACTTTAGTTTTTAATTAATGCTAATGCAAAAAATTAGAAAACAGTATATTTTTAATTATATATTGCATATACTCTAAATTAAAGTAGGACTTTGATTTTTGGAGTCAAGCTAAAGATATCCTATAAATTTATATTTCATTTCGTCTATAATATAAGGTTTAACTATTAAAACTAAATCAGCCATAGATTGTTTTCAAATACTTATTTTTCATTGAGCAAAATGTCCTGCTTTCACAACACTAGTCTTAAGACCATATTTTTCTTTAATAATTTTACTTAAGTAAACACAATCCTCATATGTAAAACTGTTAGTTGCTAGATATATTCCTTGATTCTTTTGTCTGGATCCATCTTGCATAATTCAATGAGCTAAACCTGTTGGTGTTAGAAATTCTCCTATTCACTCTGGTATCTTTTTTGCCATACTACCATTAACTTCGTGATAAAATGAGTCATATACTCATAATAGACTAGTAAAGCTATATGTTGTTAATCTATAGTTATAGCGAGTTGATGTGGGATCTAATCGTTTGTCATCCATTGATTCAGATTTAACCACCAATTTAGGTGTAACATTTGAACAGTAACCTAATTCATGCAAAAGAATATTAAGATGATGAATATAAGCATAATTTTTTACACCCTGTTCTATACTAAACCGTACACTATCCATCTGTTGGCCTTTTATCTTGTTACCCCATAAATCACCCAACATACCACATATTATTATTGATAATACATTAATATTATGGGGACCAATCCTACGTATAGCTCTGGTTCTACCTTTATTAAAAGGTAATGTAGGAGAAATTATGTTATTATTATTATTATAATCTTTAACTTGAGATACCACCAATCAATTTGGCCACATAATTTTTTTTATAGCCATCATTAAAATAAAGATCACTGTACCAATAGTTCAAACTAATGTTCTAGGAGCTTTGTATGATCCGTAGTATAAACCTCTACCTATATGTAAGTATATTATAAAGAAGAAAGCTGAAGCTGTATTTGCATGTAAATAACGTAATAATCATCCATTATTTACATCACGCATAATATGCTCCACAGAATTAAATGCTTCTAATGCACTAGGATTATAATGCATTGCTAAAGTTACACCTGTAATTATTTGTATAACTAAAGATAAGGCTAATAAGGAACCAAAGTTTCAAAGATAGCTAATGTTTGATGGCTGTGGAGAATCAATTAAGTAGGAATTAACCATTTTTAATAAAGGATGACTTTTTAAAATTCTCATTTTTTTGTTTAGATTATTTAATTTTATTTGTTTACTTTTCTAGAAATTTGTAAAATATTAAGTAAATATAGGATTTAATCTCCAAATATTAATTAATATGATAGATATCTAAATATATATATATTGGGGCAGTGTCTATTTAGATATATTTATTTATAAAAAGATATATATAAATATATATATTTATATATATTAGGAGTCTGGTCTGTCTCTAGTTGCCTAATTTTAGGCTTTTTTTTTTACCTGGTCTTTTTTATTGTTTACTGTTAACGGTTGACCGTATACTGTTAACAGTTGACTATTCATTGTTGCATCTGGCTAAATAATAATTAATTTTCTTGTTAATATCTTTTAAACATTAACTTGATTATTAATTATTATTATTAATATGTTTTAATCATTAACTGTGTATATAAATAAAACAATAAGCTCTATCTAAACTTAAAATAGATAATAATCAATAGAAGTTAAGCGGACTATGTTTAAAATAATCAATTAACAACAATTACACTTAAAACAAATAAAAAAGGAACAAATACAATTAACTGATTCTCATCAATTATATTGAGATAATATAAATGATTCTATTTTTTTCTGTGTGTTTGCGTTTAAAGGATTATTATCTAAAAATATTTTCAAGAGCTTAAAAATTGAGCTAGTTAAAAGTTATTTATTTTGTTTTACTGTATTTATACTAGTGATTCTATCTCTCTTAACAGGCTTTACATTACTTGAGTAGTGTACACGTCCTACATTAAGATGTATATTATTAAATGAAAATTTATCTCGAGTTAATAAATAGTATTTATCTATACTTCCCGTTCTAACATGATAATTATTATGGTTATACAAAACCCTTCTAAAATCCAGGTCGATGCAAGTTAAAAAATTAGTTATACAATTAACTTGTCCCCTTTGAGCTAGAGGACCATAATTAACTAAAAGACCTTTACCAGTTAAATTGTTGATAGATAGATCAAGATCATTAACAACAAAAACACAAGCATTAATTATATTAAAAGGCTTTCAACTTCAATATCATCTAGATATGTAAGAATAGAGGCTTTTTCATTTTTTATATTTAAAAGTCTAGATGACATATGAAAGTTTCTCTTTTGTGTACTATTAAAGCCATTTATATGTATTTTTTTTATCTGAATTTATATTTTTTTCAACCAACTGAGTCTTATCAAGACTCTCATTATGAGGAAAAATTTCTAGAATACCTTCACAAGATGTAAGTCTATCTTGTCCTTTTTTAGAGGTATCTATAAAAGGTAGTATAGTTGATTTATTTAGAGTATAAAAGCCATTCGATGAGTTAAGTAAATTAAAATTTAAATCAAATATGACAAGTAAGTAAAAAACAAGTCTAGTGTCTAATTTACTTATTAAATGACGTTTATTATTACTTCCTCCACTAATTGTTGTGATACTTTCAGATTCGTTAGCTGCTCTAACTATAAAAGCTCAGGGATGTTATCTGCAATGAATAGTATATTACATAAAAATTCATTAATACTCTCATTGCCCATAAGCTCTTTAAAACCATCAATATTAATATTAATAAACATAATTCCCTTGAATGGTTGAGGTTTTTCTTTTAAAAGTTTTTCATTTTCTGTAATAAGTATTATTATCAGAGTATCTATGTTAAAATATTGTAGAAATTGTGAAATTGATTCAGCGTCAATCTTGAATGATTTGCTAGGACATCACAAAGATGCAATGGATGAATTTATAGGCAGATTATAATTTATATTGCTAAGAACAAACAATTTATGTTCATCAGTAATCTGTAAAAATTTATTTTGTTGTGTGTTCATGTTTTTAAAATTTATAATATAAAAGAGGCAAATCCTCTAATTTAGCACCTAAGTTTTATTCTGCGCCACTTCGTACTGCCACATAGAAGGAAATTTAATATATAGATTATCGTCTAGGTCTTCGTGGCTTTCTACTATTTAAAAGCCAAACTATTGTATTTTTTGCTCGTGTAAATTTTTCATAATCAGTTCTTACTACATTTTTAAACTCTTTACGTATACTTAGATTAGGATCTCAGTTATTTTTAAACTCTTTATAAGATGTCTAATTATTTCTATCTGCTTCAAATATTTATCAATATAATCTACGTCTAACTTTGTCAATAATAGTTTTACGAAAAACTGTCCCACTAAAATTATCACCAGATCTATTAGTACTTTGTTGACAGGATGTTGTACCCACATCAGGTATAAAAGGATCTGCTGTACTAGGAGGTGCTTCCGTATAAGAAGCTCCGGGATTATCGCTTAAAAAGCATAGTGAATGGTTACTCACCATATTAAAGGTAATGTCTGGTAAAAATAATATCAAGAACAAGGAAATAATACAATTAACTATAAGCAATAAAAAGATTCAAAATATAAAGAGAACAAATCAATCTAACAGTATAAATAAAGATAATTTAATAGTATATAAAGGGAATTTTTCAAGTAAATTTTTAATTTTCATGTTTTGTCTTTTTTTAATAAAAAGAGGCTAGATACCTCAAAATGATAAGAGCAAACTTAAGGTACAGGAAACGGATGACTTGAACGCAAGAAGTCTTCAACTTCATATATAGCACCACAGCTAATCTATTTTTTTCTATTACTAAATGTATACACTATATAGAAAGTGGTGTTTATAATTAAATATATAAGATTATACTAATCTTTATTAAATGAATTTTTTCCTTCTAATTGAGATAAAATTCTACTTTTAGATGCTGTTATGGATTTTTTTTCCATTTCAATTCTTCTTTTAATATCTTTTTTAACTTCTTGTATGAACTCCGATTCCTTAACCCCGGCCTCATTACTAATCGAATTTAGATCATCAATATCTTTATTTAACACTGTTAATCTTTTGTAATTACGTGTCATACTATTTATGTCATTGTTAATTTTATTAATATCTCTACTATTAGGGTTTTCATAGCCTAAAGTATCTAAAGTTTTATCTAAACCTTTACCCAAAATATATTTAAATACAGGTTCACGCCCATAATATGATAATAATTCATCAATACCCAATCCCATACCTAAGGCAGTACCACTACTTATTCCTAATACACATGTACCTTTTACACAAGAATATAAGGTAATACTAAAACTGGCTAATCTGTCTAAAGGTGAGTTTCTCACTTCAAATTTCTTGTTTTTCCATAAATATATAATATAAAAAAATTTTATTAAGTTAATAACAATAATATATATAAATTGTAAAAAAGCCAAGGGAAAAACAATATAAAACAGATATTCTCTTGCAAATTCTGATTTACTCAGTACCAGTAATATCGAAATACCACCTAAAAATCTCGAAATTCTTGTTATGGGATGGTTATTAAATTTTTCTACGGAAAGAGGTAAACTAGGTAGATTTCAACCTAAGTTTAAACCATAAAGAAAACGTTGTAGTTTAGTTTTTTTTTCATGTTTTATTTATTTATTTATTTATTTTAAAAGGAGGCTAGATACCTCGAATAATTAAAGCAAATTTAAGGTACAGGAAGGACGCATTAGATGCGAGAAGTATCAAACTTCATATGTAACACCAACCTAATATTTTATATGTATTAATAGAAAGTCTAGACACATATAAAATTTTGTTTATATTAAGATATACGGAATGCCCCTCTTGTATGCAATAAATCTTCAATTTCAGCTCTAACACCTCTGTTAATATTTCTTCTATGATTTCTATTAACACCTAACAGATCCTCTACATCAGATTTTAAATCATGTTTAGTGTCCTTAGCTATTTGTTTAAAGATGTTTAAATTTGGATCTCAATTTTCCTTAAAGTCTGCATAAGAATCATATCTACCTGAATTTTTTTCTCAAATAGTTCAAAAGAACTTACGTTTACCAATATCATGATATTTCACATAAATACTATCAACTTTTGATTCAAAAGATCCAACTTTAGAATTTAAATGTTTAAGACCTAACTTAATTCTATCAAATGTACCTTCTTTAGGTATAACATATTCAGTATAAAGATGAGATTGTGTATTACCTAAATTATCATAAACATTAGGATAATCATCTGCATTTCATCTATTATGAACATTAAGAGAACCTACAGATGAATCTCCCCCTCTCTGTGCTAAAGTTGAAGAATTAGGTGAAATATTACTAATTGTAGCATCAGATGTATTTACCTTCAAACTAGATCTAGGATAATTAATAGCCAACTCATGTACATTTTGAGTAGAAAAATTATTTTCTATAACGACTGAATTACCAATATTAGAATTAATCCCTAACTCGTGTATATTAGAATTAACAGAACTATTTTGAGTGAGCACTGAACTAGTGTTAGGATAATTAACGCCTAATTCATGGATAGTTGAATGATGACCACTAGATGGACCTGGTTAAGGTGTATTAATAAACAGCTCCGATGTTTGTCTTACAACAGGTTTAGTGCTATAATTAACTAAAGGTGGTGAATCAGAATAAGAACTAGTATTATCTGTAGGTTCGCACAATAAAAACCCCTCAAAACAATAACATTAAATAATTAATCCTAATAGTAAGCAAGCAGAAATTTTTAAAATAAAAGACAAATAGAAATATGTTTTAGGAGAGTTCATTTTATATTCATTAAAAAACCATAAATATAAATAATTAAAGGGAAGTATATAAAGATACAATGCAAAAAGTCGAAAGTTGAATTAATAATTAAATAATTAAAGTATTTTAAATTATAAAGAATTTTAGTTATCATAAAATAAGAATTAATAAAAGTAAAAGAGGCAATATCCTGAAAAATAAAAAAGTAATAAACAGGCAATATCCTAAAAAACGACTCAATGAAAGTAAAAGATCCAAAGTGCTAACTGAGTCGTAATAAAATCAAAAAGTATTTTACCTCAGCATGTTAAGATCTTGCCTTTTTTTAATATATTTTAAATATAAATAGTTAGAGCTATTATGACTAATTAACTTAAAAACCGTAAGTAAATAAAATAGATAAATCTATTTAAACATATCTAAATCTTTTTCCAATTTATTTAATTCCTCTAGACTATCAGATATACATTTAAGAAGTTCTTTATGATTAATTTCACCTACAATATCTTTACCTATATAAAGAATCAAAAACCCATCATACTGAGATTTAACTAAAAATTTTTCCAATTCACTTTTAACCTTTTTGTAACAGGCAAGCAACTCTGCATTAACCATTGTACTCTCCAATTTAAATGGAACTACACTAAACACCTGATCATACACATCAACCAAATGTATATTATATGAAACACCTAACTGGAAATCATATATAAAATTATGATTATTATATATCTGATAAAGATAATTCCTAAAGTTATCTAAAGTAAAAAGCTCTAAACCATAATTATATGAAATATCTGGAATATCAAATATATATAAACTAAAATCAATTTTTCTTAACATATTTTAACAATTATATAAATAAAAGAGGCAAAATCCTCAAAAACGTCTCAATTAAAGTAAAAATCCCTATGCGCTAACTGAGTATTAATAAAATATAAAAGTATTTAGCTCCTATGGGTATATGTTAATATAGAGCCTTTAATATATATATATCTCTTTAAATAAAATAGTTAATAAGAAAGTAAAGAGAAAGGAAAAAGAAAGTAAAGAGAAAGGAAAGAGAAAGTAAAGAGAAAGGAAAGAGGAAGGAAAGAGGAAGTGTAAGATTAAAAATAAACCATTTTAGACCTAATTAGAAGGACTATCTTCACCACCTCTCTCATTATTATTAGATCTCCCAGCCATTTCTTCCACGGCTCTCTGGATATCTTCTGAATCAGTATCGCTACCAAAATCATAATTAGGGTCCAAATTACTTATGACTCTTTCTAATTGATCAGCCACATCATCCAAGTCAGCGATGAGAGATTCAAAACGAGTAGCAGCTTCAGCAAATTGGTATGAGGCAAGCTCTTGATATTGCGCCATAATACGTTCAGTAATAGTTTTAATAATTTCGTAATCTCTTTGTAAAACAGGATGGTTAGCAGCAAACATGTCGTGATTGGTGTTTAATAATTGCATCATATTCTGAGCCATAGATGGCTCTTGTAGAAATTGATGCATAAAATTACGTCTGTGAGTGTTGACTTCATTTAACATCTCTACTAGCCGGGGTAACATAGGGTCTACTATATTAACATCAGTCCCAACGTCACCACCACCGTCAACCATGTAACGAAATACCATTAGAGCACCAAAAGCAAAGAGTGTTAAAGGTACAACAAGTACCAATACAAGTCCATCTGTAGGCGTAGGCGTAGCCAAACCAAGAAGGAGATGTCTTTTCTGAGAAGTTTTAACTCTATAGTAGAGTAAAGTCGGGCGATGTTTGTTTAGTGTTTTTTGCATTTTTTTTTATTTTTTTTTTTATGAAAAGAGGCAAATCCTAAAAATTGTAAGGAGTTAAAATAGAACAATCTTAACTCATATAAAGTCTCTCCATAGTATTAGTTAGCATAATAACTTTCTTGGAATTTATATAATAATTAATCCCTTTTTCAAGTTCCGTAATATGTCATTTTAATTTGGCTATCTCATTATTTAATTTATTATCAATAAGAGCTAATTCATTACTGTGTTCTATATTCAATAGACTTATAAGTTCTAGATAAACCTTATAATTATATAAAGTGTAAGTGAAAGGGAAAGAGAAAGTGTAAAGAGCGTTCACTGGATAGTAGGGAAAAGAGAAAAAAAGGAATATTACGACACCAAAAAAAAAAGTGGGATATGCCCTTGTACACCAGTTGGTACCACCATAAATTGTGGTGGCTATAAATATATGCTTGCACCTTAAATCCGCGCTAACATTAAACACAACAGAAATCTTTATGATCTAGCAAAATTTTGTATATTTTTTCTTACAGGATTAGAATTTAAATAACAAGAAGGATTTCTGTCTGCATAATGATGTCTAAAAAACCCAATTATTCACTCCCTAGATGAATTATCTATTGAAGGGAACTGTTGGGCCTTTTTACCTCCTTTAAAATCCGAATGATATTGAAGAGCTCTATGTATATTATTTGCATAAATTTTAGCTTCCGCAGATCTATTAGGCAAACCATTAATATCCCAAAATGATATAATGTTGCCAGGGTTATCAACAGTAATCCCCCCATTTCTTACCGTAAATCCATCACCATCATGATTTAATGCACTTCATCTTTGCTCAGGATTAATTAAGTCAACATTTTGTTGAGGTTGAACAGGGTTAGATCCCCCTGGATTTTGATTAGGAGAAGGTGAACCACCACCACCACCACTACCACCACTATTTGACGGTGGAGTGGTTGGATTAAGAAGACTACTTATTTTCATAGCCAAAGGTATAGATAGATCTTCAAAAATTGCTTCAACAATACCTTTAATACCCAACCTAGTAACTAAGACTGTAAACCCAGAAAGAATAGATTGATTTAATAGACTAGGATCCAAATTTAAAAAATTTAAAATACCAGCAGACAAACCGGTAAATTTAAATAAGCATCCTACAGTTAAACCAAATATACCTACAGTTATGTTAGTTTTTGTAAAATGTTTTTTAACATTATTAATTGAAAAGTATCTTGGAGAATTTTTCATTTTTTTTTATTTGTTTTTTATTTTTTTTTTTAAAACGTAATTACGTCTAATTAAAAAAAAAGCTTAACTTTTAATCTAGAGTTAAGTCTATTTCACTAATATTGAGGTAAACAATATTAATCATTATACAGACATATCTTAACCGTATGCTTATAAGCATTTTGTATAAGATATGCCCAATAAATTCAGATAATTAAAGGAAAAATGCTGGGTATTTGTAAATGGTTATTGTTAGCAGTACTCACCTTTTAGTCGTTGAACGCTCTTACTTAATATACAATATCTTATATAAAGATAAGTACAAATGCTAAAGTAAGTTTCGCTTCAAATACACTTATCACTTCTAAAGAGTAAGTTGTTTTTGAAATTTACCCTGATGACTACAAGTGTTTATTCCTGTGTTTTAGGAATAAACACAAGAATGGTAATATTAATCATTTAATGCCACATAGTTCAAGTTTTGTTATCATAAAGGCTCTTTATCCTTTATTTCCATCTCTCACAAGATGGTTCAGACTATTCTTAATTTATTATTAATTATCTAAATACAAGCAACGCGAAAGATGTAAAAACTGCAAATATAATTAAACACAATATATACATATACACATCAAGGTAAAAGATTTTAAATTTAAAGAATAATACTAGCTATATCTTTACTGCTTATATTATTAAATTCTTTAAAAATAATTCAATACTAGATGGGAAACAATGCATCCCCGTTTAAGGATCTTGGATGCAAGATCAAAGATCTAAGATCTTAAATAGATAACAAAAACCAAGAGGTAATATTAGGCTCTAGATAAACCATCCCCAAAACAACAATAAACAAGAGCAAGAAATTACAAAACAAGAACAATATACTAAATATAGTAGAGATATTGTTGTAATTAATATATTTTAATCTTCTATTAATTTATTAAAATATTTTAGAATTGTATTAATTTAAAAAGAGGAATAGGCTATAACCACTAGACAAACTAAGTTGCCTTGCCCTGCCCTGCCATGCCCAGGGCAAATTAGAAAGTAAGTACTAAAATGCTATCTAGTTTTTAATTAAACCATAATTTATTTTATACAGCCGCAGCTACATAAAACATAAAAATCCTTTAAAAAATAATATCAAAAATAACCACTAGCTATACAAGCAATTAAAATAATTAGTCAGAGCAAAAAAAAAAATATAACACTAAGATTGTCTCAATTACAGAATAATTTTATAAACTTAGGATAAAAAAAATTACCATTTGGTAAGTTTTTTATTCAATTAAAACTTAATTTATTATTAGCTACTAGCATAGATAAAAAGGAATGCATTAAAATAACAAGTAAAAACACTATTACTTTGTGTAACATTAAATCGCTATTTAAATATTCTAGCAAATTTTCCTCTGAAAAAAATTTAGATAATGATATATTTTTATCTAGATTATTTGTGTTTAATATGTTATCAGATTTACATGACTTAAGATAAATATCAGATATTACATCTAATCTTTTTATAAAACAAGATAAAAAATATACAATAAATATATTACTTAAAACTAAGACTATTCAATTAGCAAAAAAAAAAATAATGCTAGATTTACCTAAATAATTAAATAGTTTTGTAAACTTAGGATAGATTAATTTACCAAATGGTAAAATTTTTATTCAATTAAAACTTACTTTAGAGTTAGCTACTAGCACAGAAATAAAAAAGAGTATAAATGTATAAAGTAAATATACAATTACTATACGTAAGATTATATTACTATTTAAAATATTTATAACATCTTCAACTGTAAAGAGGTTAGTGCTATCTCCATCTTCTAATACAGATGCTGCAGGATAATTATAACTATCTCCTTTATTTGATGATTGATTTACAGTATTTTTGTTATCATTATAGCTTAATTTATTCATACTGGAATAAATAGTATGCATAGCACCTCCAGCTATCCCACCAGCTAATGCAAACCCGGCTTTAGCTCAAGGTGATCCTCCTTTAGCTATACTAGTACCTATTTTCATTCCACCTAATACAGTTCCGCCTAAACCTATATTGTTTAGTACACCAGTTGGTACATTAACATTAATGGATTGAGTTTGTAAATTTACTGTGTTTCCTGTAACAGAAGGATTAATATCCTTAACAGTTTCTAATATTTTTCTTTCTGCTTCTTCATCAATACAATATGATGGTGATAAATCCTTTAGTAAAAAGGAAATTATAAAGAATAATGTAGCAGATAAAATAAACAATATTCTAAAGTTTTTATATATATTTACCTTATTATATAAAAATGTAATGCCATTACTTAATCCTGCTTCAGCAATAACTAAATCACTTTTGAGATAACTTAATAATTTATTTGTAATAAAAAATGAACTTTGTAAAGGTTAATTTATAAATTTATGAGGTTTAGGTGGGATATCTATATCTGTGCTGATATTATTTGCAATAGTGGTAAATAAACCAAATAAAATTAACAATAGTAAACTGTTATCTGCTAAATAAAGATATGGTATTAACATATAAAAAATTAATCCGACTAATATATATAAAGCATAAGATGTAATAACACCAGTGTCTAAGCTAGCAATATTTCTACTAAGATTAACTAACCCTTTTTCTAGACCATAAGGTCCTAATAATTCTACAGAACCTTTATCTATAACCTTAGTAGTTTGACCTCCTAATTTAAGAATAAGACCAGTCACATATTTGTTATAAAATAGTTCAATTAAAAACCGCTGATTAAAAAAACTAAATATGTTATAACCAAGTCTAGTAAACTTAAAATAAATAAGTATTTTAGGTAAAAATTCTGATAACACTATCGATATAACACATAGTGATATGGTTAAAATTAAAGGTAGTAATTTAAATAGAGTTGGAACAGCAAACTCAGTGTCTAACATTATTTCATGTGACGGATGTATAAATAAACTGTTATCTGAAAAAAACCCAGAACCTAACCCTAAAAAGATATCCTTAGTTACATAACCAAAAAAGATAGAAAAAAGAGCCAATATGATTAGAGGTAAACTCATAAAGATATCACCTTCATGAACTTGTTTATAATTAACTAAAGGTCCATTAGGGTTAGTTAAAAAGGTTAAATATAAAACTTTAACTGAGTATAGGGTAGTAAACATAGCACCAATAGTGGCTATGAAATAAACAACCGCACTAGAAAAGTAGAACTGCCCATATGCCGATTCAAGTATAAAGTCCTTAGAGTAGAATCCAGTCATAAAAGGGAAGGCTACTAAACTAAGAGAAGCAATTAACATAACTGAATATGTTAAAGGTAAGAAAGGTCTTAGTCCACCATATTTTCTAAAATCTTGGTTATCAGCTACAGCATGAATTACCGCACCTGCACCTAAGAATAGAAGCCCTTTATAGAAAGCATGGTTAACTAAATGAAATAAAGCAATGTTATAAGACGATAAACCAATAGCTATAACCATCATTCCCAATTGCGAAATTACTATCATAAATTAATATGATGTAAATTGGATCATTTCTTTATTAATCTTTATATTTTTCTCATTTATCTTTGAATTTAACTCATTCATTAAGTTTAAAAATATCTTTGTTTTTTTTA